>Ga0116148_1005612_pt1 | contig 10438 bp, 8 predicted proteins | sample AD_UKC055_MetaG_FD_89786 | JGI IMG/M metagenome (GOLD analysis project Ga0116148, IMG submission 89786) | Active sludge microbial communities of municipal wastewater-treating anaerobic digesters from USA - AD_UKC055_MetaG | ecosystem: Engineered > Bioreactor > Anaerobic > Digestate | place: USA... | reverse complement strand
TATGCGCTCCGGAAGCGGGTTCTCGGACTCGACGAGCTTCGCCACTACGATGTCTACGTTCCGCTGGTGCAGGCGGTAAAACAAACGACTCCGTACGAGGATGCGGTCGGCCTGATAGGAAAGGCGGTCGCGCCCCTCGGAGACGAATACGTCCAAACGCTGACGAAGGGACTGCTCGGAGGCTGGGTTGACCGCTACGAAAACAGGGGCAAGCGGTCGGGAGCCTTTTCTTCGGGAGGCTACGAGGGCGACCCGTACATTCTGATGAACTACAAGGACGAGGTGATCCGGGACGTTTTCACGCTCGCACACGAGGGCGGTCACTCGATGCACAGCTGGTACTCGGCAAGAAGCAACCCGTTCATGTCCTACAATTACACGATTTTCGAAGCCGAAGTCGCCTCGACGCTCAACGAGGATCTGCTGTTCCGGCACCTCCTGAAGCAGCTCCCGGGGGAGGCCGGTTCCGCGCAGATGCGGGCCTACCTGCTTTCGACCAGAGCTTCCGACATTCTTGCCACCCTCTACCGGCAGACCATGTTCGCAGAATACGAGCACCGCACGCACGCGCTCGTCGAATCCGGCACGCCGCTGACGGCCGAACTCCTCAGGAGCGAATACCGGAAGCTGCTGGAAGCCTACTTCGGACCCCTGATGCAGTTCGAGGAGCAAAGCGACCTTGAAGGCCTGCGGATTCCGCATTTTTACAACGCCTTCTACGTGTACAAGTATGCGACCGGTATCTCGGCCTCGCTCGCGCTCGCACAGAGGATCAGCGCCGGAGGAAAATCCGAACGGGATGATTACTTCCGCTTCCTGAAATCGGGCGGTTCGCGCTATCCGATAGAGGCTCTCCGGGTTGCCGGTGTCGACATGCTCAGTCCCGAACCGGTCAAGGCCGCCTGCGCCGAATTCGCGCGCATTGTGGCGGAGCTGGAAGCCGCGCTGACATAACCGAACGACGTGGATGCTGACGCGAGGCCCATTGAGCCGCGGCTTCTTTGGGCCAAAGGCACCGCACCCGCCTTAGTCCCGGCCGGTTCGGGCGTCCTGCCAGCCGGTTCGTGCGTCCTGCCAGCTGGTTCGGGCGTCCTGCCAGCCGGTTCGTGCGACGCGAAACCCCTGTCCCTGCTCGACGGCATCGGGAAGCGAGCCGAACTCGCCGCCGATCTGCAGCCGGTATGCATTTCCCGCCCAACTGCCACCTCTTACAACGCGTTTCCCCTCAGAATCAAAGCCCGTTGTGGAAAGCGGATCGGGCATCTGGTCAAAACACCATTCCCAGACATTCCCGCTCATGTCGTAGATGCCGAGCCTGTTCGGCGCCAGAGAAGCGCACGGAGCGGCCGACTCGGCGTCGAACACCGCATACCCCGCCGACTGTACATACAAATGATATGCATCAGCGCTTCCGGACGGGTGAGAGCCCGGAATCCAGGAAAACCCGTCGAGATACCGGGCGGCGAACTCCCACTCTGCGCTTGCAGGAAGGCGAAAACCATCGGCATCAGCTTTGACAGCTACCGCATCGCCCGGGAATTCAAGCCATGCGAAGGACCGCACCGGTTCCGTACAGGCGTCATCTTCGTAATAAACCGGCGTCAGCGACAGCTGAACCGAAAGGGCATTACACCAAACGACCGCATCGCGCCAGCTAACTCCTTCCACCGGCGCGTCAGGGGCATTTCCGCGAATCGCCAGTCCGGAAAACAAAAAACCGTGTTTCTCAGCCCGTTCGCACACCGCAGTCCACAGTCTGTTCGACGTTTCCGTCCGGGCAAGAAGAAAAGGCGAACGGACAACAGTCCCTCCTGGCTCATCCGTACAGCCGCGGGGAGCCGTCCCTGCAGGAACTTTTTTCATCACAAGATCGATGGAACCCGCTCCAGACGGAACCACATATACAACGCTGCCGATGCCCTCGTGTTTTTCATGCCTAATCTGAAAAAACGGCACATACTTCGGAAAGGACAGTGCCAGCGCGAAAACAATAAACAGAACAAGGGGAACGCCAGCACGCACGATCGCCTTAACAGGCACTTTTTTTCTCATATTCGAATCTCCACACAGTAATGCGCGATACTCTCAGAATAGCATAAGGGCACCTCGAAAAACTCGATCAGTTTTTCTCGGTGCCCATAAATACATGAACCGATTTTAAAAGCCGATTTCAAAACTTTCCGGGTTTTAAAAAGAGCCTCACATGGGCAAAACAGAGCGCGATGGACAATAAGCAATGCATGGACACAGACACCCCTGATGAAACCGGCGAAACGTTCAAAACAGGCGAAACGTTCAAACCCGGCGAACCCGGCGAAACGGCAGAAGATCCGGTCGCCCGTGCAGCGCGTGATACATTCGGTATCGAATACCTCTACCCCTGGCAACGGCTTGTCGTCGCAAACATCCTGGATGCCGCAGCCTCGGCGACAGCTGCAGTGGCTCGAAACGCCCGGAAAAACACCCCGCGCGAAGCCGCCCGCACCAACGTCGATGACATCAGTACCGGAGGCGACATGAGTACCGGCAGCGATGAACCGACAGACCAAAATGACGACGACGAACTGTTCGACGAGGACGGAGCCCTCCGCGGCCGGCAGATAATCCTCCTTCCGACCGGCACCGGCAAATCCCTGTGCTTCCAGGTGCCTGCCCTGTTTCTGGACGGCCCGACCCTTGTCATCTATCCCCTTCTCGCCCTCATGGGCGACCAGCTCCGCCGCATGATTGAAGCAGGGCTCGACCCGGCACTGTTCCGCGGCTCCCAGTCGAAGGAAGAGCGCGAAGCACAGTTCCGCAGGCTCGAAGGAACCGACGGCCGTCCGCCTGCGCGGCTCGTAATCGCGAATCCCGAAGTGCTCATCGGCGAAATCCGGAAGGACGACACCGGTCCGATTTCAGGGAGCGCAGTGTTCAGGCGCATCGCAGCGCGAAAACCGGCACATATTGCCATCGATGAAGCCCATTGTGTTTCGGAATGGGGAGATACCTTCCGTCCCGCGTACCTTGCACTCGGGACGCTCATTTCAGGGCTTGATCCGCCTGCGGTAACTGCATTCACCGCGACGGCATCTCCACAGGTGCTCGCGCGCGTTTCGGAAGTGCTGTTTGCCGGAAGCGCCCACGTCGTCCGCTCCGCGGGAGACCGACCGAATATTGTATACAGCGTGGTACGCTGCCGCGCCAAGGAAAGCGCACTGGTGCTGGAGGCAAGCCGGCACGAGCGGCCGATGGTCATTTTCTGCGCGACCCGCGGCGGTACCGAACGGACGGCAAAACTGCTTCGGGAACGCCTGCACGACCGCGACATACGGTTCTATCATGCCGGCCTGCAGAAAAATGAAAAACTCGAAGTCGAATCCTGGTTCCACGGCCATCGGCGGGCAATTCTGGTAACCACCTGCGCCTGGGGAATGGGAGTCGACAAAAAAGATGTGCGTTCGGTAATTCATCGGGATCCATCTCCGACGGCCGAAGCCTACATCCAGGAAGCAGGACGGGGCGGCAGGGACGGGACTGTTGCAGAAGCAGTACTTTTGTGGAGTGCCGACGACGAAAAAGCGCTTGCGCGGAATGCCGCGATTATTGGAGAAAAGCGGGCGTACGCCATGGCGGATTTTGCCCGCGGGGACCGGTGCAGACGGACAGTTCTGCTGGAAGCCCTCGGAGACCCCGCAGCTGGAAAGGATGCGCCCGGCGGCGAAGCGACAGCCTGTTCAGGCTGCGATGTATGCAGCGGAAAGGCAGACCCTGAAGCCCGCGACGAAAAGGCTATGCTTGCCTGGCTTTCCCGGAACGAACGGAGCCGCACGCTCGACGAAGCGGCCGAAGAAACAACCGGTATTGCAAACCGTTCTATGGCACAGAAATACGGAGTCCGCCCCTGGAGCAGAAAGGACGCAAAGATGATCCTGAAAGGATTGATGAAGGACAACAAAATAGAAGAAATAAAGGGGATATTCTGGAAAGGCCGCCTGAAGATCGTCCGCAGCCGGACGGTCTTACGAAAGAAAAAAACTGCAGGTTGAGCCGATTTCAAAAGCCGGGTGAGCCGATTTAAAAAAAAAGCCGGTTACTTTCGAAAGCCACTACGTTCTTCTCTTCCGTGGCGGCGGCACTTCATCCTCATCGCCAGAGTCATCGTCCCGAGATTCTGCAGCTTCTGCATCGGCTGCCGCCACATCACCGCCCTTTCCTTTTTTCTTCCTGGATTTTAGCTGACCGGCGGGCCGTTTGCGGTACGCGACCACGTAGTTGACAATTATTATATACGCAATAACGACGACAGTTACGCCGATCACTTCAGGAGACAAGACAACCAGTTGTATCAGGTTCAATAGTTCGGACAGCGTCATTCTTTACATATCGGCAGAATGAACGGCACTCTTGACGACTGCCGTTGCTCCTGGCGTCCGCCGATCCTCCTTCTTGACGACTCCTGCGCCCGCCGGTAGGATAACACAATGACAGGAATAGTTGACTACAACGCGGGAAATATCCGCAGCGTCGAGCTTGCCTTACTCTCGCTCGGTGTCGAATACCGGATATCGCGCACACCGGCCGACCTGGAAAGCGCAGATCGGCTGATTTTCCCGGGCGTGGGCGAGGCAGCCTTTGCCATGCAGGAACTGAAAAAAGCGGGCTTCGATGTGTTCCTCAAGGACTGGGCCCGTTCGGGCAAACCGCTATTGGGCGTCTGCCTTGGTTCGCAGATTATCTTCGAACATTCTGAGGAGCGCGATACGCCGTGCCTGGGTCTGATTCCCGGCAGTGTACGCAAATTCCCCGCTTCTTTTAAGGAAAAAGGACTCAAGGTTCCGCACATGGGCTGGAACGATATTGCCTGGAAAAACGGCGGCTCACGCCTCTTCGACGGTATTCCCGAACACTCGGACTTTTACTTTGTACATTCCTACTATATAGATCCTGCCGATCCGTCGGTGGTTACTGCTGCCGCAGACTATGGTATCAGCGTCCCGTGCGCCGTCAAATACGGCAACATCGAAGCAGTCCAGTTCCACCCGGAGAAATCGGGGGCGCACGGACTCGTACTGCTTGCAAACTACTGCGGCGCGTCGACCAAAGGAGCTTCGGTATGCTGAAAAAAAGAATACTCATCTGCCTTGACGTGAAAGACGGACGCACCACAAAGGGTGTAAAATTCCTCGATAATGTCGACATCGGAGACCCGGTTGTCATGGCTGCCGAATACTACCGGCAGGGCGTCGATGAACTGGTGTTCTACGACATTATGGCCTCGGCACGGGATCGCGGACCGACGCTCGACCTGATCAGACGGGTAGCGGAGACGGTCCACATACCGTTTTGCGTCGGGGGCGGTATTTCGACTGTAGAGGACATCCGCAACACGATTCTTGCCGGCGCCGAAAAAATCAGTATCAACTCTCCGGCGGTGCGCGACCCGGAGCTGCTTTCTAAAGGAGCGGCGATTTTCGGAAACCAGTGCATCGTGCTCGGCATGGACGCAAAGCGCGACAGTGCAATGAAGTCCGGTTACCGGGTGTTTATCAATGGCGGCCGGGTTGCAACCGGACTGGATGCCCTCGAATGGGCGATAGAGGCAGAAAAACGGGGGGCGGGAGAAATCGTGCTCAACTCGATAGATGCCGACGGCACCAGGGACGGCTACGAAATCCCCCTTACGAGAATGATCTCCGAACGGGTGTCGATCCCGGTTGTCGCTTCAGGCGGTGCCGGAACTCCGGCGCACATGGCCGAGGTGCTGACACACGGCAAGGCCGACGCGGCGCTGATCGCCTCGATGGTACATTCGGGAGACTATACTGTCGGCTCGATCAAGAAAGAACTCGCAGAGCAGGGCATACCGGTCAGGCTCTGACCGGTTCGCCTTACAGGCCGCCCGCGAGCATCAATGCGCGTTATTCGCTGTAGCGGGCGCGGCTTGTCGGCGTTTCATACACGTCGACTGCAGCAAGCGGACAGCCGGGCAGCAGTTCCCGAAGGCGTTTGAATACGTAGCGGGCAATCCGCTCCGCGCTCGGGTTATTGGAAAACGCTTCCATATCGTTTAAATTCGAATGGTCAAGCGAGGAGCACACATCCCGGAGCGCCTTTTTCAGCACACCAAAATCAACAAGCATCCCGCCTGCATCGAGTTCCGTTCCGCGGGCATGCGCGAGAACCCTGTAGTTATGGCCATGGAGCCGTTCGCATTTTCCGTGGTAATCGGCAAGAAAATGCGCAGCAGCGAATTCCGCTTCCACTCGTACTTCAAACATATTTAACACCATACCCTGTAAGCGCAAGTCTTGCCAACAGGGAGCGCGGTTGATACAATCAATCTTGTCATGACCAACCAACTGTCCAAGTTTATTACCAGCGTACCCGTCCTTTCACGGACCGGTCCGGAAGACCAGACGATTACCGATCTTTGTTACGATTCACGGCAGGCCGTACCGGGCTCCCTTTTCTTTGCGCTGAGCGGAATTCATACCGACGGCGCAAAATATATTCCGCAGGCGATTGCGAACGGCGCGACGGCCGTTGTCCATTCATCGGACCTGAGCGAATTTGCGCCCGGTGTCACCTACCTCAAGGTCGAAGATTCCCGACATGCGATGTCTCCATTGGCAGCAGCCTTCTACGGCTACCCCTGCCGGGACCTGGTCGTCATCGGAGTCACCGGCACTGAAGGTAAAAGTACCACCGTATCCCTCATCTATCAGCTGCTCATTCTAGCGGGGAAAAAAGCCGGCTTTATCTCCACAGTCGACTACAGCCTTGGCGGCGAAGTATTGCCGAACCCTGAGCACCAGACGACGCCCGAAGCGGTCACCATTCACAAGAAACTCGCGGCGATGCGCGACAACGGCGTTGAATATGCAGTAATCGAGTCTTCCTCGCACGGGCTTTCGGTCAGAACCAATCGTCTGGGGGACGTGCTTTTCGACGTTGGCGTCATGACGAATGTCACGCACGAGCATCTTGAATTTCATGGCACACACGAACAGTACAAGAGCGACAAGGCGAATCTGTTCCGCGCACTGGACACGCACGATCACATTAAAAAAGGAAAACAGGTTCCCGCGTTCGGCGTCGTTAACGAAGAAGACCCGGCAGCTCCCTACTTCCGCGCAGCAACAAAAAAGCCGGTGTACGGTTTTTCTACCTGGGCCACTGCCCGTCAGGGACTTTCGGCTTCGGCCATCGAACCGGACGCCACCGGTGTCAACTTCACACTCGCTGAACCCGGAGACATTTCGAGTCCCGTCAGAATAAACCTCCCCGGCGCCTTCAACGTATACAACACGCTTGCTGCCCTGATCGTCGTCGCCCGGCTTCTTGATGTCCCGGCAGGGCGTTTGGCCGGAACGGCCGCATTACTGAAGCCGGTAAAAGGACGCATGACCGTCGTCGATGCCGGACAGCCGTTTGAGGTGCTCGTCGACTATGCGCACACTCCTTCATCCTTCCTTTCGATATTTCCTTCCTTGAGAAAACGGATTGCCGGCAACATTATCAGCGTGTTCGGTTCAGGCGGTGAACGGGACACCCTCAAGCGTCCGGAGCAGGGACAAATTGCAGGGGCGTATTCGGATATCGTGATTCTTGCAGACGAAGATCCGCGCGGGGAAGACCCCGTGGAGCTGCTGGAAATGATTGCTGCGGGAATTACCGACAAGAAACGGAACGAAACCCTCTATATAATTCCGGACCGCAAACAGGCGATCCGGAAGGCGTTATCGCTTGCGGGTAGCGGAGACCTGGTGCTGCTTTTGGGCAAGGGGCACGAAAATTCGATTATTCATAAGGATTTTACAGAACCGTACGATGAAATTGCCGAGGCGGAGACAGCGCTCGGCGAACTTGGCTATAACGGAAAGGCGTTTTGAGGGAGTCTACTATGAATATAGCAGTTGTTTTCGGAGGAAAATCGGGAGAGCACGAAGTTTCTCTCCTTTCGGCATCGTCGATAGCGCGCAACATACCGGCCGCTGCGAATCGCGTGTATTTGATCGGTATTACGAAATCCGGCGCCTGGTATGTGCAGGATGATGCAGAGCTGGAGCGAATCAGGAATAATCCTGAAGCAGTGCTTGCAATTCGCGAAAGCGAATCAACGCGTGTTTCGGTTGTTCCCGGCGGCGGATGCGCGGGCGCCTTCCGATGTGAAAGCGGGACAATTCCGGTGGACGCAGTTTTTCCGGTGCTCCACGGTTCGTTCGGCGAAGACGGCACGATTCAGGGGCTGTTTGAAATGGCCGATGTTCCGTACGTCGGCGGCGGGGTTATGGCGAGCGCACTCGCGATGGACAAGGAAAAAGCAAAGGTGCTCTGGCAGGCCGCAGGCCTTCCCGTGGTGCCGTTCATCGCGGTGAAATATTCAGACTGGAATAATGAAGCGGAACGGAGAGTGCTAGTCCAGAAAGCGGAAAAGGACCTTTCGTATCCGCTGTTCGTCAAACCGTCCTGCGCCGGAAGCTCGGTTGGCGCGTCCAAGGCGTCGAACAGGGAAGAGCTGGAAAAAAAGGCGGGAGAAGCCTTTGCCTGGGACGACAAGATTATTATTGAACCCTTTGTTCCTGCCCGAGAAATTGAATGCTCGGTTACCGGTAATGAAGCGCCGGTCGCCTATACTCCGGGAGAAATTATCCCGACCCACGAATTTTATGATTACGATGCAAAGTATACCGATCCGGACGGCGCGTCGCTGAAAATCCCTGCGGACATCAGCGAGCAGACAACCAAGAAGGTGCGGCAAATTGCGGTACAGGCATACAAAACGCTCGACCTTTCAGGCCTTTCCCGCGTCGATTTCTTTATTGACAAGCGGAACGATACGCTCTACCTGAACGAAATCAATACTATCCCCGGATTTACATCGATTTCGATGTTCCCGAAGATGTGCGAAGCGTCGGGACTGCCCTACGGCGACCTTGTGATGAAGCTGGTTCACCTTGCGAAAGCGCGGTTCGACGCGAAACGCAATTTACGGACCAGCCGCCAGTGACGCTCCCGTTCTACAAGCTCCAGCTTGCCGGAAACGGAACGATTCTTGTGGATTTTTCCCATGTAAATCCTCCGGGACACATGACCCGGGAGGAAGCGGTCAGCGATTTTGGTCCCGACCGCCAATCCATCGCTGCGATCAGAATGTGCGACCGCAAGTACGGTATCGGTGCATCATCGGTTGTCTTTTTGTACGCGGACAATACCATCAGAATCTGGGATCAGGCCGGAGTACAGCTATCTGAAGCCGACGATGCGCTGTTGTGCGCGGCCCGGTATGCGTTTGACGCCGGACGGGCAGTCAACCGTACGTTGACGTTCCGCCTTCCGCGCGGCGAAAAAACGCTGAAGATACTCGGGGCACACGAATTCCGGCTTCAGATTGGCTCTGCGTTCACGTTTCCCGGCGGCACACTGATTTCGCGCGATGCGGCGGAAATTACCGAATACATCGAGTACGACGGAGTCCGTACTGCGTTTTCGGCCCTGCACCTTCGGGAAAACGCGCTGGTCTCGTTCAGGACTCCGGGCGGATCGATCGATCTGCGGACTCTGTCCCGCCTTGCACGCCAGGCCTTTCCCGGACAGGCCGTGCTCCCGGTTTCTGTCCGCGTGCTGACGCGCGACACTCTTGCCGTCGCAGTCCCGGCAGAACGGCCTTCCTCCTGCTCGTCGGCCGCAGCGGCAGCCGTGTGCGCAGCCATAGCTGCCGGATCGTGCGATTCCGGTGCGCTCGTTCTGTTCGGGCCTGAAAAAATAGGCGCACGGCCCGACGAAGCTATCGCCCGCGACCGCGACAATTCGCGGCGGCTTGCGGTGGAGTGGGATGCAGAAGACAATGATTTTTCTGTGATCGGTTCAGGCGGTTATGTATTCGAAGGCAGGTTCGACGCGCCGTCGGACTGACCAGGCAGCCGTGCAGCACAATCGCTGTGCGCACTGCGTTACGGAACAAGCGCCGATAAGATCGACAAAAACACAGCACTTCCGATCATGGCGAGCCCCGCGGAATGTACTGGCGTAACCAGGACCTCGTCGGGATTTTGATACTCGCCCCAGTACGCGGCGCCGATTGTACAGAAAGAACCGGCTGTCATCAGAATCGCCGTTGCACTATCCGGAATGCGAAGGTTCCGGTTTGGCTTTACTGCTTCAAGTCCGTTAAATAAAATAGCCCTCGTTTCGATGCCGTCGGATCGGAGAACCGGAGCTTCCCGCTGAAATACCGGGACGTCCGGCTCTGAGAGGACAGTATCGGCCGGGTTTTCGGCAAAAGCAGGTCCTGCCGCCGGCGCACTGCCTGCCGCCGGCGCACTGTCTGCCGCCGGCGCACTGTCTGCCGCCGGCGTACTGTCTGCCGCCGGCGCACTCTGATCGGTCGATCCTTGGATTGCAGCGCCCGGTCCGACAACCGGCCGGGTAGACCAGAAACCGGATATCTGATCGG
>Ga0116148_1005611_pt1 | contig 10438 bp, 8 predicted proteins | sample AD_UKC055_MetaG_FD_89786 | JGI IMG/M metagenome (GOLD analysis project Ga0116148, IMG submission 89786) | Active sludge microbial communities of municipal wastewater-treating anaerobic digesters from USA - AD_UKC055_MetaG | ecosystem: Engineered > Bioreactor > Anaerobic > Digestate | place: USA... | reverse complement strand
TTATTATTATCTTGAATGTAATCCGGTTGCACTGACGCATTCCGGAGTACCCGGTACAACAGTTGGAGGTACATATGAAAACAACGTTTACACGAACAGGCAAATTTGCCGCAGCCGCAGCCGCGGTTGCGGCAATCGGCTGCTTTTCTCTTGCCGTTTTTTTGACGGCACGAAATCCCGGTTCGGCGCAGACAGTCTGGGCAGAACCCGTTCAGGGAATGTCTGCGCAGAATTTGTCCTTTTTGGAAAACATGCAGGCTGCGAACCGAAGCATTTCTGCGGCAATTCTTCCCGCAGTCGTCACGCTCGATGTAGTCGAAACAAAAACCGTAGACGCAAGAACCCCGAATGGATTTCCCTGGTTTTTCTTCGGCAATCCGAATCAGCAGGGTCAAGGCAGCGACAATGGACAGAGCCAGAGAGAGTATAAGGCTGAAGGTCTTGGTTCCGGCGTAATCATCCGGAAAACCGGAAACATCTACTATCTTCTGACTAATCAGCATGTTGCCGGTTCGGCAAACGAAATACAGGTAAAACTGTACGATGGCCGCGAATATCCGGGCAAGCTGGTCGGAGCTGACGACCGCAAGGATATCGCGCTGGTTTCGTTCGAAACCAAAGATGTGGATATCCCGGTAGCGAAGCTTGGCGATTCGGACAACGTGAAAACCGGTGACATTGTGTTTGCGGTCGGTTCACCGCTTGGGTATGTCTCGTCGGTTACCCAGGGTATTGTGAGCGCGGTCGGCAGGGATGGCGGCCCGAACGGCAATATCAACGATTTTATCCAGACCGACGCCGCGATCAATCAGGGGAACTCCGGCGGGCCGCTCGTCAACATCTACGGGGAAGTTATCGGCATCAACGCGTGGATAGCAAGTTCGACCGGCGGTTCGCAGGGCTTAGGCTTTTCGATTCCGGTCAACAATGTCAAAAAGGCTATCGATGACTTTATTTCCGACGGTAAGGTCAAGTACGGATGGCTTGGCGTATCGCTGGTTCAAATGGACAAGGACTTTCTCGGAGCCCTCGGCGTAACCGAAAAAAACGGAGCGTTTGTGTCCCAGGTGTTTATCGGATCTCCTGCGGAAAAAGGCGGGCTTTCAGCAGGCGACTTCATCGTCAGTCTCGACGGCAGAGAGGTAAAATCGGTCGATCAGCTTGTTCGAGATGTCGGCGACCTCAAGAGTGGTCAGACTGTTCGTTTCGGCGTCATCAACAACGGAAAACGCAAAGATATTCCGGTAAAGATAGATGAACGCACCGATTCGGTTGTCTCAGACTCCAGTACGCTCTGGCCCGGCTTTACTCCGTATCCGATAACCGACGAAATGCGCAAGGAGCTCAAGCTCGACGCTAAAATACAGGGTGTTGTTGTAAGCGGCGTGCAGCCGAAGAGTCCTGCAGCAAAAGTGGGCTTGCAGTCCGGCGATGTCGTAACGGCGGTCAATGGCAAGGATGTTGCCAATCTGCAGGAGTTTTATGCCCGGCTCTCGGACAAATCCGGCAAAGAAACCTGGTTCGACATAATCCGTGACGGCTCAGCCCTGAGCACAATGCGCTATAAGCGCTGATCCGGCAGAAACGGCTGATCCGGCAGAAACAACTGATCCGGCAGAATCAGCGGTTGCCTCTGCCCCTGCTTGTAAAACATACATAAGAGGGCCGATTTCGAGGGTAATCAACTTTTGAAATCGCCTCAAGAATCCTAGGAAAACGCATTTAGTAAGGATTCGCCTATCCAAGCCCGACACACCTTGATTATGTTCAGCTCTACCAACTACAGTTTTGGAGGCGAACTTACGGTGGCCGGGCTTATGTTTTTGCTTGAGCAACCGCAAAAAAAAGGTTACAGTGATAGAACCGGTTCAGGTGCGCACCGCGTACCGTTTAGCCGCAATGAACCCCGGAACCGGAAGTGCTTTCGGGGCTGCAATTTTCAAGAGGTGCTGGTCATGTTTAAGGAATTTCTTCCGTACGAAAAAGTGCGCAACAATGCGCTCAAGATGGCATACCGGATTCATCAGGAGGGGTTCATCCCCGATGTCATTTACGTTTCGCTCAGAGGCGGAGCGTATCTTGCGAACGTTATCAGCGAATACTTCAAGATTGTCCGAAAGGATGCTCACCCGGTACTCTATGCAGCTGTTGTAGCTCGTTCGTATTCCGACGTCCGTCAGCACGACCGTGTAATGGTCGACGGTTGGACCTATTCACCCGAACACCTGCGCCACGGCGATAAAATTCTGCTGATCGACGATATCTTCGATTCCGGAAGAACTATCAATCATTTGGTCGAAATTCTGATCGACAAGGGTATTCCAAGAAAAGACATCAAGGTTGCGGTGCACGACTACAAGTTTTTTTCCTACAAGGACGAACAGCTTCCGATCCAGCCCGATTACTGGTGCCGGAAGCACGAAATTCATACTCCCGACGAAGACCGCTGGATTCATTATATGAGCCATGAACTTATCGGTCTGAGCGAAAAGGAGCTGGAGGAGAATTATTATCACGATGATCCCGAGCTCAAGCCCATACTTTCGGTGCTGAACGCTGCAAAATGAAACCGGCAAGGTGGTGTGGATATCTAATTAATGCCGCTCTGCTTGCGCTGTCCTGCTTTGCGCTTGACCGGCCTTTGTCTGCGCCTTCGATCAATCCCGGTGTCTACAATACCCCCTGTCTGGTCAGCTTTACGCGCGAGCCGGGGATTCGGCTTTCTTTGTTTCTCGACGGCACCCCGCTTTCGCCAGATAGTACCTCTGTATATCTTGAAGGAACCGAAGGGGAAGAAATAACATACACGGTCCAGGCAGTTTTTACGCCTATCGAACCGGGATTACCCGTTCTGTCGGTTTCGGAATATGTCTGGACAATAGACCGGAAAAAACCTGCTCGTCCGGTTTTGAAAGCCGTACCCGCAGAAGAGGGCTGGCAGGTTTCTCTTTCGCTCTCCGGCGAAGGGATGCTTTCCTGGTGCCTGTACCACCGGTTTACCGGTACACTCGCCCGCGACACGGTTCTTCCCGGATCCTCCGTGTATGTGCCGAACGGGGCGGTGCTCTGCGCTTTCGCTATAGACTCAGCGGGAAACCGCGGACCTTCAGCGTCGTATGCTGCCCCGGTCCGGAACGAAGCCGGTTCTCCGTTCAGGGTGCTGAATCCCGTTCCCGGGATGTGGGCTAATACGCAAACCCTTTTGATAGAATCGATGCCGGGAACTGTCGTTCTGTGGTCACTGGATGGTTCCGATCCTCTGTTATCTGGACAGGTGTATGAAGGCCCTGTGCTTCTGGATTCGGGCGGAGTGACAACCCTTCGCCTCTGTGCCCGGGATGCATCCGGAACCCTTTGGTCCGAGCAGGTTTTGTATTCGGTAGTGGAATCGCCGGTTCCTTCCCTGGGTGCCTACACAGCCGGACAACCCGTGCTGGAAACCGGAGATTTTTATGAACTGCCAATCCCGGAGGGCTTGCGATACTCCTTCGGCGATACACTTCCTGTTTTGCCCGGCGGAAAAAACATCCTGTTCTCGGCTGTGCGCGGAATGCTCAGGTACTTCCCGCTGACCCTGTCCGACGGGATTGATTCCTGGCGTATTATCTGTTCCAGCGGACGCAGCCACTCAACTTCTGAAAAAACAGTTTCCAGGAGTTCTTCTTCGACTGATGATCCTTCGATCTCCATACACGGATGGCATTTTATTGCCATAGACTACCGGTTTCCGGTATTTTATTCTCTGGACGATGGAAGCTGGAACGAATACACCGGTCCTGTGTTCTCGGACAGAAACCGCAATTCTGTTCTTGACTGGTACTCTCCTGCCTGGAAATCTGGCGAGGTCCAGAGGATCAATCTCCCCGCGATTCCTGCGGTTACCGGTATTCCGGAAAAAGGGATGACTAGCGGACCGGTTTTTTTGTCTATTCCCGATTCGCCCTTTGCATACACCTATACCGTCGGCACCCTGTATGCTCCGGAATCTCCGTCTGCTGCTTCGGCTGAACTCGCCAGTGGACTGCTGTTTGAGGTACCCTCCGGTTCGGCTTCGCGATTTCAGGTGCGGTATCTGGCAGCTCTGGACGGGATTGTGCACGGAGAGCTCTCTGCAGATTTTCTCATAGACCGTAAAACGCCCCGCATTCCGTCTCCGGGAATAGATCCTCAACTGGTATGGTCCCGTTCTCCGGTTCGTTTTTCCCCCTCAGGCGAAGACACCCTGTATGTCGAGATTACCCCGGATCTGTATGCCAGAGACGGGGCGTCCTACATATTGTCCGGAGCGCCAGGAAAGAAAATAGACTATCGTATTTCTGTATATGCCTGCGACGAGGTCGGCAACCGCTCGGAAACCGTAACCCGCAGTATTACGGTAGATTTGAATGCAATCTATGTAAACGCTTCAGCGGCTGTTCCGGGCGATGGTTCTCCGTCCCGTCCCTTCGCCAGCCTGGATGATGCGCTGGATATCGTCAGGGGCCGGTCTCTATGGAGATTGTACCTGCAGGGCCGTTCAGAAATCAAAAAACAGCATACAATTCTTTCCGATCTTGAGTTGTCAGGTTCTGATGCCGAGCTTGACATTGCCCCCGAAGCCGGATTTGTTGTTTCCGGCAGCACTATGACCATCCGTTCATGCACGGTTCGGCAGTCATTTTCCGGTCCAGATACAAGCAGAAACCAGTTGCCGGTAGTAGCAGCCGCCCGACCCCTGTTCGATCTCCAGAATGCGGTTTTTTCTGCTATAGACTGCAATGTGTCCTCGGCGGGCAGGCAATCGTATTCTCTGGTCAGAGCGAGCGGATCCGCTGTCTCTTTTTCCGGGTGTTTTATCTCTGCACAGGCAGTTGAATATGTTGCCGCAGTCGATGCAAAGCGTTCACAGGTATCAATTATCAATTCAGATTTTTCCTGTTCAGCCCATGATGCTTCGGTTCTTTCACTGTTTTCATCGTCTATTGTCATGAACAATTCCCGTTTTAGCGTTTCTGTCGGTCTTTCCGGACGGATTCTTGAAGCCTGGGAATCTTCCGCGATTCTCGACACAATTGTGTTCGATCGGTCTGGAGTATCTGTTGACAACCGTGACTCGGCCCTTTTTCTGGATGCGAAAAGCTTTATCGTATCCGAAAAATCGGTCGTCAATAATGGTTTTTGGAAAAGAGAAACGCGGGGAAGTCGGTAATGGATGCTCCTGTCTCGGTACCGGAATATTCGCAGGACAGCGTAGCAGCAGGAAATTCTACTGGCCGGCCGCTTGTCTGTTGCGGACTTGATGAAGCGGGCAGGGGACCGATGGCCGGCCCGGTGTGCGCAGCAGCTGTTATACTTCCTCCGGATTTTGACACATCTATCTTGGATGATTCCAAAAAAATGACGGAAAAACGACGGGAATACGCCACGCGGGAAATTATCCTGCATGCGGCGGCCTGGCATATCGGATGGGCGTCGCCGGCCGAAATTGATTCGATCAATATTCTGAACGCGTCCCTGCTTGCCATGAAACGATCGTATGAGGGGCTTCTTGCCCGTTTTCATCAAGAACCCCTGGATGTGCGTGTTCTAGTCGACGGGCTGTATTGTCCGGATGTTGAAGCCTTTTCCATACACGCCTATCCGCAGGCGGATGGGGCGTATCCTGAAGTAATGGCAGCTTCCATTCTGGCAAAAACCGCGCGGGATCGTATGATGGTCCGGTACGACTGGCTGTATCCGGAGTACGGGTATGCACGCCACAAGGGATATCCGACCGCGGCTCATATCGAAGTCCTGAAAAAAAACGGGCCTTCGCCTATCCAGCGGAATACATTCCGTCTGAAGGGTGAAGGCCAATTGTCTCTGTTCTGAGTGAATGAACCCAACCGAATCTGTACGGTCGGGTTGGGTTTTTAGTCTTTCTTCAGATCTTTTTTGGAAATTACCTTGACACGGCGCGCAGGTTTTTTTGCCTGTTCTTCACCGCGGTCGGGTGCCTCTCCGGAACGCGATGCATGTCCGCGTGCTCCTGCAGGACTTCCGCTGGCGCTTCGGCGAACGAATTTCTTTTTACCGCTATCGCCTCTGTCTGCAGCTTCTTTTAACCGGTTTTTCCGGTTTTTCTCGATAAACTTGAGGGTTGTTTCAAGACCCTGCAAGAATTTCTGCATATCATCTTCGAATACCACAATGGCATGCCGGTCAAAACCGGATCCTTCGGTATTCTTGCTCTCGACTACCTGTAAAAAAACATCGCCCGTTCGGTTTTCCTTGACATTAAAAAAATAAGTCCGGTTGTCAAGCGATATATCCGTAGTAAAGAGCTCTCCGCGTACTCCCATAAATACCCTTCCTTAGAAGCGACATGCTACTATATTTTACCGTCGGCCTCAAGTACCATACGGGTCAGCCATTTCAGGAGGATTCGTTCATTGGAAACATCGCTTCCTGCGGCGTCGCACAGGATTCTAAACACCGGTTCAGTGCCTGAGCCCCGCATCCAGATAAAAGCAACCGGTTCGTTTTCTGCATTTACAAACTGGATTTTTAAACCGCCTTTCCCGGAAACGCCGAAATCCGCGATGCCGACCGTTTCTTTCGTTCCATTATTGCTGATTGCAACCCATCCGGTAATCCCCAGCGTGCGAAAAATTTCGTGTGTACCCGATTCCCATTCGCGCAAAAAAACGTTCTGAAAATTTCGTTTAAGCACGGCATGATCGCTTGTGGAAATATGCAGCATTGCATCTTTTTCATAGACAGAGGTTGTAACGAACGGCGGGAGGGTTTCAATGATGTCTGCAAGCGTAAAGTCGCTGCGGTAGCGGTTTCCCTGTCCGGATAGCGAACACCACAGGTGGAATAAGCCTTTTTTATCTTCGGAATCCCGGAGTATGAGCATTTTCAGCAGCGCGAACACGGTGTTAAGGGGATCGCGGACGGCTGCCGGATGCGTAATGTTTCCACCGTTAGAACCTTCCCCGAGTATGCGAACGATGTACCCCTTGTCTCTCAGTTCGCGCGCAAGGTTGACAACGTTTGCCTCTCCGACTTCTGCTCGCGCAACCGTAGCGCCGAAGGCTTTCGCTGCCGCTTCGATCCGCATCGAAGTCGGGTCGTTTATTGCGATGGCGACTGGCGGTTCGGCAGGTTGTCCGGCCTTAACTGAGGTTTTTCCAAGATAGACAAGATGCGCAAGTTCGGCGATTACCGAGAGGGCGAACACTTCCTGAGCTTCCAGAATGCAGGCTTGTTGCTTTTTGTCGTTCCAGTACACAATATTCCCGCGGTCTCCGTCGCAGTCCGGGACGTAGCCAAGAGTGGCATTCCGCTCGGCATCTGTTGTTCCCTCCGTTCTGAGCCGTTCGATTTCGCGTGCGCAAAAAAGAAGGCTGTCTCCCTCTGGCACTATCCGGTGCGTTATCAATCCGGGTTTTTCGCTCATGCCGAACACTTCGATGCCGGTTTTTTCAAAAAAGGTGCGGTCGATGGAACAGCTGCGTGCGCTTCCGTTAAAATCGACCACAATAGCTGCCGGCTTGCCTGCAGCCCGGTCGGCAGTGACCGAGTGTTCCAGTACCGAAAAAAATTCTGCCTGGCGCGCAGGATCGGTTTCTGCCGAAACAACTTCCCGGGTAAACAATTCATAGGCAGCAAGCGCTTTTTTCTTTTCTGCACCGGTATTGGACCACACATTTGCAAGCACGTCGGCGGGGCAGGAAGCGACCAGCGCTTTCGCCCGACTGGCAGCATCGACGGAAAGGCATGCCGAACGGAACTGCTCGATCAGTTTGGAAGCTTCGCTTCCCGGAAGAACTCCCCCGTCGTTCAGACCGAATTTGACACCGTTATGGCCAATCGGATTGTGACTGGCTGATATGTATGCGAACCCCAGTGCGCTTCGGGCAAAGGCCATGATTTCCGGAGCTGCGGAAATAAAGACGTAGCTCAGCGAAAAGCCGCGGGCAATAAATACCCGGCTCATGATGTCCGCAATTTCCCTGCCGGTCGGCCGGGAGTCCATTCCCAGTACCAGTTTCTTTTCCTGTCCCGATACAAGTCTTGATTCCAGATACCAGGCAAACGTGTCGGCCATGTGTGCGCAAAGCACCTGATTGGCTGCTCCCGTCTTTGGGGATGCATCTTCTTCGTCTCCGGACTCTGCGAATACTTTTCTCCATCCCGAGGCGGAAAGAATAAGCGGTTTGAAGGCGTCTTCCACCTCGCTTCGAGACGGAATCGAATCCCCGAACGGGACGAAATCAGGATCGCCGACCGGCAATCCGGTTGTAGAATCTATAATCAGTGCCATCATTCCTCCGAATGGGGTATGGTATCATACCCCTTCATTTTTCGCAATAAAAGTACAAGCGTTGTACAAACTCTTTTTAAGTTGGCATTACTGCTGTCTTATAGTATATTTTGCTCACGCAGTTGCTTAAAGGCACCTCGAAAAACTCGATCAGTTTTTCTCGGTGCCTTTGTAAATCCTTACAGGATTTACATCTACATTATGGTACACCTCTAAAAACTGAAGTTTTTAGAGGTGCCTTTAATTATACGAGGGGGCAGGCTCAGCCTGATAACAGATGAACAAACGGATATATCTTGACTATAACGCGACGACACCGCTCGATCCTGCGGTTCGGGACGTATTCATACAGGCTCTGGATTTGTATGCAAACGCTTCCAGTATGCACGAAGACGGCAGAATTGTTGCCAGGAAAATACATGCAGCCCGTGAAGAACTTTCCGGACTGATACATGCCGAGCCGTCAGAAATTATTTTTACGTCCGGAGGATCCGAATCCAATAACATGGTTTTCTCTACCATGCTTTCGGATGCTCCGGTAAAAACAAACAGCCTTCGGGAACGATTCGCCGACCGGAAGCTGATTCTCGTTTCCACAATCGAACATCCCTGCGTCATGGAGTCTGCGAAGAAGCTGGAAAAGGAAGGCTTCAACGTTCAGTTTCTTCCTGTCGACGGCGACGGTATCGTAGACATGCACCGGTATCGCGAACTGCTTTCAGGGGCTTCCGGTTCGGATCCTATGCAGAAACCGCTGTTCGTTTCCATCATGATGGCGAATAACGAAATCGGGACTGTCCAGAATATTGCAACGTTGTGCGGATATGCACATGAAGCCGGCGCTCTTTTCCATACCGACGCCGTTCAGGCTGTCGGAAAGATCCCGGTTGATGTGCGCTCTCTTGGCGTTGATTATCTGACCGTCTCCGGCCACAAGCTCTATGCGCCGAAAGGCGTGGGAGCCCTCTATGTGCGAAAGGGTGCGCCGATCGAATCGTTTATTCGTGGCGGACATCAGGAGAACGGACTCAGAGCCGGCACCTACAACGCTCCGGCGATAATCGCGTTCGGCGAGGCATGCAGGATAGCACGGGAATATGGGGATGCAAACGCCGTGCATACCCGCAGTTTGCGTAATCGTCTTCGCGACGGCTTGATTTCCCGAATCCCCAATATACGCGTGAACGGTCATCCGGATTTCGTGCTTCCGAATACGTTAGATGTGTCTTTTCCTGGCGCTGAAGGAGAAGCTATCTTGCTGATGCTCGATCTGCTGGGCGTGGCTGTTTCTACCGGTTCGGCCTGCGCATCCGGCAGTCTTGAGCCTTCCCATGTACTTATAGCTACGGGCGTCGGTCCGGAGCTGGCCCATGGTTCGATTCGCTTCAGTCTGGGAAAATGGACGACGGCCGAAGAAATCGATTATGTGCTTGACGAATTCCCTGCAGTAATCAAGAAACTTCGCGGCTTTTCGACGGTTTCGAGCTAGGGTTGAGTGTTTCAGATGAGGAGTTTTTTATGAATGACTGGCTGTATTCTGACGTGGTCAAGGACCACTTTATGCATCCCAAAAATGTGTTGGAAGACACAGAAGAATCCTGGCCTTGCGATGGCAGGGGAATAGTCGGAAATATACGATGCGGCGATCAGATGCTGATTTTGCTCAGGATTACCGACGGGAAAATTTCCGATGTGCGATGGAAAACCTATGGCTGTGCGAGTGCGATAGCCTCTACGTCGATTTTGTCCGAGGCGATAAAGGGCATGACGATCGAAGATGCATACGTACTCAAGCCCGAGGACATTGTGTCGAAACTCGGAGGGCTTCCGGCAAACAAGATTCACTGTTCGGTGCTTGGCGACAAGGCGCTCCGCGCTGCGATCGACGATTATCTTGCAAAGAATAATCTGCCATCGCTGGCGGGCAAGGAACATGCAGAGGTTATCTGCACATGCCTGAATGTAACTGATCGCGATATTGAAAATGCCTACAAGGCGGGAGACCGCACCTGGGAAGATCTTCAGGCGCGAACCAAGATCGGGACGGTGTGTGGCGGCTGCAAGGAACAAGCGCTGGAACTTTTGCACCAGCTCGAGCACCTGTACGGCGAGTAAACCTGTACGGCCAGTAAACCTGTACGGCCAGTA
>Ga0116148_1005604_pt1 | contig 10443 bp, 7 predicted proteins | sample AD_UKC055_MetaG_FD_89786 | JGI IMG/M metagenome (GOLD analysis project Ga0116148, IMG submission 89786) | Active sludge microbial communities of municipal wastewater-treating anaerobic digesters from USA - AD_UKC055_MetaG | ecosystem: Engineered > Bioreactor > Anaerobic > Digestate | place: USA... | reverse complement strand
GCTCCGACGGAGGCTTTCACCGTTACAGGAAAGGGGATATAAGGCAGGGGCCTTCCGCGCCACGTTTGTCGGCACGGCACACGCTGCTGTCCGTATCCTTGATGAGTGGGCCTTTGGCGCGAGCTGCGGGCCAATTAGGGTGGGACCACGGGAACATCTGCTTCTCGTCCCTTTGCGGGGGCGAGGAGCTTTTTTGTTTGTCAAGCGACCAACACAGCAGACAGGAGCGTGGCGCAACATGGACAACCTGCACCTTTCGGGGAGATACTACCTCCCTGCCGACGCCCTCGTCCGGCGACGTATCGAGAGCGGCCTGTCACGGACGTTCGAAACCCGCGGCTACTATGAGATAATCCCACCGATGCTTGTAGGGCTGGGACTGGCGCAGTTCGGGCCGGATGGCCCGGGCAACTCCGGCGGCATGAGTAGCTCGTGCGGTTCCAAAGCAGCGGGCTGCGCGGAACACTCAGGGCACGATCTAGAGGGTGAATGCACATCATACGTGGTCTTGACTAGGGATGGCCACTTGCTGACGTTGTGCTCTGACCTTACCACGCCAGTCGCTGCCCTGGCAGCGCGCCATCTGCTGTCGGCGGATGGGCCTACGCGTCTGTATTACTCCGGCACTGTGTTCCGCGCCCAAAAGCCAGGAAGCGGCAAGCCGGAGGAACGGCGGCAGGTGGGAGCGGAGCTTATCGGGGAAAGCGCCACAGGCGTCCAGGCAGATGCAGAGATTCTGTCGATGGCCGCCGAAGGGCTGATCAGCGTGGGGTTGCACGATTTCTGCATCGGACTGAGTGACGCAAAGCTTCTCGCGGCGATACTTGACGCCGCAGGCGCCCAGCCCGATACAGGACAGCGCATACGTTCTGCCCTGGCAGTGCGCGACTATGTCCTCTATGGCGAACTAGTGTCATCACTGGACTCAGCTCCCCCATGTTGTCAGCCCGGCTACGTTCGTTCCGACACAGGTGATCGAGGGCGCAGGGAGCGCTGTGTAGATCTTCTCAAGCGCCTGCCCCACCTCCAAGCCCGCGCTGAGGTTCTGGAGGCTCTGCGAACTGCAGGCGTGGGCGAAGCAGCCGAGGGACTGGTCCAGACTCTCGACGCCCTGGACAACCGGAGCCTTAACAAGTACTTCCGTCTGGACCTGGCCATAACGAGGCGATTTCGCTACTACACCGGGATTGTATTTGAAGGATATGCGCCCGGATGCGGAAACGCGGTGATCGGAGGGGGGCGCTATGACGACTTGCTGGCCTGTTTCGGCGCCTCCGCGCCCGCAGCTGGGTTCGCTGTGGATGTCGATTCCGTGGCATCGGCGCTCGGTGCGCTGGACGAACCTGAGAAGTTGGGAGGAGGTGCAGCACAATGGGGTTGGAGATTGTGGGCGAGCCCCACATCGTTCGAGACCGTGAGGTCACGCCACTGAGCATCGCGCTCCCCAAGGGTAGGCTGCTCCGACCGTCGCTGGAGGCTCTTGGGGCGATCGGCCTCAGCTGCCCCGACGTGGACGAACTCGACAGAAGGTTAGTGTATGAAACCACAGATAGCCACGTCAGGTTCATCATCGCACGCCCGGCGGACGTACCGGCTTACGTAGAGCACGGCGCCGCTGACCTGGGCATAACGGGCAAGGATGCTCTCATTGAGGGCGACTGGAATGTGTGCGAACTGCTTGATCTGGGCTTCGGACAATGCCGTATGGCTGTAGCCGCGCCGGCGATCGTTACTGAGCTCGACTCCGCCGCGATACCCTCCGGCCCAAGACTACCGCGCCTCGGCCACACCCTGCGGGTGGCCACCAAGTTCCCAAGCATAGCCAGACGCTACTTTGCGCCCAGGCGAGATCTGTGCGTCCAGATCATCAAGCTGAACGGGGCCGTGGAGATCGCGCCAATCGTAGGGCTCGCCGATGTGATCGTGGACATCGTCGACACCGGCCGTACACTGGCCGACAACGGTCTCGTGGCGGTGGAGGAGATCATGCAGGTATCGGCGCGCCTAATAGCAAACCGAGCGAGCCTGCAACTGAGATCTGCGGCCATCTATCCAGTTACGTCGGCGCTCGGTGAGCACTGCCATCGACTCGATGACGCGATGGCTAAATGACAGAACCGCCATTTCAGGAGGTGTTGGCGTGAACACGCCATTTACGATTCACAGTATCGCCGCAGCCGACCTGCTGCGACGGGGAATCCGGCGCGGACTGGAAGGCCTCGATCAGATCGAACATGAGGTCCGTCCCATTATTGAAGACGTCCGAAACCGCGGCGACAGGGCCGTTCTCGACTACACCGAAAGGTTCGACGGAGCCGAGTCGGTTCCGAGCAAAGTAGAGGTGACGCCCTGCGAGATCCGCCGCGCCTACGCCGCGGTGGATGACTCCGTCACAAGCGCGCTCCTGAAGGCCGCGGAGAATATCAGTCGGTTCCATGAGCGGCAGGTGCAGCAATCCTGGACCTGCATCCTCGACGACGGCACACAGATGGGGCAAATCATACGTCCGCTGGAGCGAGTCGGCCTGTATGTGCCGGGCGGCACTGCCGCCTACCCGTCTTCCGTGCTCATGGGAGCGATACCGGCCCGGGTGGCCGGGGTTCGCCAGGTGATAGCCTGCACGCCGCCGGGCCCCGGCGGGGTCGCAAACCCTTACGTGCTGGTGGCAGCCGACATTGCAGGAGTCGATAGAGTGTTCAAGGTAGGCGGGTGTCAGGCCATAGCGGCGATGGCTTTTGGAACCGACTCTATCTGCGCAGTGGACAAGATAGTCGGCCCGGGAAATGCCTACGTGACCGCAGCCAAGAAGCTGGTATTCGGCTATGTGGATATCGATATGCTGGCCGGCCCAAGCGAGCTGGTTGTGCTGGCCGACGAGTCAGCCGACGCGCGCCTTGCGGCGGCCGACCTGCTCTCCCAGGCTGAACACGGTCCCGACTCAGAAGCGATCCTGGTAACCACCAGCGCTGAGCTGGCCGCACAAGTCCAGCGCGAGCTCTGCATCCAGGTCGATGCCTTGTCCAGGCGCAGCACAATCGCACGTTCGCTTGGCCAGCGCGGCCTCATGATCATCGCCAACGACCTTGACCAGGCCATAGACGTGGTCAACCAGTATGCCCCCGAGCACCTGGAGATACTCGTAGACAACCCCCATGCCCTGCTTGGGCGGATCTCGAATGCCGGCAGCGCACTCCTGGGCCCGCTCACTCCGGTGGCAGCCACCGATTACGCAGCCGGGCCCAACCATGTGCTGCCTACAGGAGGCACAGCCCGCAGTCGGTCTGCGCTTTCGGTGCGCGATTTCGTGAGGGTGCAGAACGTCACGTCTCTTGCGCGCGCCTCGCTCGACGATATTCTAGACGCTGCCCACGCCATAGCCACCATCGAGGGACTGGATGCCCACGCGGCGGCTCTCGCGGCAAGGAGGAGTGCACTATGACAGCCACCAGAATCCGCATCGGGCTCGACAGCAATGAAAGCCCATTCGACCTTCCTGCTCCGCTCAAGGAGAACGTTCTAGATCGACTGCGGACGATCCCGTTCAACAAGTACCCACAGGCGCTGGCCGCAACGCTCAGGCAGACGATTGCGTCACGCATGGGTGTGGACGATACGCAGGTGACTTTGGGCAACGGGCTTGATGAAGTGATCCATATCATCATACAGACCTTCGGGCCAGGCAGGATGATAATCGCTCAGAAGCCTACGTTTACCATGTATGAGGTGGCCGCGCTTGCCGCCGGCGCCGGCTACCGGGGAGTAGCTCTTGGTGAAGGACTCAGGCTGGGCGTAACCGAGATCATCGAGGAAGCGAATGCGGAAATGGACTCAGCAACTGGAACCGCGGCAGGGGCGTGGGCTGCATCAGGCAATGGCTGCCCGATGGTGATTCTGTGCAACCCACACAACCCCACCGGCGGGCGCCTGTCGGAAGCGGAAATTGAGGCCGTGCTCCGGGCGACTCAGGCTTTGGTTGTGGTAGACGAAGCCTACGTCGAGTTCGCAGGCGGAAGTGTTCTGCCGCTGCTCGCCAAGTACGACCGTCTTGTCGTGCTGCGGACCATGTCCAAGGCATTCGGGCTTGCTGGGATTCGCGTGGGCTACTCAATATCGAGTCCCGGTGTCGCGACCGAGCTGGCAAAGGTGAAACAGCCCTTCAACCTGGACTCGCTCGCGCTGGTTATCGCCCAAACGGCGCTGGAAAACGACGCGTACTGCAGGGAAGCGATAGCCCGGACAATCGAGGAGCGCACTCGGCTCGCCGCGCGTCTCTGGTGCATCCCGGGCGTGACCTGCCTGCCGTCGTGCACCAACTTCGTCTTGTTCAGGACAGAACCAGTAGAGGCAACAGAGGTCGGCGCCGGACTCCGCCGCCGCGGGGTCGCTGTGCGCGTGTTCCCTGATGAGCCCATGCTGCGCCAATACCTGAGGGTCAGCTGCGGAACTCCCGAAGAGGACGACGTGTTTCTGGCGGCTTTGGAAAGCGTTATGCGTGGCTTACGTTCGGCTGGAACGTGCCGCCGCCTAGGCGTTAAGGAGCGTGATTGACATGCCCGACCCCAGGCAGGCCCGTGTGCATCGCAAGACTTCTGAGACAGCTGTAGACGTCTTGCTCAGTCTCGACAGGGGCGGTAGCACTTCCTCGTCCGAGCCGACCGGCGCCGCCCACGCAGATGCCGGCGCCGGGGCGCCCGACATCTCGACCGGCTGCGGATTTCTCGAACACATGCTGCGACTGCTGGCCTTCCACGGTCAGCTGAACCTGACGGTACACGCAACCGGCGACATCGAGGTAGACTACCACCACCTCGTAGAGGACGTGGGCATATGTATCGGGCAGGCATTGCGCCGGGCGCTCGGCGACAAGCACGGCATTGCGCGCTTCGGGTCCGCTACCGTGCCGATGGATGACGCCCTGTGTATGGCGGCCGTGGATCTGTCGGGGCGTCCTTACCTTCATTTCAACGTGCCCATGCCGTGCGCCAAGGTAGGGGACTTCGACACGGAACTTGTGGAGGAATTCATGCGCGCACTGGCAAGCCAGGGTCAGTTGGCCCTCCACATCGACCTGCTCCACGGCTCAAACACGCATCACGTCATTGAGGCCGCGTTCAAGGCTCTGGCGCTTGCGCTGCGGCAGGCTACGGCAATTGACGCCGCGCGATGCGTGCCGTCCACGAAGGGAGTGCTGTAGGCAAGATGCTTGTGATTCCGGCCATCGATATTCACGACGGCAAGTGCGTGCGTCTGTGTCAGGGGGACTTTGCAAGGCTAACAGAGTATTCGGACGATCCAGTCGAAGTCGCCCGGTGCTGGGACCGGCTGGGCGCCGAGATGCTACACGTGATTGACCTGGATGGGGCAAAAGCGGGCAGGCCCGTAAACCTGGACATCGTGCGACGCATTTCAATAGACACAGGCCTTCCCATACAGCTTGGCGGCGGGCTGAGGCAGCCCAAGCACATCGAATCCGCGCTCGAAGCCGGAGCGACGCGCGTCATTCTGGGAACAGCGGCCTGCGATGACCCTGATATACTCCAGGAGCTTGTCCGCCGCTTCGGCGAGCGGATAATGGTGAGCATCGACACCGATCGCGGCAGGGTGATGACGGACGGATGGCGGCAATCGCAGGCCATTGCGCCTGTCGAACTGGCCGTGCGCGTGCTGGAGATGGGAATTAGGACCGTCATACACACAAGTGTGGCCCGTGACGGCACGCTGAGCGGAGTGGATATCGACGCCATTTCCTGCCTGCTATCAACCGGCGTGAACGTCATCGCCGCAGGCGGAGTGGGTCGAGTTCAGGACATCCGCCGGCTGAAACCTCTCGAAGGGCGGGGCCTCGCTGGAGTAATCATCGGCCGCGCGTTGTACACCGGCGCAGTCAATCTCGCGGACGCGATCAGGGCGGCAGGAAGCAGAAGGATCATTCCGTGCCTGGACACTAAGAACGGCCGGGTAGTCAAGGGAGTCGCCTTTTCACACCTGAAGGATGCCGGGGATCCGCTTGAGCTGGCTCTGGTCTATAGGAAAGAAGGCGCCGACGAGCTGGTGTTACTCGACATCTCTGCGACCGAAGAAGGCCGCAGGACCGCCATGGATGTAGTGCGCAGGGTATCATCTGCCCTCTCCATTCCTCTCACAGTGGGCGGAGGCATCGCCAACCTCGACGATATTGAGCGGGTGCTGGAAGCAGGCGCGCGGAAAACCGCCATCAACACCGCCGCGGTAAGGGATCCCGAACTCGTGCGACTGGCGGCCGACGCATTCGGACGCGACCGCATCGTGGTGGCGATCGACGCAGCAGCAGCGACGGATGCGAACACGCACGACGACGAGAGTGAAGGCAAATGGGTTGTGTGCACCTGCGGGGGTAAGCAGCGTACACAGCTCGACCTGGTCGAATGGGCTCTCACTGTAGAGAGGCTGGGCGCAGGGGAAATCCTGCTCACGTCCATAGACCGAGACGGCGCTGTCGATGGATACGATGTCCCCCAGCTCCAAGCAGTGACGCAGGCAGTTGGCGTTCCGGTGATCGCCTCCGGCGGCGCCGGCGCGCTCGAGCATTTTCGCGACGCCTTCATAGAAGGAGGAGCGGATTCCGCCCTCGCGGCGTCGGTGTTCCACTTCGGGGTTCTTCGCGTTGACGAGGTCAAGCGATACCTAGCAAGCGAAGGAGTTGACGTCAGGCTATGACAAAGCAATCTGAATCACTGGATAGCGCAGGCCTCAAGGACTGGATCGATACGCTGAAGTTCGATGATGATGGGCTAATACCCGCCATCGTCCAGGACGCGGGCTCGCTCCAGGTTCTCATGGTCGCGTACATGAACCGCGAGTCCATCGAGAAGACTGTGTGCGAAGGCCGAACGTGCTTTTGGAGCAGGAGTCGCAGAGGCCTATGGGTCAAAGGCGAGACATCTGGGCACTTCCAGGACGTGCAGGCAGTCTACTGCGACTGCGATCGAGACTGCCTGCTCATACAGGTAGACCAGACCGGCGCTGCTTGTCACACAGGGCAGAAATCGTGCTTCTTCACGACGCTTTCTGCTCGACCACGGTGCGTCGCCGGCGGAGCTGCGACCGGGTTCGGCCTTGACGAGCTCTACCGCATCGTCCAGGAAAGAAAAGCCAGCAATCCGCAAGGCTCCTACACGGCCAAGCTGCTCAGCTCAGGCCAGGACCGGGTGCTGAAAAAAGTAGCGGAGGAGGCGGGCGAAGTGATGCTCGCCTCCAAAAACGGCGACAAGGACGAGATCATCAGGGAGATGGCCGACCTCGCGTTTCACTCCCTGCTCGTCCTGGCCTACCACGGCATTCCTCCGCAAGCGGTCGTGGATGAGTTGGCTCGCCGACACGCAGCTAAACCTGCGGGACCTCCGTCTTCTTGATCAACACTGTTATCCTCGGAAGCTCGATGCTGCTGCCATCCTGCTTATCGACAAGATACCAGGTTGGTCCTGAAGTGCCCCACACCTGCTGCTTGACCAAGAGCCCGAAATTGGCCTTGCCGCCGTGCCATGCCTTCACAGCTTCTGAGACGCGGAAACTGAGGTGCTTGGTACTCGTGTCGCGGTACTGGATCGTGACCTGGATAGGCGGATATGTACCCATGTACTCCGTCCTGTATCCTGCATCATGAGACAGGCTGGCCGTGGAAAGCGGCTTCGCTCCGGGCGGCGCCTCACCGAACTGAGGAGCCCACCGGTTGGGATCGGGCTGGGCGGGGCCACTGCCCTCCAGCATATAGACTTGGAATGACGCGCTCCCGGGTGTGGCGGATAAGGATCTGCACGGTATGTCAAGCACCGCCGAAACGATGGAATCGGGCGCGAGGTCGCGAGGTAAGGGCCTCAGGTCTACTGCTACGTACAGCTCCGCCCCTCGGCCAAGGCAGTACCGATCACCGGCGCCGGTGTCCGAGTCGCTGCCTCGAACGGATGAAGCTCGCCAGATCAGCTGGCAGGGAAGCTGGACTGTGATGTAGTCGCGCGGGTCGCACCCGCTCATTATCGTGCACACTGCGATCGCCATGGCAATCACACACGCGATACTCGCCGGTTGCCGCCTGTACATTGCGTTGACCTCCTTTAGCCCACGTAGTTCGCAGGCGAAATCTCATCCTCATCGTCCGGGCTGTCGTCTAGGAAGCCGTGGGGGGCCTGTGCGGTGAACCCACACAATTGCGCGAAATAGCAGCGGTCGCACTCCGCGATCCTTAGTACGGGCGTATTGCGCAGGTCGTGACGGGACGCCTCGTCTGCCAGTCTCCTCAGGCTCTCGGCCGCCTGCAGCAGTTCGCCGGGCCCATACGACCTATCGCGAACTTCATCGGGGTACAGGAAGTGCAGCCTGGCAGTCACGCGGTCTGCGCCGTACACCCGAGCCGCAGCGACAGCATACGCGTCCAGCTGAACCGCGTACCTAGCCGCCGCCTCATCGACTGCCGCGCCCAAGACGCGATTGGTCTTGAAGTCGACTACCAGCACGCTCCCATCCGCCAGAATGTCGACACGGTCCATGACCCCCGACACGACCGGTCCCCCTACGTCCATCAGAAATCCTATTTCCTTCTGTCCTTCACGGCCGGGGCCGGGGTAACGCCGCAAGAAGGTGTCGACCATGGGCATTAGCTCGTCCGCAACCGTGCGTACAAGAACACTGTCTGCTCCGCGCAGATGCAGTTCCTCGAGCAATAAGGCCCTGGCCTGGGCCGAATCCGTCGCGCGATCGCACCTTTCACATACCGAGTGCACCGCCTGCCCGCGCACAGCCGCAGTTAGCTGCAGTTCAGCCCCAAATGCATTTCGCAAGTCGCGCGGTATCCGGCCCAGTCTGTACACATACTCATACAGATACCAGCGAGCGCAGTGCGAAAAGCACATGAGCGCCGACACTGAGAACTGGCTTGGCGCTTCTGCCGCGCCGGCAGCAATCCGTACAGGGCCTGCCAAAGGGGCGAACTCGGCGATACCGGGCGATTCATCCCGGGGTCGCGTTGCCTCCCTCCCTACTGGCTCGGTCTGGCTATCCCGCCCTGCGGCCGCCTCGTCGGGCTGCCCGCCTGTCGTCTGCATGAACTCGCGTATCTCCCGCTCTTCGTAGTGCCTGACAAGTATGGCCGCGCGCGTCTCGTCGTCGACTACGACTGTGTCGGGCGCGTTGGTCGAACTGGCCCCGACGGACACATCAGCTCCATCCGACTCATCGCTCCCGCCAGATCCGTCTGCTCCCTGCAGGCCCTGATCATCGAGCTCCGGCGCGACCGAGCACAGATGCTCATACCAGCTAGGGCCGCCGGGCGACTGCGTTCGCGAGCCGGGGCCCGGCAGCGTCGCACTGCCCACCAGGTAGTCGGACGCCCGCGTTGCAGCCACATACAGGCAGCGCTTGCCCTCCTCGTCATCGCCTGCCCGGATCTCCTCTACCACAGCCCGCGAGTGGCGAGTCGCGCTGCACCACTCATCGCCCACCTGCACGGGAACGGCAAGCCCGAGCGATAGACTGTATTCGAACACGCCGCCGCCGGACCTGCGCGCCGACCGGGCCAGTTCAGGCACGAAAACCACTGGGAACTCAAGCCCTTTGGACTTGTGGACCGTCATCACCTTCACAGTATCGGCGGATTCCTCTTCCATGGCCGCTTCGGCCTCGCGAGCGCTTAGGTCGCCCGCAAACTCCATGTCGGCTATGAAGTCATGAAGACATGACCGGGTTGATGTTTCGTCCTCCGCCATCTGGACCAGCTTTCGGAGGTTGCCGATAGACTGAGCGCCCTCCTCGACGAATGCGAAATACTCCTCGAACCCTGCCAGCTCAACAGCGGTCTGCACCAGAGCCCCAACCGGCATCCTCCCCACCGCGGCCGCAAGTGCGTGTAGGCAAGTACGCGCCCGTCGGAACTTGGCCAGTTCAGCGCCTATCAGCCCGCAAGTGTCCGTCGCATCAGTCGCGCGTGATGTGCAGGCGTCCGGCACATCGGTCGCGCCTGCCACGCCCGCAGGGTTGGGTTCCGTCTCCCCACCCCATACCGCTCTATCCAAACCGCCCGCAGCCATCTTCAGCCTGAGCAGGCTCTCATCGGAGACGCCGAACACCGGCGAGCGCAAGACCGCAGCGAGCGATGTGACATCGGATCTGTCGTCGACAGCCCTGAGCAGATCGACCAGCCAGATCACCTCGGGCCTTCCGTAGAACCCAGTGCCCCCCACAACGAAGTACGGAATCCCATGACGCGACAGAGCTGCTTCGAACTCCTTCACGTGAGTCGTCGCCCTGAGCAGCACTGCGATATCGCCATATCGCACCGGGCGCGCCGTCGCCATAGGGCCGTCTGCCCCGGCAGTGGTCTCGCACACCAGTCTCTCTCCATTGCCCACCATTTCGGCAATTCGCCTGGCGAGAGCCTCCGCCTCGAGCTCGCCCTTAGGGCTCCGCTCCTTG
>Ga0116148_1005599_pt1 | contig 10451 bp, 5 predicted proteins | sample AD_UKC055_MetaG_FD_89786 | JGI IMG/M metagenome (GOLD analysis project Ga0116148, IMG submission 89786) | Active sludge microbial communities of municipal wastewater-treating anaerobic digesters from USA - AD_UKC055_MetaG | ecosystem: Engineered > Bioreactor > Anaerobic > Digestate | place: USA... | reverse complement strand
TCGCCCCAATTCCCGTTTACCCCAACGGGGTTGCGTCAATTGGGGTACTGTATTGGAAGACCGACGTAACTCCGTTGGAGTAGAAAAGAGAGAAGGGAAAACATCACTTACCCAGGGTAGCGGGGTACCGCAACCCTTAGGGCTATGATATGGAATCCCATTGGGATTCTGAATACATCCGTCGGCATCTAAATACCATATCCTGAACGGAAAGATGTGGGTAATGACAAGAGTGCAACTTGGGAACGAGCGTAAAGCATGAATACGTCCGACGCGGTCCGACCTCGTCTGACAGACACTGTAAAGGAATTCCTTCATGACACAGGACCAATGGGAACAATTGCTTGCGATTATCCAAGGGGAAACCCTTTCCCCCCTGCCTGTGGGCTTTATCATAGACAGCCCCTGGCTGCCGCACTGGCACGGTGCCTCTCTGCTGGACTATTTTTCCGATAATGCGTGCTGGCTTCAGGCCAACCTGTCTGCCGTAAACGCCTTCCCCCAGGTGTTGTTTCTCCCGGGTTTCTGGGCTGAATACGGCATGTGTTCCGAACCGGCGTCTTTCGGCGCGAAATGCAGTTTTTATGAGAACGAATTTCCCTTTGCCCATCCGCTGGCGGACACTCTTGACAACATTCATCTGCCTGACCCGCGCAAGGATGGGCTGACGCCCTTTCTGCTCCGGCGGCTGGAACGGATGCGCCCGGGGATCGAGGCCGCCGGACATGCCGTCCGTTTCGCCGTAGCCCGGGGCCCCCTCAATATTGCGTCCTTCCTCATGGGCGCTACGGAGTTCCTGATGGCGCTGCGCATGGAACCGGAGAAGGTACATCGGCTGCTGGATACCATCACCGCGTTTCTCGTGGACTGGTTGCGCCTGCAGCGGGATCATATCGACACCATCGATGGCATCCTGCTGCTCGATGATATCGTGGGTTTTCTCGGCGAAGAGGACTTCAAAGAATTTGCCCGACCCTATGTAACCCAAGCCTTTGCCGCCTTTGATGCGTCGGTGCGATTCTTCCATAACGACGCCCACGGCCTGGTATGCGCGCCCTTCTTGTCTGAAATGGGTATAAACCTGTTCAATTTCGGCCATGCCCATTTCATGACCGAGATGCGGCATCTGGCCGGCCACAACGTCACCCTGCTAGGCAATATTCCGCCCCGGGATGTCCTCGCCCAGGGAAGTCCGGCGGAGGTGGAGGCAAGCGTTCGGGAGGTTCTGGAGGGTCTAGAGGATACCCACCGCGTTATCCTGTCCTGCGGCGGCGGCATGGCCCCCGGAGTACCCACGGAAAATATTGAGGCCTTTTTACGCGCAGCCAAGTCCCTATAAACAATCCGGGGAAAAGAATCCCATAGGCTTCAAAAAAAATCCCACGGACACCACTGCTTCTGGAAAGCCCGGCTTGACTATATCCGTCAAATCCAAACCGTCCGTCCGCAGCACAAGCGTCCGTGGGGGGAGGGGGATATGAAGTTTTATTGTGCGGTTGCTCCAGCCGGCAAGTCCGCTTCCGGCGCGGAAGGCGGCAGTACGACAGCGGATTCCGCCGCAGGTGCGGCGGGTTCAACCGGCAGTGTAATGGCCGCAGGTACTTCCGACGGCGTGAACTCTGGCGGCGCTGTGGTAAGCACTCCAGTCGTTTCAGACGAAGAAGCCGGGGCTTCAGTTCCAGACGCGTCCGGTGTGGGTGCCGGTGGCGGGGTCATAGCCTCGAAAGCGCTCACCTGACTGATAATGCCCGTCAAGTCGGCAAGGTCCGCGGTGAATACGCACGGCATACCCGTGATGGCAATTTCATATTTTCCGTCTACTTCCGGCCCTACAGCAATGACCGATTCACTGCCATCTTCCAGCGCAACAACAGCCTTGCTCGCCGCTGTTACAGATTCAAAAGAGCGTCCAATCAAGAAATCATCCATTTGAAACTCATTGAACGCATTGATCAAATCGTCCACTTTCACCGGTTCCGGGGCAATCACGGCGCCGTTATAGGTGCCGTTCCACTGGCTCGAGCCTGCTTCCCGCGACAGCATGAGTTCAGCCCCTGCACCGGTAACATGCACTTGTTTCACTTTTTGGACATCAAAATCGAGTACCGACAGGACAAACAGGTCGCGAACCGGCGGGGTAAGCTTTTCAGCATCCGCCCGGGACAACACCAGCGCGGCATCACCACCATCCATCTTGGCATAACGCCCATCGATGCTCAAGGAAGGCTGACCGACGGACAAGGTGCGCGATGTTCCGTCTTCACGAGTAACGGTTACGATGGTGTCAAATGCGCCCAACTCCCTGCCTGCATCGGCATAATCGACAGGTTTAAGCGAGGTTACGGCGGATACAAGATTATCCACTGCCGTTTTCTGAACTTCCAGAGATAAAGCGGGTTCCACCAGTTTCCAGGCATTCTCTTCCCAGGCCAACTTTATATTCCGCTGTGGTCCGGAAACGCTGATGGTGCGCAGTTTTTCCTTATTTTCCGTCCATTCGGGCAGCGTGAATAATTTGGAGCCTTGAAGGAAAATCTGTTCGAAATTATACTTGCTTATCTGGTAGATTAGATCCGGTTCGGCGCCCACTTGTTTTATGAACGTGTCGCCGCACGGCTTGTCACAACCGCCGACGAGGACGACATCGCCTTCATTCTCCCGTGAAAGAGTGATGGAAAACTTGGGATCTTCAAAGCCCAGTTCCGCCTTTCGCGCGGGATCCGCCACATTGGTCACGGTAAGGTTGGCAAAACGGGTGAGAAGTGTCTTGACTTCCGATTCCTTAATTTCATTGTTGAAACCGCCGCTGCTCAAAACCCATTTATACGTGACTTCCGGTTCAGGCTTGGGGACGCCCTCACCTTCGTTTTCGCCTTCCACGACCGCCGGCTCGGTTTCCTTAACCTCTTCTTCGCGCGTCAGTACCAACTCTTTGTCGGGGTATTTAACCGCCAGTTTCGTTATCCCCGTGTCGGGCAGTTCGAGCATTTTGGTTTGCAGCCATTTTTCCGGTTTCGGCGTCGTTTCTTCGCCGGAGTCACTCACGCCCGCTTCCCTGCGCAGGTTCGTGGATTCCACATACACACGGGTGTCATCCGCTTTACGCAGAAATACAGTCCTGAAATCCGCCGATTTTCCAAACAGAACATTCATGGCGGGGGTTTCTGCATCGGAAGCGTAGGCGCAAATATGGAAGGCTTCCTTGTCAGTAAGCGCGAAACTGGCCAGGCGTTCTTCCGTATCGCCTTTGGCGCGAGGCTCGCCCTTTAGTCCCAGGAGTTTGTCCAGAAAGCCGTCGATGGTTTCCTTGTTCCCGGGCGCGTTATACAGGCTGGTGATGCGCCAGGCATCTCCGTCCCGCTCCAGCACCACTTTTGTATCCGGGCTTTCACCCGCATACATTTCAACCTTCTTGATATTGTCTTTTAGAAGGCCTTCCGGCACGAGCGTTTCAAGCCCAATCTGTGTCGCTATGGGCGCCACGGGTTTCACGTTGACTTTCTGCCAAAGGACCAGGCCGACAAGAATCGCCAGAATTACTATGAACGGTAGGATTGTTTTAATCTTCATAATTGTCTTCCATCCCTGTGGTTGAGGTGCCTATTCAATGTTGCCTTTCGGCGTTCATTTATTTTCAGATTGCACCTGGTTCACCGTATAGGCGTTCCGGGCGCGGCGTCTCAGGACAAAGAACCCGATGCCGACACCGGCAATTAGAAGGTTGGCAAGGCCATAGTTGGCAAGTTGCCACAGTGTCCGTTGCCGCTTCGAGGGTTTGTCGATTACGCGGTCGATAGGTTTGGTGCCTCGCACATTGACCAGGTCTTCGGTAAGGGTTACCGCATCCACGCTGTTCAGAAACAGGTCGAGATTGGCCGCCTGCAGGAAATTTTTCCGGAATACTTGAGAACATCCCATAAGCACCAGTTGTCCGGGTGCCGGCGTCACGGCAGCGGCGGGAGGTTCTTCATCGTCCGTCTCGGGCGGGGGAGGCGTTCCGGGCTGCTGTTCCGGTTTGGGCCATACGGGCCGTTCCTGTCCGGCAAAGGCATCGGGGAACTGGCCCCGCACCCAAACCATCAGGGGGAATGCCTTGCCCGTGGCAGGCGGGTCGAACGAACTCTGCGTAAGGGGGTCATCCTTGGCAATGGACCAGGCGGCATCACTGGTGCGCATCAGGGTATCCGCTTTCAAACCGTATTCATTCAACTTCGCGTCATTGAGTTCTAGCGCGGTTCCCCACAGGTAGAGAATGGCGGCCAGACGGCTGGTAATGGAGATATCCTGGTTCATGGAAGTGTTATTGACCAGAATATGGGTTGGCAGTTTGAACGGCTGTCCCATCAAAGCGCCAAACAGGCCACCGGCCTGACTCTGAACATTAAGCGTTACATTGTTTTCGTCCATCAAAATCTCTTCGCTGACTTTCAGCCCATACTTTTCCAGCAGCGCGTTCACTTCTGGATTTTCTTCCCTGCGGGATATCCTGTTTCCGTCCCGGGTGGCCTGGTAATCCCATTCGTACTGCTGGACAGCCATCACCACCGACTTTCCTGAATGCAGTGCGCGGTTTATTTCCCAGTGTTGGCGCTCATTCAGACTGCGAGGATTGACCACTACGAGCGTGTCATACTCGGCGGGCAGGGGGCTTTCCTTGGTCATTTCCACCCGTTGCACATCGTACTTTTCAGAAACGAGTACTTGTTCCAGATATTCGTACGGATCTTCCGATTCCGGCACGGGTTGCCCCATCTGCATCAGCATCTGACGCATCTGCGGGTCAATATTGACCGCTTCCTTGGGCGCCACCAGCGCAACGACCGGCTTTTTCTCCCGCGTAAGTTTATAAATGGTGTTCACCAGCCGGTATTCCAGGTCGGGCAGATTTTCCGGCATAATCTGTGGGATAATTTCCTCCGCTTTGTCTTTGTATCCGACACCAATGCTGCAATATACCAATTTGTTGGTAACTTCGTCCTCACTCATGGCGCGGACATTGAACGGTTGAACTCCCTTGTCCAGCATGCGCTTTTCAATGGCTTCATCTTCGCCTTTAGGTTCCTCTTCAGGCATGCCCATATCCTGTTCCGAAGCAATCACATTGGCGGCTTCAAGATAGACAGAAGCATAATTGAGACGCCCCTGTGAGGCCAGTCTCAGTTCTTCCATCTTGTCCAGGATGTCGCGTTCAATGGTGCGCATGGCCGTAGGCATCTTGTCCTGAGGCGTAATATACAGGCGTAATTCGACTTCGCTGTCCGCCTGAGCGAGGATTGAGCGGGTGGAAGGGGAAATCGTATGGATTTTGTCTTCGGTCAGGTCAAAGCGTTTGATACTGGTTCCCGCCATCAGAAAATTAAACAACATACCAATAACAATGCAGATGACCGTAATGGCGGCAAACATAAGCCGTGCCTTCGGCCGGTTCCTGCCATCAATAAAGATAACATTGAGCGTCAGGAAGAGGGCGGCCCAAACCACGAAAAACAGAACGTCGGCCACATCGATAATACCACGGATTAAGGGCTGGTAATGGGTAAATACGCCGAAGATATCGGAAAGCAGTGAGCCCATTCCGGCAACACGCCCATCGATATAAGAAGCGATGAAGTCCGTGCCTAGTAGGAAGAAGAGGAAGCATGTTAGCAGTGTGACAACAAAAGCCACAATCTGGTCCTTGAAAAAACCGCTGAACAAAATGCCGAGTGCCAGGAAACAGCAGCCCATTAGCAGCGTTCCAAGATAGCCGCTGAAAACCACACCCGTATCGGGATTCCCGAGGGAAAACAGCATCATTGGGACCGTGAAGGTGGCAGCGAGGGTAACCAGGTAGAAAAGAACTGCGGCGCAGAACTTGCCGATGGTCAGTTCCCAGGCCTGCATGGGAAAGGTCAACAGCATTTCCCAAGTGTTTTCCTTGCGTTCTTCAGCCCAGATGCGCATCGTCACCGCAGGGATGAAGATACACAGCAGCAGGGGCAGATTCTCAAAGTAGGGACGCATGTCCGCCACGGGAAAAACGAAAAAGGATGTGACGAACAGGCCCACACTCATGGTGACGAACACCATGATGAAAATATAGCCGATGGGGGACGTAAAATAAGCGCCCAAATCACGGCGGAGTATGGTAAGAATATTGCGCATGGTGTTGTTCTCCTACTGTCATTCAGCCTTGGCGGCGGATTTTTCGGTCAGGGTCAGAAATGTTTCTTCCAGGGAAAGTGGCCGGTCGGTAAGTTCCCGAACCTTCCACTGCTTTTCCCGGATAAGCGCATTTAATTCGCGCCAAGGATTACGGTCTATGGCGCTATGGAGCACGAACGATGAACATCCGTTCTCCGTTTTCTCGAAGGCAACCTGTTTGACCCCTTCCAAGCCGCTGAGCAGGCGGCCGACTTCCTCCCGCTGCCCTTCAATGGTCACGGACAGACGCTCCGAGGTTTTGGCCCGGTTTCGCAGTTCTTCGATGGTACCGTCGCCGACAATACGGCCCCGGTTAATAATCACGATCCGGTCTGCTGTGGCCTGCACTTCCTGCAGGATATGGGTGGAAAGAATCACGGTCTTGTTTTCCGCCAAGTCCCGGATAAGATTCCGGATTTCAAGAATTTGATGCGGGTCAAGACCGGAGGTCGGTTCGTCCAGAATGATTACCTCCGGATTATGGATAAGCGCCTGAGCGAGGGCGGTCCGCTGTTTATACCCTTTGGACAGTTCCCGGACCACTTTTCGGTACATGGAACGCAACCCACAGGTATCAATCACCGCATTGACCCGGTTTTTCAGGACGTTGCCGGCGAGGCCGCGTGCCCGCGCCACGAAATCAAGATAGGCCCGGACTTCCATGTCCATGTACAAAGGCAGGATTTCGGGAAGGTAGCCAATTATCTTCCGTACATCCAAAGGCTTTTGCAACACATCCATGCCGCCTATTTCCGCCGTGCCCGATGTCGGATACAGATAGGTGGTCAAAATCTTCATGGTGGTTGACTTGCCCGCGCCGTTGGGACCCAACAGCCCCACGATTTCGCCGCGTTTGACTTCAAACGAAACGCTATCCAAGGCTTTCACGGGCCCATAGTGCATTGTTAACTTATTTGCTTTTATCATAGACCTTTTCTCCATTATGGGGATTTTGCCGCCTGCAGCAGGCAGGAGTATCACTGCGTACTTGAAGCGCATAACCATCCTTATCCTCTTGTTAGCAAAACTTATGCCAGAAAGTGGATTCAGGAAAGAAAGCAAGAAGAATGCACATAATACATGAAAATTGAATACGATACAAATTTAGTAGCGGTAAAAGTCTCCAAGGAAGTTGCCAAACGGTCGCCTGATTTCGGGTTTTCTATCCAATTTGCGGTACGGTCGTTTACAAAGTGATTCCGCGTGCAGCCCGGAGGCAGTGACACGAAACACAGACACTCTGACCTAAATCCGCATGTAAGGAACGGCGAGAACGATAAAGGTAGGGAAGGCTTGTTGCCATGCCTACCCTACCTTTATCGTTCCTTGTCCTTATGGGTTTTACGCCAACAACTCGGTTTCTTGCGTGCGGATTTATGTTTGATAGGGAGAAATATACGATGAATGACACACGGCGAAAGTTCCTTTTTGGTGCAGGAAATAATGCGGTAGTCAACGCAGCAAAATTGTCTTTATAAAGAACCTGCATTGAACCTTCTTGTTACGTTATCATTCTTTCACGAATCTACCCTCTGTTTGTTTGTTTCATCTTTTGACCTCTGCGTTGAAAACAGTGGAGAATATTGCCATGACAGTTTACGGGCGTATGTATCTGATACCAGTGTTCCTTATCATCAGCATTCCTATCGCGGGAGCCGCCATTCATGTGGCGCCTTCCGGCTCTGATATGAACGAGGGGACGGAAACGAGTCCCTTTCAAACATTAGGTGGGGCTCGCGATGCCATACGCATGATGAAACAGGCAGGCACACTGCCGGACGGTCCCATCGAAATACTTGTTCATCCCGGAAGATATCCGGTCACAAAGCCCGTGGAATTCTCCGCGGAGGATTCTGGTACCATGGATGCGCCCATTACGTATCGTGCTTCTGAAACAGAAGCGCCCAGATTCAGCGGCGGTGTAGTACTGGGGGGGGGCTCCGTGCTGGAGGATCCGGAGGTGCTGATGCGGTTGCCCGAGTCCGCGCGGGGAAATGTTGTGACGGCAGACTTGGCCGCTGCGGGCGTTACGGATATTATCCCTTTTGAACTCGGCGGATTCAGCAGCGGACGCGGTTTTAAAACTCATCCAGCACCGGAACTCTTTGTGAACGGAGAGCCGATGGTGCTTGCCCGTTGGCCAAACGAGGATTATGTATATACCGGAGAGCCGACCGGCCCCCAGACATTAAGGACATGGGACAACCACCCTGGCTCTCCCGAAGGGAGGTTCAAATTCAAGGAAGAGCGTCCGGCACGTTGGGTAGAGGAACCGGATGCCTGGCTCTACGGATACTGGTTCTGGGATTGGGCGGATTCCTATGAAAAGATTGAGCGAATCAATCTTGATACGGGGGAGATCCTGCTTGCCCGTCCCTGGCATGGCTATGGCTACAAGGAAGACCAACCCTACTTCGCATTGAACCTTCTGTGTGAGTTGGATGCGCCGGGGGAGTGGTATCTGGACCGTGCGCGAGGCAAGGTCTACCTGTACCCGAAGGAACCGCTGGACAATGCCTTTGTGGAACTTTCAATCGCGCCGTTTCCTTTGGTTAAAACAGAAGGTCTTTCCCATGTCCGGTTCCAGGGCCTTCTTTGGGAGTGCGGCGCGTCGGACGGCATACTCATTGAGGGCGGGGAAGCCTGCCGCCTTGAAGGATGCACCCTGCGGTACATGGCCGGCAACGGGGTGGAGATTCGCGGGGGAAGCCGGCACGCGATACTTTCCTGCGACATTCATACGCTGGGCCGGGGCGGGGTGGTTGTCACCGGGGGAGACCGTAAGACCCTTTCTCCGGGAGAACACCTTGTGGAAAACTGCCACATCCATCACTTGTCACGGATTGACCATACCTATACGCCTGGTATTCTGATAAACGGGGTCGGCCACCGCGTTCGCAACAATTGCATTCATGACGTGGCCAGCAGCGCCCTGAGGGTCGGAGGCAATGACCACCTTATTGAATTGAATGAAATCTACCGAGTGGTGCTGGAATCCGATGACCAGGGCGGCGCGGACATGTGGGGCAACCCGACCTTCAGGGGCAACGTGTACCGGTTCAACTACTGGCACCACCTGGGAAACCCTGACAGGGCAACAGGAATCGCCCATTCCATGCAGGCCGGCATCCGGCTTGACGACGCCATCTGCGGAACCCTGATTCAAGGAAATGTGTTTCATCGCTGCTCCACGGCACCCACACTCTTTGGCGGCGTACAGATTCACGGCGGCAAGGAAAATACCGTTGAGGGAAATCTGTTTGCGGACTGTGCGGCGGCGGTAAGTTTCTCCCCCTGGGGAGAAGAGCGCTGGCATGCCTTTGTGGAAAAGGCGATGGATGCGCCTGAAATCAATTCCGCTTTGTATCTGGAACGATACCCCGCGCTAGCATCATTGAACGAGAATCATGATATCAACACAGTCAGGAATAATGTGATCTTGCGCTGTGAAAGCCTTTTCCTGCGCGCCCCGGATGGCATTATCGCCGAGAACAACACGGAACTTCCAACGGGAAGCGAATTGCCAGAACATACGGCTGGACGATTGCGCTGGTCGGAAGAAGAAGCGAACCGCCTTGGTATTGGAGAGATACCCTTTCCCAATATCGGCCTGTATGAAGATGGCTGGCGCGTCCTGCGTGATGGAAACTGGTCACTGAGAACCAGCACACCATGAGATTGAAGCTCTTTTGAAAAGCGGCTGGAAATGAACCGGTACAGATGCGTAGAATCTGTGCAGGCTCAACGACCCACGGCATGTATTGAAGTGGGTTCCTATTGTTTTCTGCCGTGTCTGTTTGGGTGGGCTAATTTGCCCCTTAAATCCACATGTTAACGTGCGCGCCCGTTAAAAGGAGACTATGTGATGCGGAAAAACAGCGTTCTGTCTGAGGCAACCGCGGAGAAACACCCGGTTTCCTGTTTACCTGTGCCTTGTAGCATTGTGAATATTCCCTTTTGGGGAGAATCGAAACCAGCCTGCCGGATTTCCACGGCGTTGCTGGGATGGAGCGTACTCATGTTTTTTTCCGCCTGTAGTTTTGCAGAACAAGCAATGCCAAAAGACTGGCAAAATCCACGCCTGACCGGAATCAATAATTTGCCGCCCCATGCGACTGCGGTGGTCTGTCCCGATGTGGAAACTGCACGCCAAATCGGTCTTGTATGCAGCGCGGAACGGGTGAAGTCACCTTGGTACCGTTCGTTGAACGGAGACTGGAAATACCAGTATGCGGCCAACCACACAGGACGCATTCCCGATTTCTGGG
>Ga0116148_1005594_pt1 | contig 10454 bp, 8 predicted proteins | sample AD_UKC055_MetaG_FD_89786 | JGI IMG/M metagenome (GOLD analysis project Ga0116148, IMG submission 89786) | Active sludge microbial communities of municipal wastewater-treating anaerobic digesters from USA - AD_UKC055_MetaG | ecosystem: Engineered > Bioreactor > Anaerobic > Digestate | place: USA... | reverse complement strand
TCACGTCGATTGCCGCCGGGTCGAGGTAGCCCAGGTTGATGCGCTCGCACCGCTCCCTCGGGATGCCCGTCGCGAGCGTCACGGTGATCCGCGGGCACTCCTCCCCGGTGGCGGCGTCGTACGTGCCAAGCCCCTTGACGTGCGTCGAGTGGGCGAGGATGGCACCGGGGTAGTGCTTGAATCGGTCCCACTGGCCGAGGAAGTAGTCGCGGCAGTGATAGCCGACCTCGTCGATCAGCGCGCCGTGGGTGTAGCTCACCTCGGTCACGCCCGGCGCGTAAATCACCACCTCGCCGCCGTCGGCGACGGCCGGCTCGAGCTTGTACATCCCCTTGGCCGCCGTCCACAGGTCGTCGTACATCGGCGGCATCACCGACAGCACGCGCGCGAGGGGCTTCGGCACGCGGACGATGTGAACCTGCGAGGAGAGGGCCGAGGCATTCTCCCACGCCTCTCGAGGCGGCCCCACGAAGAGCCCCCTCAGCGTGGCCCCCTCCACCACCATGGCCGCGCAGGTCATCGGCCGGTTCACCATCCCCGCGGCACGATCGACGACGGCGCGGACCGGAGTGTAGCCTGAGCCGATCACGCGGCTCGAGGTGAGCAGCGCGCCGATCCAGTGCGTGAGATCGATGACGGCGGGCCCGGCAACGCCCGGCACCAGGTACTTGGTCCCGCCCGAGAAACCGACGACCTCGTGCGGGAACACCGGGCCGCACAGGATCAGGTGGTCGTACTCGAAGAGCAGCCGGTTCAGCGTCACCGGGACGGGGTCGGCCATCAAGCCGCCCGTGAGTGCGGACACCTCGGCGGCGGGGATGACGCCGGCAGTGACGAGCGCCGACGGGTCGTCCCACCGGTGGTTCATGATCCGGCTGCGCCCGGCCCGCCCGCCCGAGACCGGCCGCCCGACCAGCCTGGCCAGCTGCGAATCGGACATCGGCTGGTGCGTGCCGAGCGCAACCAGGAAGTCGAGCTCCGCCGCCCGCGAGCCGACGACCCGCTCGAGCAGGTCGAACATCATCGGCATCGGCGCGGTCCGTGTCCCGTCGGGGATCACCGCGAGCACGCGCCGCCGCTCGATCGACAGCGAGCCGAACGCCTCGGCCACGATTGCGTGCGCCTCGTCGCGCGTGATCGCCCGCTCAGCCGACCCGAATCCGGTCACCATTCAGAAAGCCTCCGCCTTTCTACATTCTGCATTCTTCATTGTGCCTTTCCCATCGTCCCCCCGTCTCCCATCTCCACGGGCTTCAGCCGCGGCACCAGCAGCTGAACCACCGCGAGCGCGATCAGGTAGGCGAACCCCGCCATCAGGAAGATCGGAACGTAGCTGCCGGTCGCGTCGAGGATCTTCCCCACGACCTTCGAGATGAACATGCCCCCGACCGCCCCGGCCATTCCCGCGAAGCCGACCACCGATCCGACGGCATGGCGGGGGAACATGTCGGAGACCAGCGTGTAGACGTTGGCCGACCACCCCTGGTGCGACGCGGCGGCAATGCTGATCAGCGCGACCGCGAGCCACATGCTCTTCACCTGCGAGGCGAAGACGATCGGCACGACCGCGAGCGCGAAGGTCAGCATCGCCGTCTTGCGGGCGGCGTTCACCGTCCAGCCTCGCTTGATGAGCGCCGACGACAGCCACCCGCCCCCGACGCTCCCGACGTCGGTCACGAGGTAGATCACGACGATGGGAGGGCCGATCGTGGTGAGGTCGAGCCCGTGGTTGCGGTGGAGGAAGTCGGGTATCCAGAAAAGGTACACCCACCAGATCGGATCGGTCAGCCCCTTGGCGAGGGCCACCGCCCAGGTCTGGCGCAGCGGCAGCAGCCCGACCCACGGCACCCGCTTGGCCGGGTCGGGCGGGTCACTCTGGATGTAGGCCAGCTCGGCGGGCTTCAGGCGCCGGTGGGCATCGGGCGTCGCGTAGAGCGGCAGCCAGATGGCGAGCCAGAGAAGGCCGACGGCGCCGGTCGCGACAAACGCCCAGTACCATCCAAAGGAGAGGGTGATCCAGGGCACCACCAGCGGCGTGACGAGGGCCCCCACGTTGGTGCCCGCGTTGAAGATGCCGGTGGCCAGCGCCCGCTCCCGCCGCGGGAACCACTCCGCCACCGTCTTCACCGACGCGGGGAAGTTGCCCGACTCGCCGAGGCCGAGCGCGAAACGGGCGGCCATGAAGCCGGCCACCGAGGCCGTGTAGCCGAGGCCGAACATGCCGAGAACGGGCGCCACCCACTGGCCGAAGACCGGCGCCTCGGCGTGCGCGATGGCGGCCACGCTCCAGATGGTGAGCGCGAGGGCGAAGCCCCGCTTGGTGCCGAGGCGGTCCATCAGCCGTCCCGCCAGCACCATCCCGATCGCGTACGCGAGCTGGAAGGCGAAGACGATGTCGGCGTAGTCGGACTCGGTCCAGGCGAACTCCTCCTGCAGGGTCGGCTTCAGGATGCCGATGACCTGCCGGTCGATGTAGTTGATCGTGGTCGCCAGGAAGAGCAGCCCGCAGATCACCCAGCGGAAGTAGCCGCCGGACTTGACGGGTGCGGCCGTCGCGGACGGCCCGGGCGCGGTCGGCGTGGGCACATGCACTCCTTCCTCGATGCGCTCGGGGCGCCCCGAGCGACATCGAAGGCCTCCTCAGCCGGGCCGCGTGGAGACCCGGGCGCGGAAGTGGTATAACGAATTCCCACCGCGGGGTCAATTTCGACGATCGGGACACCGATGGCGCCCTTCATCCACGACGACTTCCTGCTCGGCTCGGCCAGGGCCCGCGACCTCTTCCACCGGGTCGCCGAACCGCTGCCGATCATCGACTACCACTGCCACCTGCCCGCGGCCCGGATCGCCACGGATCGCCCCTTCCGTTCGATCACCGAGCTGTGGCTCGACGGTGACCACTACAAGTGGCGGGCGATGCGGGCCAACGGCATCCCCGAGCGCCTGATCACCGGCGAAGCCACCGACTGGGAGAAGTTCGAGGCGTGGGCCGCCACCGTCCCCTGGACGCTGCGCAACCCGCTCTACCACTGGACCCACATGGAGCTGCGGCGCCCGTTCGGCATCGTGACGCTGCTCTCGCCCGAGAGCGCGCGCGTCACCTTCGACCGCTGCAACGAGTGCCTGCGCCACCCCGGCTTCTCGCCCCGCGGCCTGCTCCGCCAGTTCAAGGTGGTGCTGGTCGTCACCACCGACGACCCGGCCGACTCGCTCGAACATCACCGCGCGCTCGCCGCCCACGAGGATACCCGCGTGTACCCCGGCTGGCGGCCCGACGCCGCGCTCGGGGTCGGCGACCCGGCCGCCTTCAGCGCGTGGGTGGACCGGCTCGAGGCGGCGGCGAACCGCTCGATCGCGACGTTCGGCCAGTTCCTCGAGGCGCTCGACCAGCGCCACGCCGCCTTCCACGACGCGGGGTGCCGTTCGTCGGATCACGGGCTCGAGCGGATCGAGGCCGAGCCGTGGTCGGACGCCGAGGTCGCCGCCACCTTCGAGGCGGCGCGGGCCGGACGCCTCGTCGATGCCGGGGCGGCGGCGCGCTACCGTTCGGCGCTGCTCCACCGCTTCGCTCTCATGGATCACGAGCGCGGGTGGATGCAGCAGTACCACCTCGGCGCGCTGCGCAACACCTCGTCCCGCCTGCGGCAGCTGCTCGGCGCCGACTGCGGCGCCGACTCCATCGGCGACTTCGAGATGGCCAGACCGTTGGCCCGCTTCCTCGACGGTCTCGACAGCCAGGGGCGGCTGGCCCGCACGGTCCTCTACAACCTCAACCCCCGCGACAACGAGCTGATGGCGGCGATGACCGGCAACTTCCAGGACGGATCGGTGCCGGGGAAGCTGCAGTTCGGCTCGGGCTGGTGGTTCCTGGATCAGAAGGACGGGATGGAGGCCCAGATCCGCGCGCTCTCGAACCTCGGCCTCTTCTCGCGCTTCATCGGGATGCTGACCGACTCGCGGAGCTTCGTGTCGTACTCGCGTCACGAGTACTTCAGGCGGCTGGTCTGCGACATCCTCGGGCGCGACGTCGAGCAGGGCCTCGTGCCCGACGACGACGTGATGCTCGAGCGGCTGGTGCGGGGCGTGTGCTTCGAGAACGCTCGCGACTGGCTTCGGATGCCGCTCGGGGTCGGGAGTAATTAGAAGTCCTGCCGGATTTTCGTCATCTAGGTGCTCTCGACTAAGTACTCTCGACCTCTCCGCCGGGAGTCCGGCACGACTTCTAATTACTCCCGACCCCTTGGACGAAGGGCAGGCCGGTCACCGTCGCCGGGAACGGCGTCCCGTCGTGAAGGACGGTCAGCTGCGTGCCGGGCTCGAGGAAATCGCGCTGCAGCATCGCCATCGCGATCGGCCGGCCCAGCGCGGGGGAAAACACCCCGCTGGTCACGCGGCCGGCGTCGCGGTCCCCCGCCCGCAGCAGGTCGCCGGGCCCGGGCGCCTCGTCGCCATCGATCAGCAGCCCCGCCAGCCTGCGGGCCACGCGGCCGTGGCCGCGGTGGAGGATCCGGACGACCACCTCCTGCCCCGGGTAGCACCCCTTCGTGAAGCTGATCCCCCTCGCCTCGATCCCCGCTTCGAGCGGGATCGTGTCCTGGTCCATGTCCACGCCGAACGCCGGCCGGCCGGCCTCGACCCGCAGCACCTCGGCGGCGGCCGGGTCGAGCCGGGCCGCGCCCTCCCGAGACAAAGCGTCGGCCAGCGCGCCGGCCGCCTCGACCGGCGCGAAGAAATCGAACCCGCGGGCGCCCGTCTCGGTGGATGCCGCCACGATGACCGGCACGCCTCGCCAGGAAACCCGGGCGTTCTGGAACTCCGCCCACGAGTCGAGCAGGCTTGAAGTCAGGCCTTCCGCGGCCCCGCCCCCGAGCGCACGGCTCGCGACCCCGCTGGCAGCCGGGCCCACGAGCGAGATCAGCCCGAACGTGTCGCTGACGTCGCCAAGCTGCACGTCCTCGGAGAACACGAACTGGTCGAGCCTCTGCAGCACGTCGGCCGCGCGCGCGCGATCGAGATCCATCAGGATGAGATCGCCCAGCTCCAGCAGCCGCATGTCGGCAATCATGCGCCCCTGGGGCGTCAGGAACGCCCCGTAGGTCCCGCTGCCGGGTTGCAGGGGGGCCACCTCGCAGGTGAGCATCGCGTGCAGGTAGGTGCGGCGGTCCGACCCGGCCACCACGAGCTTCCCCCGCGCCGCCCGGTCGAGGATCGCCGAGGCCGTCCGGGCGGCCTGGTACCCCGTCGAATCGTCATGAACGGCCATGCGTCACCCGGTGCTATCCTTCTGAAGCCATGCGCAAGCTTCATTCTACCGTTGTCTTCGCGCTGCTCGCCCTGGCACCGGCCCTCCTCGAGGCACAGCCTCTCGCGGGCGGCGGAGTGCAGTTCACGGTCTTCCTCCGCGGGACGCCCGTCGGCGTCGAGGAAACCACGGTCGCGCGATCGGCCGACGGCCTCGTGATCACCGGCACGTCCCGGCTCGGTCCGCCGCTCGAGGTGATCGTGCGCCGGGCGGAGATCAGGTACGACGCGTCCGGCAACCCCTTGTCGTGCTTCGTCGAGGGCAGCCTCCGCCAGCGGCAGCTGGTCCTGTCGACCACCGTGGAGGGCAACACGGCGACGACCGATTTGACCGAGGGCACCTCGCGGTCCCGTCAGGCCCACGAGATCGCGCCGGGGGCGGTGCTGCTGTCGAGCGTGTACTTCGGCGGTCACGAGGCGTTGGCGGCTCGCCTGCAGGGCAAGAAGGAGGGCGACGAGATCCCGATCTACGTGCCCGGGCAAGGCGAGGCGACCGCCCGGGTCGTCTCAGCCACCGACGAGCGGATCCAGACCTCGAGCGGGATGTTGAAGACCCGCCGGTTCCAGGTGGCGTTGGAGCAGCAGGGGAAGACCACCGACACCGAGGTCTGGGTGGACGACCAGGGACGTTTGGTACGGTTCTCCACGGCGTCGCAGACGATCGACGTGGTCAGGACGGATGTCGCCTCGGTGTCGGCCCGGCGTGAGGCGGTCGCGAGACCCGGCGACGAGTCGGTGCGCATCCCGGCCAACGGCTTCACACTCGCCGGCACCCTCTCGCGGCCGGGCCAGCCGGCCAAGGGAGCGAAACTTCCCGCGATCGTGCTGGTGGGGAGCATCGGGGTGACCGACCGCGACGAGTCGCGTGCCGGCATCCCGATCCTGGGCCAGCTGGCGTCGGCGCTAGCCGACGCGGGATACCTCGTCATCAGGTACGACCATCGGGGCATCGGTCAGAGCGGCGGGCGCGCCGAGAGCGCGGAGATCGGCGACTACGCCGAGGACGTCCGATCGGTCGTGCGCTTCATGCGAAAGCGCAAGGACGTCGATCGCGACCGGCTGGCGGTGCTCGGGTACGACTACGGCGGCAGCGTGGCGATGACCGCGGCGGCCAGGGACGGCGACATCAAGGCGCTCGTCCTGGTGGCGACGCCCGGCCTGGCTGGCGGCGACCTGGTGCTCGAGCAGCAGCGCGCGGCGCTGGCGAAGATGGACCTGACCGAGGCCGAGAAGCAGCGCCGCATCGACCTGCAGCAGCGGATCAACGAGGCGGTCGTCAGCGGCCGCGGCTGGGACCAAATCCCGCCGGCAATGCGCCAGCAGGCCGAGACGGATTGGTTCCGCAGCCTGCTGGCCTTCGACCCGGCCGAGCAAATGAGACGGGTGCGCCAGCCGGTGCTCGTCGTGCACGGCGGGCTCGACGCCGAGCTGGGGCCGCACCACGCCGAGGCACTCGCCTCCATGGCCGAGGCGCGCAAGAACCCGGCCGGCGAGAAGGTCAGGCTGGCCGTTGTTCCAGGGGTGAATCACCTGCTCGTGCCGTCGCGCGAGGGTACGGTGGACGAGTATGCATCGCTCGGCGGCGCGAGTGTCAGTCCCGAGGTGACCGGCGCCATCACGACGTGGCTCGGCGAGGCGCTTGCCGCGGCGAAGAAGTAGGCGTGACCATGTGGATACTGAGGGGGAACGGGGCCGACGGCCAGCAAACCCTGACGGTGCGGCTGATGCCGGGCACCGCGAGGACGCTTGGGCGCGGCCCCCAGGCCAACTTCATCGTCGACGAGGCGCTGGTCTCGCGGCTGCACTGCCGGTTCGTGGTGGACGGGGCGGGGAAGCTCGCGGTCGAAGACCTGGGAAGCACCAACGGAACCTGGGTGAACGACCAACGGGTCGAACGCGCCGACCTCGCCCCGGGCGACCGCGTCCGCGCCGGCCAACTCGAGCTCGTCGTCGAAACGTCGCGCGGCCTGTGAGCCCCCTTACGGCCTTTCCCCAGTCAGGAACGGGTTCGTCATCCGCTCCTGCCCGATCATCGTCCGCGGGCCGTGCCCGGGATACACCTCCACATCGTCGGACAGCTTGAAAAGGACGCCGCGGATCGAGCCGATCAGCGTGTCGTGGTCGCCCCCGGGCAGGTCGGTCCGGCCGATCGAGCCGGCGAAGAGGGTGTCGCCCGAGAACAGCTTCTTGCCAGGCCGACCCGTGGGCCCCACCAGGAGGCTGACGCCGCCCGGCGTGTGGCCCGGCGTGTGAAGGACCTCGACCCGGTACCGCCCGAACTCGATGGCCCCCGGGATCTCGTAGAAGCGGTCGACGGGCGGCGGAGTCTCGATGTTGAAGCCGAAGAAGCGCGCCTGCTCGAGCGCCGCGTTGTACAGCGGCAGATCGTCGGCGTGGAGCCAGATGGCGGCGTCCAGCTGCTTCTTCGCCGCGGCCAGTCCAGCCACGTGATCGACGTGCGCGTGGGTGAGAAGGATGTGGCGCACCTCGAGGCGCTGTTCATCGACGACCGCGAGCAGCTGCTCCACCTCGTCGCCCGGGTCGATGAGAACGGCCTGGCGCGTTTCCTCACAGCCGAGGACGAAGCCGTTCTTGTAGAACGGCGGCGCTTCCCGGGTTTCGAAGATCATGTCCCGATCCTAGCAGCCTGTGCTCGAGTTTCCCACAGGCGGCCGAGCCGGTGCCCACCTCGGCTAGGCCGCCAGGATGGATGCCAGGCGCGAGCTGTCGATGTTGGCTCCGGAGACGACCACCGCGGCCGGGCCCGGGCAGCGGGGAAGCGTACCGGCCAGGACGGCGGCAACCGCGGTCGCGCCGGCCCCCTCGGCGACCAGGTGCTCGGCCTCGACCAGGCCGCGGACGGCCGCCTCGAGCGCGGGTTCGCTGGCGAGCACGACCCGGTCCACGAGGCGCTGCACGATCGGGAACGCGATGTTGTCGGGATCCATGTTGCCGGCCAGGCCGTCCGCAAGCGTGGGCCCGACCTTCACTTCCACGATCCGCCCTGCGGCGAGCGAGGCCGTGAACGGGTGGGACGCCTCGACCTCGACACCTATGACGCGCGCCGCAGGCCGCAGGGCTTTCAGGACCTGCGCGATGCCCGCAATCAGACCCCCGCCCCCCACCGGCACGATCACCTGGGAAACCTCCGGCAGGTCTTCGAGGATCTCGAGGGCAATGCCACCGATGGCGGCCAGCAGGTCGGGGTGGCTGTAGGGCGACAGGTAGAAGGCGCCCGTGCGGCGCGCGTGCTCCTTGGCAAGCGCTTCGGCGCCCTCGTAGTCGTCAGCCTGGGCCCGCAGCTCGGAGGGGTAACGCCGGATGGCCGAGAGCTTTGCAGCCGGCGCGCTTCGCGGCGTGAAGATGACCACCGGCAGGCCTATCGACGCGGCCGCCCACGCGAGCGCACGGCCGTGGTTGCCGGCCGACGCGGTGACCACTCTCGGCAGCGGCTCGCCCGGGCGGGTTCGCTCGGCCAGGGCGAGCACCGCGTTGAGCGCCCCGCGAGCCTTGAACGAGCTGGTGACCTGCAGCGACTCGAGCTTGAGGTGAACGTCGGCCCCTGCCCGTTCGCTCAGCCAGTCAGAGCGGATCAGCGGCGTCCGCCGGAGTCGCCCCGCCGTCCGCTGCCTCGCCCGCCGAGCCTCCTCCAGAACGTCCATCGTGATTCCTCGCGGGGGGCGGCGGAAGCCGCGCCGGCCACGTGGCGGAGCCGCCTCAGCTGGTCGATCACCGCCCCCGCATCATGCGGCCGCATCTCCACCGTTTTCCGCAGCATGCCGGCGACGGCCGCGTCGAACCCGGGCGGGACCGCCGGGTTGAGCGAGCTCGGGGCGGGAGGCGTGGCGTGGAGGATCTTGAAGGCGGTGGCCGAGTCGGAACCGCCGTCGAAGGGCATCTGCCCGGTGACCAGCTGGAAGAGCAGCACGCCGAGCGAGAACAGGTCGCTGCGGGTCACGGCGCTTTCGCCGAGGGCCTCCTCGGGCGAGACGTAGGCGCCGGGCCGGCTGGCAGCCCGGTCGTAGTCCTCCTCCCGCCGCTCCTGTCCCTCGGCAGTCTGCGGCGAGAGGCCGAGGCGGACCTGCCCCGCACTGGTCCAGGCGGCAAGCCCCACGTCGAGCAGCTTGGCCTGGTCGCGTGGATTGACGATGACCGAGGTGGCCGAGAGCGCGCGGTAGATCAAGCCGTGCCGGTGGACGCGCGCGAGCGCCTCGGCAATCTGGAGGGCCAGCTCGAGGGCCGCCTCGGGGTCGAGGGGGCCCTTGTCCAGCATGGCGGCGAGCGTTTGCCCTGGGACGTACTCGTGGGCGAGGTAGAGGAAGCCGTCCTGCTCACCGACGTCGAAGAGGGCCGCGATGTGCGGATGCGAAACCTCCCGCGCCTTCCCCGCATCGGCGAGAAGGGCGGCACGCCGCACGGGGTCGCCGGCAACTTCCTCGCGGACGACCCGGAGCGCCACTGTCCGGCCGGTCACGTTGTCGCGTGCCCGAAACAGGTCGCCGAGCAGTCCCTGGATGGAGATAGGGTCCAGGATCGTGTATTTCTCAGTCTGTTCCATGTCGCCAGCGGGCGCGGACATGGTACACCAGTTCCCATGCGAGCCATCTTCTTCGACCTGGTGGGCACGCTCGTCGAGCCGCGCGGTCCGGTCGGGGCGCAGTACGCGGCAATCGCCCGGCGTCACGGGGAGCATGCGGACGCCGACGCCCTCGGGGCGGCCTTCGCGCGTGAGATGGCCTCGACGCCGGCGGTCCAGGCCTGGGGCTTGTCGCGCGAGGCGGCCGAGGCGGCGGAGCGCGGCTGGTGGCACAGCCTCGTGCGGCGGGTCCTCGATCTCGCAGGCGCGGGCGGCCTGCTCGACGCCGCTCGCTTCGAGCCGTTCTTCGACGACCTCTACCGCCACTTCACGACGGCCGACGCGTGGCGGCTCTACCCCGACGTGCTGCCGGCACTCGACCGCCTCGAAACCGCGGGGATCGCGACCGGGCTGATCACGAACTACGATTCCCGCATCTACCGGCTGGTCGAGTCGCTGGGGCTCGCTTCGTCGCTCGGCTCGATCACCATCCCCGCAAGCGCCGGCGCCACCAAGCCGGCGCGAGCCATCTTCGGCCAGGCGCTGTTCTGCCATCGCCTGGCTGCATCAGAGGCCG
>Ga0116148_1005586_pt1 | contig 10464 bp, 11 predicted proteins | sample AD_UKC055_MetaG_FD_89786 | JGI IMG/M metagenome (GOLD analysis project Ga0116148, IMG submission 89786) | Active sludge microbial communities of municipal wastewater-treating anaerobic digesters from USA - AD_UKC055_MetaG | ecosystem: Engineered > Bioreactor > Anaerobic > Digestate | place: USA... | reverse complement strand
TCGCAATGAAATGAGAAAGTGCAATATATTTACAAGTTTGCGACGCAAACTTGCCGATGAGCAGAGAGGCGCAATGTTAGCCGAGCTGCTCATCACACCTCCTATAAAAATGTTACTGAGAAAACTTCAGTTTTCGAAAGTAACTTTTTACCGCACTTTCGCAATGAAATGAGAAAGTGCAATATATTTACAAGTTTGCGACGCAAACTTGCCGATGAGCAGAGAGGCGCAATGTTAGCCGAGCTGCTCATCACACCTCCTTACACCGATGCAATGTATCTTGCATCTTTATATACCTTATACACCACAGTTACCTCACCTGTCAAGGTATATTATGAAAATAAAAGGAAAATTCAAAAATATTTCTTTAAATTTTCCTTTAAAATTCTTAATTACTATTCTTATGTACCTGATTCCTCAACAAGATACTTAATAACATCAAGCAGGTGGAAAAGTCTGAAATCTATTTTTACCCCGCTGTTCATAAAAACAATTAAACCGGTATGTGTTTTTGTATTCCACAATACAGCGGTAATTATGCCGTCATCACCGCCGGTATGACCGATGGTTGTACTTTCTGTATTTATACCAAATTCCTTTAAGGGTTCAGGAGTCCAGGTAAGTCCCATTTTCCCTTCAAGCGCGGGTTTCTCGATCATCTTTGTAAGTGTATCGGGGGAAGAAAAAACACCTTTTCCGCCCTTCATCATAGAAGATAAAAACAGGGAAAAATCTTCCTTGGTTGTTTTTAATGAACCGTCAGGATAGGTCGGGAACGAATAAGCCGGATACACAGTACCGTCCTCCGAGTGAGGATAGGCAAAGCGGGACATATCGGTTTGAGAGAAAAGCCAGCTTGTGTCCTTCATGCCGAGCGGTTCAAAAATCCGGGAGCTGGTAAAGTCTGTAAATGATTGACCTGACACGGTTTCTACAAGTACACCAAGCACACCGTAGGCGGTGTTTGAGTACTCATAATCTGTTCCCGGTGCCTTGCCGGTAAAGTTTTTCTCAGCATTGTACAGAAGTCCTTCCTTTGAGAGGTAGTCGGCGCAGTACTGAGTAAGCTCATAATTGGAATCTCCGCCGTCTCCGCATCGAAATGTATAATAGGCATCCATGACATCAAAATCGTCTTTAATGCCGGAGAGATGACGCAGCATGTGGCTGACTGTTATTGGGGATGTTGGAAAAGAGGGATTATCAATTGAAAAAGGAAGAAGAGTGCGGATATCAGTCTCAAGTGAAATTCTTCCTTCCTCTACCAGAATCATGACTGCTGTTCCGGTAACAAGTTTTGAGACCGAGGCTATTTGGAAAATACTGTCTTGTGCAAGAGGTTTATTATCGGGAAGGTGTGCATACCCGAAAACGTCTGATGAAACAATACCGTCTGCATTGACAAGGGCATAGGAAAGGCCGCTTACCTGCGCCTTATCAATTTTATTTTGAATCCATGTATGCACCTCTGCAGTGTCAGCGTTTTTAGAGGGAAACATTGTACATGATATAAATAGCCAGCTAATTAAAATAAAAAAAAGTACGTCTTTGCATTATATACTCCGTTATAAAAAACTACAAAAGTTAAAACACCTAAGCAGACAAAAACTGTTACTTTAAAAAACTTATTCGCGAATGAAGGATTTTGAATTACATGTAAACGGATGGTGTACTTTACATCATTGACAAGACATCAAACCTGCAGTAATATTTTATTGAACATTTGTTCAGCGAAATAAGGAGCATAGAATGACTAAGAAAATTATTATTATAGGAGCCGGTGTTGCGGGGCTCTCTTCGGGTATTTATGCGCAAAAAGCAGGGTACGAAACGGTAATATATGAAAAGAATGCTGTTCCCGGAGGAGAGTGTGTCGGCTGGGACAGGGACGGCTGCCATATTGACGGCTGCATACACTGGTTGACCGGTACAAATCCTGCTAATTCACTGTATAAAATCTGGTGCGAAACCGGTGCATTGGGAGAAGATATAGAAGTCATAGAGACACCGGAATTTATGGTCCTTGATTTGGGGCATAAAACATTACCGCTTCATAAAGATATGGATAAACTGAAAAAACTGTTTGCAGAAATTGCTCCTGAAGATCAAAAAGAACTTAAAAAACTTTACAGGGCAATTGAAGCGGCTGCACAACAGCAGATTCCCCTGCATCCTGTTGAACAGATGAATCCATTAGAATTAGGGAAGCTTCTTGTGTCGGGCATACGCTCTTCCATGGTTATGAAAGATTTTCAGCTTAGTGCAGAAGAATACTTAAAGCGGTTCAAAAGCGAAGAACTAAAATTTCTTTTACAAAGCATCCTACCCTACGGCTGCAGAGCAGATATTCTGGCATTTATACTCGGTACAGTCATGAGCGGGAACGGCGGCAGACCGAGAGGCGGATCACTGGCAATGGCTCAAAGAATGGCACAACGCTACGAGGAACTCGGAGGAAAAATTATTTTCAATACCCGGGTAAAAAAAATTATTGTAGAGGATAACTGCGGCAGGGGAATTGAGCTTGAAGGTAAAAACGGAGTCGAGACCGCATCTGCTGACTGGATAATTCCCGCCTGCGACGTCCATATAACACAGCATAAGCTGCTCGAAAATAAATACCCCTTGAAAGAGTTTGATGAGCGCGATGCAGCTCCCGGAACATATCCGTGCAGCACTGGAAGCCTGGCTTCATTTATGTATGACGGAGACCTTACCGGTACACCAGCTGATATTGGCACGATGATAGAATCTGTTCCCTATGAAGACGGAAAAATTGAGTTTATTTCAATAAAGCATTTTTGCTATGAACCCTCCTTTGCCCCGGAAGGAAAATCGGTTGTACAGTGTTTTTTCCAGGGCAACTATGAATGGTGGAAAAATCTTAGTAAGGATGAAAAAACCGGATCATCAGATTCCCTTTTTGTACAAAGCGCGGCTTACAAAAATGAAAAGAAGCGGGTTCTAAAAGATCTAACAAAGGCCCTTGAAAACCGCTACCCTCATTTTAAAGGAAAACTCAAAGCCCTCGATCTAGTAACCCCCCTTACCTATGAACGCTACTGCGGAGCTTATAAGGGAAACTGGATGGCCTACACAACCACCGTACATGCAAAACAACTCATGCACAACGGCTTTATTCCCGGCCTTAATCATGTTATTATGAGCGGACAATGGCTCATGCCCTCGGGCGGCCTGCCTGTAGCCCTCATCACCGGGAAATGGGCTGTCGAGCGGATCTGCAAAAAAGACAAGAAAAACTGGAGACTGTAATGGGAGTTCGTGCAGAGCAAAAAGAAATGAGAAGGCTGAGCATCCTAGAAAAAGCCCTTGACCTGTTTATTCATAAGGGATATACGGGAACCACGGTGAGAGATATTGCCTCATCCCTTTCTATAAGCCCTGCTCTTCTTTTTCATTATTTTGACAGTAAAGAAAAAATTCTAAGCGAGCTTCTCTCCATTGCACAGGAAGGAGTTGTGATGGCGCAGCTTACGTTTACTCAAGAGAAGACTCCCTTAGAAAATTTTTTATCGGTTGCAGAACTGATACTTACTTCATTCCGTACTGAAAAATATTCTGCTCCCTTGTTTGTACTCATTCATCAAATAGGCATCTTTGGATTAATGCCCGAAGAGCATAGGGAATTCTTCTCTCATAACCCGGCGTATGAGGCATCCATACCGGAGATCATACGGGGACAAACAGACGGCTCCATCCGAAGCGCTGAACCGTCTGTTCTGGCGCTTCTTTTTTGGAGCACCATTCAGGGAGTGGCTGAAAGCTGTACCCTGTACGGAGAAGAAACACTTCCTGATCCGTCCTGGCTCATAGGCATGCTTAAGAGCTAATTCGCAGGCGGCACATCTGTATCATCCGATCCGGCAAGACGGGGCGAACGCGAAGCTGTATTTATAATAAAATATAACAGATACACAGGCAGTGAAATTAATACACAGTTTAGAAAACCGCCTGTAGAAACAAAGGGTAGAAAAAGATCCGAAAACAAGATGGTAAGAGTATTTGCAAGGATCGTAAGAATGCCTCCTGTTAACAGATTAAAAGGCATAAGCACAACAAGCAGCAGGGGTCTGATGATGAGCGAGGAAGCAAATATCACCAGAGCAAATATAAAAATATGCACGTCGGATTGTATGGTTAAACCCTTCATCACGGCAGAAGCTATGTATAAAACGGCAACGATTCCTATGTATTTAATAAGCAGTTTATTCATACTACCACACCCTTATTTGAATGGAAACACCGTCGGCTTCCACGTTAACAAGATCAAACTTCTCCCCGGTACCAATACCCGAAAGAATTACACGCACCGTACTCACTACAGCAAGTACCCCGGAAAAAGCAGGTTTTTCGCCTTCCTGCAGCCGTCTTGCAAAAAGAACCTGTCCCGATTCTAAAATATCGAGCGCGCAGTCCAGAAGTTCTGTAAACACAAAGAGCGCAAGAGGAATAGTTAATCTAAAAAAAGGCTTCCTGATCCGTACACGGACCAGGAGTACCGGGAAGTACTTATTCAGCATAAATTTTAACCTTAATGGTAGTCTGATGTTCTTCATCCCATGCTTCAACGTCAACTATCTGAGGATCTTCAAGGGTACCGGAAAGAAGGGCTTCGATAATTTCCTGAAAATCGATCTTTGAAATGTCGACACCGCTTTTTTCCATCTCGCGTCTGGCTTCTGCAGGGATCACCGCACTCACCTTGCTGGCTACCTCCCCGATTGACGATAAAAGTTTCATAGGAATGTTGACACTCACATTAACACTTTTATTATCTGATGTCACCCGTATCTTAAAAAACTTAAATCTTTTTGTCGGCGATTCAGATGAAACAGAAGGCAGCACCTGTTCTCCGCTGTCTTTTTTTTCACTTTCTTTTAAGGCCTCAATAAGCTCAAAGCCTTCCGCAGCTGATATTTGTCCCTTCTCGATCATCTCTAAAATCTTCATCTGTTCGCTCATAATATCTCCTTAAAAAAGTTATTGAGAAAACTTCAGTTTTCGATAATAACTTTTTTCGTACTTCCGCAACAAAGTGAGGAAGTACAGTTTAATAGGCAAGTTTGCAGCGCAAACTTGCAATGCTGACTGACGGCTCCATTTGAGCCGGAGGGCAGCATAAATCTCCTAAAAAAACTGATGAGAAAACTTCAGTTTTCGATAATAACTTTTTTCGTACTTCCGCAACGCAGTGAGGAAGTACAGTTTAATAAGCAAGTTTGCAACGCAAACTTGCATTGCTGCCTGACGGCTCCCATTTGAGCCGGCTGGCTGCATATCTCCTCCGTAAGTACAGCTAAGTGCAATGCAACCTTATAATGCTGACTTCCGGACTTTTATCAGCCTATTATCAGTATATTTGTCTACAGCGCTTTTATCTGCTCTGCCGCATCTTTGGCGGATATTTCTCCGGCATAGAGTTTTGCAAGTACTGCACTCTTTGCCTCTTCTTTTTGTGTTTTTTCACGAAGAGAAATTTCCTCGTCCTGTTTTGACACTACTTCGTAGCCGAGAGAGCGGATTGCCGCGTCCAGCTTGCCCCTCACCGTCGGATACGAAATACCCAATTCCTTTTCAATATCTTTTATATTGCCTCTGTTTTTAATGAACACCTTTATAAAAGACAAATCATCTTCCGGCAGCCTGCAGAACTCGCACGGATGAAAATCGCCTTCAATAACGGTTGAACATTTAGGACAGCCGAGTTTAATTATGCTCAGTTTTTCACCGCACACCGGGCATTTTCCCGGAGCCTTATACTTCATGCTGTACCTCCTGAATAAAATATAGCCCTACATATTAATTATGTCAATGTTAAAATTAATATATTTAATTTACTTATTGATATTATTAATTTGAGTAAGATTTATAGCATAACAAGAGTAATAAGAAAGGGGCATAAAAAAAGCTGAACAGAGCACCGTCTAAACGGCAATCAATTCAGCTTTCTTGAAGATACATAATAAAAAAAACAGTTCACCGGGGTATGATGAAATTCAGCTCAATTAATAATAAGCATACATAGTAATTGACAACGTACCATAATAGTGGTACTTTTAATTGTGGATAGACAAAATTGTGTTGTTTACATAGGAAAATGTTTCACTAATTAAGGGATGAAATATATGCCTTTAAACCAAAACCTGATCGTTATTTATGCTTTTTTATAAAAGGTAAAAAGATAATCATTACAAACGGATTTTGTAAAAGAACTGACAAACTTCCGCAGAATGAAAAAGATAAAAGTTTGAAGGCAAAAGAATTTTATAACAGTGAAAATAAGGAGGTTTAATAATATGGAAACTACATTTGATAAGTATATAAATAATGACCCTAAAGAAAGAGAACAATTTGATCGCGAATATGCAGATTTTCTTCTTTCAGAATTTGTTCTTGAGCAAATGGAAAAAGAAAATATCTCCATAAGAACATTGGCCAAAAAAGCCGGTGTATCACCAACTATTATTCAGAAAATTAGAAGCAAAGATGCAGAGAAAATAAATTACAGAACATTCTCTAGTGTTTTAAATTCACTCGGATATAGAATCAATATAGAAAAAATATAGTAAGGAAGAACTTCTATTAAAAGATTCAACTTGAGAATGCTATGTTACGATTCTTGCTAATGACGCATTCCAGGTTAAACTAATGTAATACTTTTCTACATAATCCTGTTTAATACTACTTTTATCAGTGTTAAAGAGCAAAGATTAGAAAAAAAGTCGGGTACAATGAATATAAAATGCGGTATTATCCTGTCATGAACTACTACGAAAGGATCGGCCGATCCATAGTGTTTATTGAAAACAATCTTGAAGAAGATTTTTCGATTGAACAGGCTGCACAGGAAGCTTTTATGAGTATGTCCAACTTCTACCGCATGTTTATGTCTATTGCAGGCTTTACGGTAAAAGAATACATACGCAGAAGAAGACTCTCAAAGGCGTATGAAGACCTGCGTTCGCAAAAAGACCTGAGGGTTCTTGATGCAGCGGTAAAGTACGGATATACGAGTGCAGACGCTTTTACCCGCTCGTTCAGAGAGGAATTTGGCATAAATCCTTCCGAGCTGCAAAAGAGCAGAAATGAGGCGGAATCCTGTTCAAAAGAAAAGAATCCAAAGGGTTTACGGAGGATTAACATTATGGATGAGTATTTTGAATTGCAGGATAAAAAACTTCTTGAGGAATATCCTGATATTAAACTGTTGAAGAAGCTTGAGCCTATGAAAACAGCGTGCTTCAAGTATTTTGGAAAGGATTGTGAGCAACACGCCTTTGAAGAGATGAAAAAATGGATCGATGCAAACGGTATTCTTTTTAACAAAAAAGATGATAACGGACAAAGTGCCTACCGCATATTCGGCTTTAACAACCCCGATCCCTCTAACCCCGAAGGAGATGAAACATACGGGTATGAAGTCTGCATTACCATTGATGATGAGCTGTACCGCACATTACAGGATGCACCCTATTACGGTCTTCATGAATCATACCCTTCCGTCATGAGAAAAACTCTTAACGGAGGAATGTTTGCTGTTGTTTCCATAAAAAGGGAAAGCGGAGTAGACCTTGGTTATAACATCATGAGAGGATGGCAGAGGTTTAACAAATGGATGGAACTGAGCAAGTACATCTGGGGAGGACAGCAGTACCTTGAAGAACACCTTGATTTTTCCGATGAGGGTGAACATGTCGGGGGAGTAGACCTATACATGCCCATCCAGGAAGCGCCTCAAAAACAGGCATCTCTTCGCCCCGTCCCCCTGGTAGTAAAACCCTTACGAACTGCATTCATACGCGTAACCGGAGACGATAGCGAAAAGGCGGCAGTGGAAGCGTGGGAAAAGATTATCGGTTTTGCAAAAAAGCATAATTTGAAATCTGAGGAAACCCGTATTTTTATGTACGGCAGCGGATTTGCAAAGACCCCGCCTTTTTTCCACGAAATTCTCATAACACTTCCCGAAGGATTCACTTTTACGGATGATGAGATTAAAGAAAAAGAATTCGCAGGGGGCTTATATAGAACCGTCAAAACCGATCAAAGGAATCAGTACAACGTATGGGCGGCTATGGAGCAATGGGCAAAGGAAACAAAGACTAAGGCAGGAAGGCACCAGTGGGCGGCAGAATGGCACCTTGAAGGATGGTCATTCCCTGCTAAGGAAATTACGGTCCTTTATCCGGTGCAGGAGTAAGAGGGACCGTTCGGTCCTCTACCCGGTGCAGGAGTAATCGGAACCGCTAGATAAAGAAACGAGGCTGTACACTGAACCATAATAAAGGAACGGTATACAGCCTTTTTTTACATAAACGGGAATAAATCGTACATAAGAGTAAACACAAGAAGTAATACACCTGAACAGGCATGGACGATGAATAAAACCTTTGTACTTTTCTTCACAGATGTTCCTGCTGCCTGTAGTCCGCATAAAAACAGGGCTAGTAGATATACGGCAGTAAAAAGAAGCACGGCACTGGTAAATATTTTAATCACAATGAAGTTTTGAAAAGATATGAGCGAAACAAAAACGAGAAGGATACATACGAAACTTAACAGGTACCCAGAGAAGAAGGCGGTATTTGTAAGGCTTATTACATGAACTGCCTGAGAGCGGCTTTGTTTTTTTACTCTTCGTATTACGGCTGCAATGAGCTGCGCAAGCAGTCTTCCAGCACAATAGAGCGCTCCCAAAAATAAGAAGATGAATAATGAAATCCTTGCATAAAAGGACAGGGAACTCGTTTTAATAAAATCCTGAAACGGCACAGAGAAAATTTGAGTTTTGTCTTTGTCTTTAAAGGAAGCAATACCATACCCGATGTCCGGTCCGTCGATCATAAAATAGTGTTCACTAACCGGTTTTAGAAGATACGCCTGCCCCAGTGCAGATCCGCTGAGAGTTGTACTGTCAACTTTTTTTGCGAAAAGAACCGCTAATAGGCTGTACATCTTTGCATGCCCCTTCTCTATAGTTCTCGATGAATTGTATATTCCTTCAAAGGGTGTAATATCAATAGAAGAATCGACGGTATAGGCTTTACTGCCGAAGATGTGCTTCATCATGTACGAATTATAGACTATTTCCTGAGCCTGATTTGTCATGACAACAACAGCGAGTCTTTTTTCTCTGTGCACTAGTAGATAAGACGACATTGCAGCGGTGTTTCCCCCGTGACCTGCAACAGTGTCTGCAAAATGGAGAACCCAAAAACCATGGCAATTGCGCTCAATATCAGTTGAGGTATAATACAAAGAAGGACTGAGCATTAGGCCGAGGGTTTCGGCCTTCTGGAACAAGGGGCCGCTCTCACCCGGCGGGGGAATTAAAGCCTGTGCAAAGGCTGCATAATCATCGATGGTTCCAGTGCCCATTCCTGCAGGATAGAGCGGAATATAAAACAGATCCTTAGACATCAGGTCGCCTTTCGCAGTATAACCGCGTATACGGTTTCTCTGATTCTTAACCTGAGGATTATCAGATAATGACGGATGGACAGATGTACTTGTCATGCCGAGGGGTTTAAAAATATGATCACTAACGTATTCGTAAAACGGCTTTCCGCTGATGCACTCGACAATATAGCCTGCAAGCGCAACACCCCAATTAGAGTATCCTACAATAGTACCCGGCTCATAAATTTGAAGGGGTTCCGTTTTTTTAAGCATCTGCTCAAGAGGAAGAATATCGGACTCAGATTCGACAAATAGACCGGTGAGAACATCCTGCCAGCCTGCGTTATGATGCATTAGATTATACATAGTTATAGGCGGGTCGTACTGCAGCTTCGTTAAAAAATCATTTCCTATGTATGTCCTGATATCGGCATCGAGATCGATCAAGCCCCGCTCATAGAGCTGCATTACGCTTGTCCACACAAGAAGCTTTGTCGAGGATCCCCACTCAAAGACTGTGTCTGCTGAATTCTTTATACCGTTCTCTTTGTCGGCATAACCTGCGATTCTGAAATAAAGCTGTTCATCGCCTGAAAATAGCTTAATGGATACAGCCGCCGTAGTCTTTTCATTATCAGCTATATAGGCATCGAGCACCGATCCGATTTCATCATACGAAACTCCGGAGGGAAGTACGCGTGAAGTTTGAGAGCATAAAAACACCGCTGCAAAACAAAAATACACCAGCATCAGAGCCTGTTTTTTTGCAGTCTTAAAATTCTTATTCATAAAATTTCTTTTCTCCTTTTCCTTTTTACATAACTATGACACTTTTTAAGCTGTTTTCTGTTCTTTTTTTAACACTAACACTGGAAAAAAATCTGTCAAGCGAAAGGGAAAATGTCCCAACATCACATAATCAAATATTCATAATTTCTGAAAAACTTAGCATTACTAATTCGCCAAGGATGATCAGCATTAGGAATAACTCTTTTTGTTTTTACTGGAACAGAATAATCCTCATCACGATCAACGGATGGAGAG
>Ga0116148_1005574_pt1 | contig 10476 bp, 14 predicted proteins | sample AD_UKC055_MetaG_FD_89786 | JGI IMG/M metagenome (GOLD analysis project Ga0116148, IMG submission 89786) | Active sludge microbial communities of municipal wastewater-treating anaerobic digesters from USA - AD_UKC055_MetaG | ecosystem: Engineered > Bioreactor > Anaerobic > Digestate | place: USA... | reverse complement strand
GTCGAGCCAGGCCTTGCCTCCGCTGATCCAGGTCTGACCGTGGTAGTCAGCATTCAGCGTATAATCATCCACGTTGGTGGGTGCATAGGTTTTGATCCAATTCCAAATACCCATAGTCGTACGCAGCGGCCGACCATTGGCACCAGTACCGGCATACTTCACACCGAAGATATAGGCGCGTTCTTGCTCAATCGAATGCAGCTGAAGAGCCTCTCTCTTCATCTCTTTGTACTGATCACCCGTTCGAATCTTGGTCTTCCGAGCAGTACGAGTGATGTCCAGAGAGGTGCGGAAAATCTGGGTGTAGTTCTCATACTGAGTCGGATCATAGGAGATCGAGCTGGGAATGTCCGCACCTTCCTCGTATGCCGAACCAATGATAAGAATTCGGTCACAATTGCTCAGATTGCCGGTAGAAGAATTATCATCAGCTTCAAGCAATACCACGGTGAGATAGCTAGAAGCACCATTGTCAGTTCGAACCGAAACTCGAGCGACTACGTTCATGGTCGAATCACTGGCATCGCGCAGCAAGACCACATGGCCAGGTTTGAAATGCTCGATGGTGGCCAGTGCCATCTTCACATACAGAGTGTTGCCAGCAGCACCACTACTAGAATAAGGAGTACTGAGTCCGGAGTCAGTATAGATGCCGGTGACCGCACCGCTCTGCTCAGGCAGAGACTTGGAGAACCAATGGAATACTGGATCACTGGTTTCCTCGCTGCTCATCTTGCTCATGATAGCGGTGAGAGGTGCCATGCCGTTCGGCCAAAGATAGAGAATGGCTTCACGCCAACTCTCAGGTCTCCACGTATAACGTGGATTTGCCGAAGTTACGAAATCATCAGAATCACGCATTCCTAAAAAGCCCATCTTAATTTCCTCCTAGAAAGTTACATTACAGAATTTCAGCTACCTGCTTCTTCAGATCCGAAGCAAGTCCACTGGGGACAGAAACTCGTCCCGTATTACCTCCAGCGAATGACGGCTTGTCATTATCAGGTCCAGGTGTCGTTGTAGTTGCACCCCCTTTGTTTTTGTTATTATCACGTGGAGGGAGTCGATACAGTGCCCGAGCCTGCCGCTCAGTCTCCTGAAAGACCTTCCTCACATCCCAATCAGTATGTTCTGAAGCTACCCTTGTCGCGATAAAACTTACGATCTGTGGGCGATTCTCCTTCTCATCGATAACTGCCAATTCTGGGTTATCGTTGTAGAACTGTTGGATCAACAGTTGGTGGCCAATTCTCTGATTGACCAAGTTATTCACTGCAGCAGGAGTGAGACGCAAGGCTTCGCGCACAGCCTTTTCGTATACTCCTGAGAGAAATTTATTGAAGCCTTCGCGAGTGCGGAAGATTTCAGTAAGCTCCTCCTCCGACTTCACAAACTCTGAAACCACTTCCGGCTCGATAGCCTCAGGCAGCTCTTCTACCTTAGAAGTTGAGCTTGGAGCTTGTGCAGTCATTGTAGTAAGTAACTGTTGCAGAGCCTCAACCTGAGCCTTCAAGGCATCAATCTCAGTATTTCCAGCGGGAGGCTGGGCTACAACAGGCTCCGTTACAGGTTCTGTAACTACCGGCTCTTCCACTTTCTTCACCGGCTCAGTTACCACAGGTTCTGTAACTACTGGTTCGGTAGTAGTCTGAGTTACTACAGGATCAGTCACTACTGTTCCATCATTCGGCTTGTCTCCATCTCCGGGAGCCATTCCACTAAGCAAGTCTACCACATCAGTCGCCAACAGATCAAGGTCTTTTCCTGGTTCGTTACTCATACTTAGTCCTCCTTTTCATTTGTCTGATTAGACGTTTCTTTAGACGCATTCCTAATATCCTCAAGAATCTCTTCTGGCATATCAAGCATTTCCCTGATCTGGAAAGCAGCTCCTCTGGCAAACTCCGCCGAAGTCTTACTTCGTCCTCCAATACTGTAAGGTCCATCACTAACCTCCAGCATAGTACGAATGTCCATTAGGGCCTGCTTCATAGAATCCCTTATATACTGCCAGACCCTGTTGCTGAACAGGTCTTGGAAGTCATGTTCGCTGAGAAGCATATAGTCAGCGAGATCAACTTCTAAATCCTCATCTACCTTCAATTTTTGACTCAAGCTGCACCTCCGATAGGAATGATATTACCAGCCGCAGCCTGATCCTGAACCGCTTGGTCAGGCATCACCTGTGGCTGAACCTGCCCCTGTCGAATGAATTCATGAACGTTCTTCGCACCAAGCATTCTTGCTATATGCATGAAGATACGTGGGACATCGTAAGTTCCAATCAACTCTTGTTGAGCAGTAATCATTCCATACAACTGAACCCAATCTTTAGCTGTGGAGCTGTCAGGAATGGTTCCATCCTTCATCACCACATCGAAGCCAACCAACAGATCCATGGGATTTACTGGATAACGGTTAACTCCTGGAGGCAGGTTGAATTCTGTCCGCAGCCGAGCTTCCCACTCACCTACCACCTTAACATAGAGTTCCTCACTCATCAACTGCTGAGTGTGGCTAGCAAGCATATACCCCAGGTCTTGCATTCCCTGAAGGCTACATATCCTGCCATCTTTCATAAGACGGCTCAAGGCTCCCTGCCGCGTGTCAGAGGCCTCAGTAGCACTCACCCTCTCACCAGAACGTCTCTGGACACCCTGTAAGGCGTCCACCGTGCCTGTCATGCGATTAATGAAATCAATCAGGAGGGGAGCTTCTGACAGATGCTGCGCAGTTATGTCTGTTACCTTGAGCTGCTGAACAGCATTGTCTATACCTCTTCCCCATGCACTCCTACGTAGTCTTACTAGCCAGCCTCCATCGTTGTCCTTGAGATCCTTCATGTTAACCAGCTTTGGATCAACAATCAGGACGTCATTTATAGCCTTACGCACGTTCTTGATATGACTAGTATACAGAAAGTCTAGCACTTCTTGTAGTCCACTTACCACCTCAAGTTTGCTGACAGGCGCCGTACTATAACCGTCAGCACTAGGACTAATAACTGCCACAGGGAACATACAGTGATCCAAGTTCTCCGGGGCAGCTGCCAGTACCACACAATCTCCACCAATTTCAAAGTACCACTTTTCAGGATAAGGACTAGAGCCAAGACCCATATCCCTAGGGATAATGTTAATATACATATAAACCACGTCAGCTGGTACACTTGTAGTGGTATAGTCGATTCCGGTTGTAGTACCAAAGCGTGCCTCCCTTCCGCTCGTATCCAGTCGATCCACTAGACTGCTTCTAGCATCTACATGCTGGAGATATTGAGCATTGAAGTGAGTATCTGAGTTTTGCTCCTCACTGAGTAAAGTCATGACATTCGTTCTACGTACCCAACCTACAAAGGCTCCCGCCTGTGGATTATCAATAGGAGCACCAGGATCCGGAAGGTAACAATAGGGATCGATATTCATAAGCTCATTCCCCTCATAAAGTAGAGCAGGAACTCGCTTCTTCATATTTCCTCCTTTCCTCCATCCCTGAAATAGCTGAGAGAAAAATCCTTGCTCTTCTTCTACTCTACGATAGCCCGTCTTGCGTATCCAACGAGGATGGCTAGCTCCAAAGCCATAAGTATAGGCATCCCTCGCTTGATAGTATAGAGATAAGCCCATCTTAGCCATTTGTGTCTGATAAGCGATTGCAAGTTCCATAAGTATAGAACCAACTTCATCCTCAGGCCCTCGCCCCTCATATCTAAAGATAGGGTTATCTAAGTAAGCAGTAACCCAGTAAGCAAGCAGAGTCTCGAGAGTTGCATAGGATTGAGGCACTATAACACGAACCGGCCTTCGGCTGTCATAGTCCTTTACCGCCTTCTCCTTATCATCCAGTGCTACATATGCAGTAAGATTCTTATCTATGGCCTTCCAAGTCTTATGCCTTGTGCTCATGTGGCTATAAGAATCAAGCACCCTCTGATTGACCATAGATATGATCCTGTTGTGAGTCTCACTTCCAGGCTTCAGGTTGATCCCCTTAGGGTACCTATAGCCATAATTGGCTTCGGAAAGATTCTTACTCTTAATCTGCAGTATGTTATTTGATCTACCTGTTGGATCGTATACGAGAGGCATCTATTTGCTCCCACTCATAAATGAATTTTTGATGACAGTTGACTATCCAGCTATTAGCCCATGAGATTCCAAAGCATGTAAGATAGAGATTACAGTACCTCTTATACTATTAACAATGTTAGCTAAAGCCTCTACATCTGTTACTTTAGCAGAATTAGCCTGTAGTAATGCAGGTGACAGAGAAGTATCAGCTTGGGGAGGTCTAGGTATCTTCCCCTGCTGCTGACCAATTACTCTATTCGGTCCTACCCAATAACCAGCCTCAGACCACATACCTCCATAGATTACAGGAACTCTAGCTGGATCAGGGTTTGTACCTACGAACATTGCCCTCGCACCAATTTGGTAAACATCCATCCAGCTATTCTTATTCACATAAGGAATTCCACAGAACGTTCCACAAAGTGCAATCCATCTACCTCCATTTCCCTGTACCACATAAGGAGGAGTAACAGCAGAAGCAGATACATCCCAGAAGTATAAAGTGGCTTGATCTATAGCATTATTCGCTGTCTGATAGACAAGCAGTAAGGCTCCGGAATTTTCCATACTTAACGAAGCAAGCTCAGCTACTGGATTGGATATATTAGCTACTTGTATAGCTCTGAGGGCTCCTGCAATTACATCTCCAACTTGAGCCTTGGTTATTAAGTCATTATCCCCCGGATCATCCGTGCTAGTACTTTGTATCCTTCCATTGGTCTTGAAGGCACAGACATTGCTACCATCATCATGCTTGTCGCTATCATCATAGAGATATGGCCCTTGACTTCCCACATAGTATTGCTTCTCACTCATTAGCATCTCCTCCAACCATCAAGTGGCCTTTCGCTATACTTTTCAAGCTCTTCATAAACTTCTTCTTCCTCATAATCATCCATCTCATCCTCAGCTTCCATTCTTCGAAGCTCTTCTTCTTCTCCCTGATTAGGCTCGTCTGCTGCATAGAAGAAACGACCACCGACATCGAGCATAGGAACGATGTATGCGAACGCGTCCATAATATCAAATCGCTTACTTCTTGGGTAGCTAAGTAGTTGAGCTTCGAGTCCTGAGCAACAGCTCTTGTTGTGGTACACTTGACCTTGTCGGTAGAAGGGAACCAGAGCTGCAATTCTTTCCTCCTTTTTGCCTCGTGCATGGAGCTCTACAAGTTCAAAGTTAAGCTTCTTAGCTAACATAGCATTCTTCAAGGGATATGAGATGAACTCATTCAATGAGGTTACTTCGTAACCAAGCACCTGTGCGCCTAATGCTGTACCCATATTGAAGGCCCGCTCGTAAATCTGATCGGGTAACAACTTATCTGCCACACAGTCGCGAAAGTAAATACTACGTTTCATAGGATTTACACCCACTCCCACGATCGCGGTCTCGGCACTATCCGGATTTAAGGTCTTAGCAGGGTCACATAGCACCACACTTTCCACTTCCCGACTCCGCCTGATATCCCCTTCCTCGTAGTACTTGAAGTATTCCTTCCTAAACTTAGCACTTTCCGTCGAGATTGGAAGATTTCGGTACTCTCTATAGAGAGTATCCAGCTGATTGGACTTCCTGAAGCCCTCAATCAGGAGACGAATTGCACTGTCGTCCATGAACTCAGGCCAATTACTTCGATCATTATCGTCAAAGAGCTCCAACCTGATTGCATGCCAGTTAGGGTCTTCCAGCAAATTACTCAAAAGGCTATCTTCATGTAGTACCGTACCTACTACTATGACTCTCCACTTACTATGTGCTCTCTGAACTGCATTCAGTACATCTGCGAAGAACCAATCTTTCATCTTCTTACGTTGTTCCTCACTTCGTACACTCTCAGCATCCTCTAAGTCGTCACACATAAGCAAGTCTGGACGCTCATTGCCATGTAGCATACCACGAATTTGCTGTCCCGCACCCCGTGGGATAACCCTTATACCGCCTCGTGTAGTCCACATCTCCTTACTCCAGTTGCTACTCTTCTGGGGCCCGAAGATGGCATTAATCATACTGTTACCCACAAGCTCATTCTTCAAGTTTTCCGAATGCATCTCGGCTTGCGTATTCGTACAGGAGATAGGAAAGATAAACTTCGAATCTCCAAACAGTATTCTTTTGGAGGCAAAGCCCAGCTGTAGACAGCTCGTCTTACCAAATCCCCGGTTGGCGGCTATAACGAGTTTTTGGATTCTGTCATCCTCCAACGCTTCGAATACTTTCTTATGCATCCACGAGAAAGGGATGTTAAAGCGTTCGGGGAAGAGGAATCGGCAATGGAACTCCATGCTACCATAGCACTGTTCCATATACTGACTCAGCTGAGCTTTGCTAACTCCATCTATCATCTAGACACTTGCCTCCGCTCTACACCGTTCCATTTCTCTTCGCGATCCAACAGGGCATCTGCTCCTTCGTCAGGCTGAATCGCTTCGAGACAATGATCTTTGTCAATCTTATCAAGTCCCCAAATGAGGAACCTAGACAAGACTCGCCACGTAGGAAGCTTACCATTGTATTTCTTTTGCAGCTTACCTAAGCGAGAACTCACAAACTCTTGAGCATCCCCTCCTGCGAGAGCGTTACACAAGCAGTCTATAGCCATTGCGTTGTTGAGGATATACTTGAAAGCAACCCTCTTGACAGTTTTCAGGTTCATAAAAATCACCTCGTCAACTTTAAAGAAGAGCAAACCACCTACCAAATTGGCCACTATGGTAGCCTCTAGCACATTACATCCAAAGTTGAGCATCTCTGCCACACAGAAGCATAGAACGGGAGTGCTAAGTTGCCACCTAAGCAGGTAGGAAATCAGTCTCACTTCATTTCCTCCCGCAACTCTTTCATACGGATGCCCAGTTGTTCAATCTCCTTCAATGCCACAGCTACGTTGGTAGTCATATTGGTAATAGTTTCCGTATGCTTCTTAAAAAGCTCATCTCCCTCTTCCAGCCTGGCAAGTAAATTTTCGATGACAGTTCCCAGCTTTGTAACTTTTTCCACCACCCCTAAATGGTCCGGGCAGGTGATCTGTTCCACCTTGGCATTCTTCTTCTTATCAGCCCAAACGAAGTAGCCAATAATAATCACAGTGGTTAGATACGGTCCAAAGGCCTGATTTAGGACTTTGATCAGGCCTATTACAGCATTCCAGTCAACTATCCCTATAGTTGTCGGATCAGCAGGTGGCATTTCCCTCCTCCGTTCGATTAACCTACATTTCTCACAAAGAGTCTAAATATGCCCCAATAAAGTCCTTCGGGCACATTACTGTTATAGACGAAACATTTGACTGTGTAAGTGCCGACTGTGAGAGAAGAAGCCCCCAACTTCAGGATCAAATACCCATCAGCTCCCCTACTTGCCCAATCAAAGTAAGAAGGCGATGTATCAGAATCCAACGTCGTAACCGCCCCACTATCCTCGTTTTCGCATTTCAATACGACGCGGGTTGTACTCTGAATCGCTTCAGGCTGACCGACAGCTATCATGAGCAAATCTATGCTATTTCCCCTAGTCAGAAACACAGTCTCTTCAATCACTTTAGGTCTCCTTATGTAGGATCGCCCACTTCACAGTCAAAAGTCTGAATGGTTACCTTACCTCCAGCACTCACAGCCTGGGATACGCAGGTAGTCACCAGCAAAAGTTTCGTATTGCTGATGTCCACTATAGCAATATGAGTCGCTGTACCAGCCACATCTACATCAATATTTGCCTGTTCGGCCACAGCCAGCTTACGCCCACTCACATCCCCATCTCCGATTGTGTAGTCACCATTCCCGGCACCCTTCGTTAGCGTAACGTCTGCTAACTCATAGGTCGTGACGGCTTGGGTGTAAGTCGTAGGCTCCGCGGAGCACACACACAGCTTGTCGCCATTGTTAGCGATGTAGTTTAGCATCGCATCAAAAGTATCATTGTGTAAACTCTTACCCATCTGAGTTACCTCCTTATCCTAGTTCGATGGAGTATTTCTTCGTACTACTCTTAATTGCCGTATCAGCTTCCCTCCCGAAGGACGGAAAATCGACTTCATCCAAGTAAATATAACACCTTAAATCTTCAGGATAGATTCCCCAAAATGCACTAGCTCTCGGAACTTCGATTACTATACCACATCCCAGATCATTCACCACCAGCGAGGGGATAAAGTTAACGATTACCTGGTCAAGCCTAGTCGCAACATCCAAACTTCTACTAATAATTAAATCAATAGGGATGGGAGTTGCCCTTTCGATCGCCACAGCACAAGCCAAATCGGCAGGATCGATAGCATTCAGACCTACATCTATGGCCTCGTCCAGTCCAACTGCCAGTAGCATTCCACCGTTGCGAGGCGTGAGTATCCATATTAACCCGGAGAGGGTTTGCTGATCGAGCAAGACCGCACTGGTTAGGTCAGCAGATTGTAGAAGCCAGAGCAAATCTGTGAAGCTTACCTCATCTATCCCCAGACTGCAAGCTAAGTCCTCAGGTTCCACACTATCGGAGTAGATAACTGTGATTTCATCTAGGTTAACTACACAGATAGCATCTCTTACTATAATCTGCCGAATCTCGATGATGCTAGCTGTATCTAACAGGAGACGTACTCGCATATTATCTACAGCCAGTACATTCCCCAGCCACTCAGCTCCAGAATCGTCACTCCATTCACCTGAAGTCCACTCAGTTGCCACAGCTTACCTCAAAGTTCTGATATAGTGAGGGTAGTAGCTACATCAGACAGATAGTTATCAGTCTTCACCTCTAACTCACTCTTATGATGGTTGTAGTAAGTCCTGACAGCATCCTTTATTGCAGTCTCTTTACCTGCCTTTGCCTTCTCCATTTCGGCTAAAGGTACTGAGACTTCCCTTTCCAGCCCATTAGGAAACTGAACCAGCACATTAACGTATATATCTATTTTTCTAGATGAGACAACTTTTACATCCATTTACTGCCTCCATTACTTCTGGACTACAAGGTAAACCTTATAGTCATTAACTGCTGCTTCCTCAGAACAGGCCCTAATTGCCACCCTAGCATTTGCTGCTATCTTCTTCTTCTCTAGAGGGATGAGAATAGGAATGCCATTACTTTTGGTTATAGCTACTTCCAGAATTGCAGATTCAGCCCCAGCACCGCCTGTTGCCAACTCAAAACAAGCAGAATGGTGCATATCCGTTGGGTTTATTACTAGGTAACTTAGGTAGAAATTATTAGCTATGGCACTTGCAGCAATAAGTTGCACCCAAGCTCCACCATAGGTGAAGGCTACAGTGCCAGTGGATACTGTTGCTGGAGCAGCTGTGTCTGGATAAGACTGTATAGCCATACCTGATAGGTTAATCTCTTCCACCGCATCAATAGCTAGCTCTGAAGCACCAATGGCATTGGCAGCAATCTTGGCCGCAGTAATTGCGTCTCCTGCTATCGCACCCGCATCTATTGCCCCATCCGCAATCTCTGCTGCACCTATTGCGTCCGTAGCAAGCTCAGATGCACCTATTGCATTCGCTGCTATCTCAGTTGCAGTAATCGCATCTGTAGCGATAGCATCTGCATCTATGGCTGCCGTAGCGATCTCAGCTGCGCCTATAGCATTTGCAGCTATTTCTGCTGCTCCGATTGCATCAGCTGCCACTGCTCCTGCATCAATCACATCGTCGTTTATGTCAGTTACGGTAGTAGTCGGATTGGTAGTTTCTATAGCCATTATTCTTTACCCCCATAAGCCTGGATTGTGACCTTAGATGCAGTTGTAGTCACACCTTGTATAGTATCATTCCCATCTTCAAGGACTAAGCCAGGGATTGCGAACTCCATAGTCACAGTCTCGCCCGCTGCCATACTCCTGGAATAGAACTCGTTAGTTGTTCCTGCAGTTCCCACAGCTCCAGCGTTATCAGGCACGTTGTACAACTTCACCGCCTCAGCTGTGGAGTTTGAGTTGTGGAGTACTACTAGACGAATGTAAGTTTTCTGCCCGGCAGGATTTGCAAAGACAGCACCTGCACTATTGGGCAATGTAGTTATTTCAACTATTCGATCGTATTCAAAGCCCATGGTTTTAAACTCCTACGAAATTTTCATTCCACAGTGCCACACACCCACTCAACTAGGTCTAGTAAACCAATCACCAAAGCGAGTATCACTAAGATGAAAATAGCTGCATTAATATCCGCATCCTGCAGACACTCACTGAATAGTTTCCTAAAGCGCGAAAATCCTTTTAAGTACATTTCCACCCTCCCCATCGTTATCCATATGGTTGTGTAAGGGGAGACTCCCTTCCGTACCGGAGGACGAAGCTGCCATGTCCACACTCGTTAGGTTCGCAGTGAGAGCCTTACTTGTATCAGGATATAGGTCAACGTCAGTATTTGGTGCGGAGTATGAGCTTGTCAGCACGGTTCGATGCTTC
>Ga0116148_1005572_pt1 | contig 10479 bp, 8 predicted proteins | sample AD_UKC055_MetaG_FD_89786 | JGI IMG/M metagenome (GOLD analysis project Ga0116148, IMG submission 89786) | Active sludge microbial communities of municipal wastewater-treating anaerobic digesters from USA - AD_UKC055_MetaG | ecosystem: Engineered > Bioreactor > Anaerobic > Digestate | place: USA... | reverse complement strand
CCGCCCGGGAAGGCATTGCCGGCTTCGCCTATAAACCCCTGTCATCGACGGAACTGCTGCGCGAAATCAGGCGGGTATTGCAGAGCCGGGGCAAAAGATCGTAGTGGCGGTTTTCAGCAATTCTCGGTGAATTGTTAAATATTGATCAGTATCAAGTTTCTATCAGCGGTTTGACAGCCATATCTGTCAGTGGATTACCCAATTGGCACGCAGCGACCGATAGCAGACAAACAAAAACGGTTATCACAGCCTGCGCTTTGATAACCGTCTGATTTGAGATTATAGAATCAGGGCTGGGCGATGAGAATCGTGCGAATTCTGGCGGCTTCAGCGGGGCTGGTCTGGCCTTCTTCGACCCAGGCGCGGATTTTCGCTTCGAGACTGGTGCCGTGCAGGGCTTCGAGCGCAAGAGTAATCTGATTGCTGTCGCCTTTGATAATTGCCTCTTTGAGATTCTTGTTCGGCACGGTGATTTCGTAAAACGGGTGCATACCGCGATAGCCAGAGTTGCGGCAACTGGCGCAGCCCTTGCTGTCGCTGTAGCGACCGGGTTTGAAATCGGCCAGGCTGAGTCTGGCAAAGTCTTTTGCCGTGAATTCAAGTTCGCGGCGGCAGTCGGGGCAGACATTGCGCACCAGCATCTGGAAGACCACGGTGCCAATTCCGTCATAAAGCTGAAACGGCGGCACTTTAAGATTCAGAAGCTGTCTGAACACTTCAGAAGTATTGCGGGCGTGCATCTGGGTAAGCACAAGAATACCGTCGTTGGCGGCTTTGAAACATTCGAGGGCCGTTTCTTCATCGTTGATTTCTTCGACGACGATTACATGGGCTTCGGCGCGCACGGCGGCTCTGATGGCAGCCGGCATCGTCATGCCGATATGTGGTCTGACCTGAATGCAGCCGATTCCGTCGATTGCCTTGTAAATACGTCCGACTTCAAAAATTACCCTGGTGCCGTCGTTCAGTATCGATACCGCCGTATCGCGACTGGTGGTCTTACCTGAACCGTGTGGGCCGGCAAAGATGACCAGGCCACGGTTGAGGTTCTGCAGCAGCCCGACAATCTGCTTTCGCTGCGCTTCATCAGGGAAAACGGCCGAAACCGGCGGCGCGACTTCGTCAGGGCGGCTGAAAAACAGCAGAATCTGTTCACCGAACACTGTCGGAACCAGTTGCACGCGGATATCGATGAGCTCGTTCTCGACTTTGACCAGAACGCGACCGTCCTGCGGCAGGCGGGTTTCGCTGATATCGAGCGCCGACATCAGCTTAATGCGGGCAATAATACGGTCGTAGGTCGGGTGGTCGAAGTTTTCGCGGGCTTCGAGGCTGTTCTGTCTGGCGACATTGAGTTTGACATGGTCGCGTTCGGGCTTGAAAACGACGCGTGCAAGCTTTTCTTTTACCGCGTCTGAGATCACACGGTTAACGAGCTTGATCACCTGCAGATTGGCATCTTCGGCCGCACCGGCGGCTTCGTTTATTTCGCCGCCGCCCTGACCGGCTTCGAGTGTGCCTTCAGCGAGGCTGTCGGCAATTTCGACCATGCCCTGATCGAGGCGACCCTGATTCTCGGCGGCTTTGACCATGGCGACGAATACTTCAGTGAAAACGCCGGAAAAAAGGCTCAGACAGCTGGAAAATGTATAGCCTTCCCTGACCCGGCTGCATATCTGGCCGATAATGGCACCCAGCGGCGCATCGCCCTCTTCGCGTTGCAGCAGTTCAAGAGCCTTCAGCAGCGGAATACCTGAACCGAGCATTTTGCCGAACTTGCGGCTGAACAGTTCGAGATTGCGGGTTGAAACTACTGACATGGGCAGTCTCCCTTCAGGCGGCGCGGCCGCCAACGACTTTTAAACGCTGCCGGGGCTGATCTGGCGCCTTATTCTCAGCCTCAGACCGGCGATTGAACAGATGGTTTTCGAGCAGCCGGCGGTTGAATCTTATCTGACCGGCAACGATGAAATGCGGCAGCTGATACAGCATACCGGCAAGAGCGTGCGAACTCACCTTGAGCCATTCGGCGACCTCTTCGAGAGTCATGATTTCGTCGCGGCTGGTGGCCTGCTGCTGCCGGCCGATGAGCTTGAGTGCTTCGACAACGGCCCGGTGACCGCCATCTGGCACCGGCAGGTCGATTTCAGCAAGTTCACTGCATACACTGGCGAAAGCATGCTGACAGGCCGGGCATTCTCTGATGTGCTCTCTGCATGCGGCAGCTTCGGCATCGGCTTCGTCATAATAGAGACTGATCAGCTGCTCTTCATCAAGGCATCGGCTGTTCATCGGTCACCTCTTTTAAAGTATTCGCGTAACTTTTTCAGGGCAAAAAGCACGCGCGATTTGGCGGTCGGCAGGGGCACCTGCTGAAGATCGGCGATTTCCTGAAAGCTCAGGCCCTGGAAATGCCGAAGCACAAAGGCCTCGCGTGTCGCCTCTGACAGTTCATCGAGGCAGTTTCTCAGGTCGGTGGCGAAATGCACATCGTTGCTGAAACAGCTTTGTTCAGACTTCACCGAACCGGCCAGTTGTGGCAGCAGGCGGGTCACGCGGCTCTGGCTGCGTTTGAACTCAAGAAACTTGTTGCGGGCGATCGCCCAGGCCCAGGGCATGAACTCACAATCGCGATTGAAGGTTTCGATGCGGCTGTGCAGAGTCAGCAGGGTTTCCTGCAGCAGGTCTTCGGCCACACAGCGGTCACCGCCGACCCGATAAAAATACGCGAACAACGGGCGGCGCAGCTGTTCGAACAGCATCGCGGCGGCCTTCATATCGCCCGCCGCAAAATTTTCCACGAGTTGTCGGCTGATTTTTATCATATTGCAGAAAGTAATATGCCAGAAAAACCCGAAAAGATTGATACGATTTTTCTAAAAAATAACAGCGCCCCTGTCACCCGACAGAGGCGCTGTTTGAAAACGAAGTTGCGACTATTTATTATACGATTTCAGTTCCGCGAGCTTTTCGCGAAGTTCAGCGCGCCGAAGCTGCAGCTTTTCCAGGCGCTCATCGAGGTCTATCATTTCCCAGCCGTCAGGATTTTCTTTTTTGGCTTTCAGCCTTGCCTCTGAGAGTTGACGAATGCTTTTAGTCAGCCTGCCAATCTCTTCTTCGAGCTTCTTAATCTCTTCATCATACTGCCCGGCAAAGGCAGGCGGCGAAAACGCGCCAACAAAGAGCATGGTAACAAAGGCAAACAGAACGAACGACAGGGTCAGCCCCGGAAAAAACTGTCTGGTCATGATCAAACTCCTCTTATGAACTTCTATACTTTTGAACTTGAATTAATGCTAATGAAAAAAGCCCCATTCGTCAAATTTTGAAAATTTGCATTCTGAATGCCGGCAAAGGTAGAATTGCCTCATAATAACAACTCACGGGGAGGGTATATGTCGCAGCAGGGAACCATCAAGCGCTATTCGTTGATTATCAAAAAGGTCGAAGAGGATTTCTACCCGAATTTCAAACAACTGACTGAATACCTGCACGAGAAGGGCTTCGAGGTTTCGGGGCGCACGATTCAGCGCGACATCGAGCAGCTCGACGCCGAGTTCGGCCTCAAGATATCTTATTCGCGCCAGCACAACGGCTACTTCATCGCTGAAGAAGACAAGATTCAGCTCGAACCGTTCATGAAGTTCATGGATGTCTTTCACACCGCCGAGGTTCTGCGCAACAGCCTGGCAAACAGCCGCGAAACGCTCGACTGCATCGCTTTCGACACCGCCGAGAGAATGCAGGGCATCGAGTATCTGCAGCCGCTGCTGCAGGCGCTCAGGGAAAAGCGCCCCGTGAGTTTCAATTACAAAACCTTCTTTGAAGGGCCGCCGCGCCGCCACAGCGTCCATCCATACCTGCTCAAGGAATACCAGAACCGCTGGTATCTGGTCGCCTGCTACGAAAACGCGCAGAAGCTCTATGTATTCGGGCTCGACCGCATAGCAGAGCTGAAGATCAGCGATGAACAGTTCGTGCCCGACCCGAAAATAGACCCGCGCCGGAAATTCAGGGACATCATCGGCATCACTACTGAAACAGGCAAAATGGAAAAGGTGGTTCTCTCGTTCACGCCGCAGCAGGGCAATTACGTAAAAGCGCTGCCGTTGCATCATTCACAGAAGCCGATCTGCGATAACGATAAGGAACTTCAGGTCGAGCTGTATCTGGTGCCGAATTTCGAGCTAGAGCAGAAAATTCTCATGCATGGTGAACTGGTAAAAGTTCTCAAGCCCGCCTGGCTGGCCCGCAACATCAAGAAATCTCTGCAGCAGGCCCTCGAACAATACACCTGACGGGCTTGAGAAAATTCAGATTTCAGGCGGCGGTGACGCTGTTTTTGCGGCCTTTGATGAGCACCAGCTTCTTTTCGGGCATGGCAGCCTCGTTGCGCGTTTCGGCGACCATTTCGTGCAGGCGGGCGCGGTAGGGCAGATGCCGGCTGCTGAAGCGCGCCAGGCCTTCCGGAGTCGCGAAGCGGGTGAGAAAATCGTTGAACGTTTCGCCGTTCATCGACGGGTTCTCTGAAAGGTAGTGCGCAACTTCGAGCAGCAGGCGCCGCTCCTGCCTGATCACGCGACGGGCCGCCCGATAGGCCCTTTTCAGATATATTTTCACTTTATTTTCACTCTCACTGACATCGTGCACAACCCCATTTAATCTATGATAGATGTTGTATCTGACCGCTTCATTCGTCATGCCGCATTCCAGAATCATCTGTGCAATAAGTCTGGTTGCGCGTTCTATATCATCATCAGCCCCTGCCGTAGCATTGCCGCTGCCAAAAATTACTTTTTCGGCGGCCAGGCCTGCCAGAAAGCCGGCGGCTTCTCTTCTGAACATGGCAAAAGATCTCACTTCGCGCGGCTCACGCTCATGTAAAGTATAGCCTTCAGCGTCTGGCATCGATGAGCGCGAGTAAATTTCTTTCGGCAGACGGCCAGTGAGAATTGCATCAACAACTGCGTGACCGGCTTCATGCACCGCGACCATCGCCTGCTTATCATCAGGAACCGGCGGCTCTTTTCTAATTTTGAAAAGCGTTACAGGAATCTCTTTCGCAAACAGCCTGGCAGAGCCGCTGTGATAGTCGCAGACGATCTGCCGGTTTTTTACGCTCAGCACGATTTTTTTAACCGGCTCGCCGGTCGAGAATACCGAGGCATAAATACGCCCAAGATTTGCCCTGATCAGCTGATTCAGGCTTGAAACCAGCGGCCTGACACCCTGGGTCGGAACCACGCCTTCCTGGTAAATAAGCTCTTTCAGGCTGGCTTCAAATTCGAGCCGCACCCTTTTTTCCTGTAAAAAGCGCTGCGCAACCCGGTCGAGCTCAATTTCTATCAGCTTCTGAAAAGACTGCCGGCTCATCGAGGGGTAAATCACGTGGTTATTGCCGAGTCTGGCAATCTGCTCAGGCCTGAAGCGGCTTTTAAGAGCCTCCTTGATCTGATGGATCGTTATGCCGAGGCTGCTGCGGTAGAATACGTCGGCATCGATTTCACCGTTGAAGTTGTCGGCAGATGAATAGGCTTCGTCGATGTTGCCCATGACGAAGATCAGCAGATTTGTGAGTCTGATGTGGCTCTGCCCCTGAACACTTTCGATAAAATCTTTCAGCACCGCAAGGGTCTGCCGCTCATCGAGACTGTTGAAGAATTCTCTGGCCTCGCATTCAAGCTTGAAATTTGGGTTTGAACTTTCATTGTTGATAAAATTGTTAAGAAAACCGTCTGGAATCAGGTAAACTTCCTGTTTCGACTTTCCTCTGATTCCATAATCGAAGAAGTTATCGAATTCCTTTAAAAACAGCTTTTTGCCGGCGGTAACCTTTCCATTGCAGGCTTTCAGGCCGCGACCGATCATGCCCGTAAGTTTTGCGTAGAATTCCCTGACTCTGAATGGCTTAGGCCCGCCGGAAAACGAATGCACCATGCCGGAATCGAGCAGATCCCAGATTATCCGGTCGCCGTAGGCCTTTACTTCGACGCCGCGTTCATCGATGGTTCTGGCGTGCTGAAATTCATCGAGGGCAATGATTTTCCGGTCATACCTGGCAATCTGCTCGATGGCATCACCGTGAATTGCCCATTTGCCGCTCTGGCCAAGATCGAAACGAACGAAGCTGTTGGCGCAGCCGATAAGTTCGACCAGCCGGCTGACCAGGGCGGTTTTGCCGACGCCGGTCATGCCCCACAGATTGATGATGCATGGCTGTTCCTGCATTTCGGGAAACACGAACCAGCAGCTGACCTGCCGCACGATTTCATCGATAATCGTGTCGAGACCGACGAATTCTTTTTTCAGCTCTTCCCCGGCCCGCTCGAGAATCTGCATCTTTTCAACAAACAATTCCCGGTCGTTTTTTGCCGCCGCGCCTTCTGCCACATTTTTTCTATTCATGCTGAAGCACTCCTTGTTTTAGCTGCTTTCAGCATATCCCGCCACAACGACAAACCACGTCAAACCCAAAATCTTCTCTTATTCAGCAGCTCCAGGTGGCGTGGCTGGCGGGGGTGCGGTTTAGCTCGTCGCGGCGCTTTTTCCAGTCGGGCAGATGGCGGTCGAGCAGCAGCTGAAATTGTTCGTTATGGCGGCGCTCGCGCAGGTGCAGCAGCTCATGCACGATGATGTATTCGAGGCATGCTACGGGCTTTTTGGCGAGTTCGAGGTTGAGCAGAATGCTTTTGCGTTCGATGCTGCACGAGCCCCAGCGCGTTTTCATCTGCCTGACCTGCCAGCCGGCCAGGCCGGTCTGCAGCTTTTTCTGCCATTTTTCGATGAGACCCGCCGCTGATTTTTTGAGCTCGCTGCGATACCATTCGTTCATGATACTGTGCCGCTTTTCTGCCGGGGTGCCGGGCCGCACCTGCATATCGATAAAAGTCCTGCTGCGCCGGCAAACGCGCGGCGGCGCGGCAACCTCAACGACTCTGAGCAGGTAGCGCTGACCCTTGAAATAATGGCTCTCGCGGTTCTTGTATTCGCGTGGCGCGAGTCTTTCCTGGGCGGCGAACTTCTGCTGGTTTTTCTTTATCCAGGCCAGTTTGCCAACCGCAAAGAGCCTTATGGCATCTTCATTCACCGCAAGAGGCGCAGCGATACGAACTTTGCCGGCGGGCGGGCAAACGGCCAGATGAATATTCTTGATATCCTTGCGCACGACATCGATGCTGATATTGCCGACGACGATTTGTTCCATCAGTATTCCCGCTGGTTTCTCACCAGGTCTAAAACATACTCGGCGCTGGGCTCTTCAACCTGAAAACGCTCGAGGGTTTCCTTGATGGCATTCTCAACGGCCCTGGTTTTCTGCATGTTATCGCGCCAGCCGTCTTTTTTGGTGGTCAGAATTTTTTCATCGAGCTCAGCGGCTAATTGTTCGTTTTTGCCCAGATTGTCATACAAAGTGCGCCGGGCGCTCGAATTAAGCGAGGCGGGGTATTCTGCCGAGGTTTCCGGCTGCTTTACCTTCGCTGAGAGTGCCGCGATCTGCTGCAGGTATTTTTCGTATTCGAGAGTGGCGCTTTTGCGGTGCTTGATCAGCTCATCGAGCAGCACGCTCATTTTTTCGTAATAGATCGGGTTGGCCGGGCTCTCTTCGATGATGACGCGGCGCAGATTGTTCTCGATCGCTTCGGCCATCGCTTCGCGGCTCTTTTTAAGACTGGCAGGGAAGTTGGCAATCGCATCTTTGCCATTTTTAACCAGCAACTCGACCAGGCTCAGGTCGTCGAAATTGGCCAGCATGCGGCTTTCCTCGGCACCGATGTAGCTGTCGATGAGATGGCGCATGGCCGGCTCAAACTGCTTCAGGTCGATGTAGTCGCCACTGACCAGCTGAATTTCCTTGCGCAGGGCTTCAAAATGTTTCAGGTCGTTTTTAATCTGTTCGGCCTCTTTGTCGGTATAGCCGGCTTCCGGCATTTCATCGGCAACATTGGCATAAGCGCGAATCAGGGCGATCGTCGACTTGTAAAAGGCAACCCGGCGCGGTTCGGTGTCTTTGAGCGCATCAGGGTTCCGGGTGTGATTGCCGCAAAAATAGTGCAGATAGGCCATCTGGTCTTTCGGCGGCTCGACCGGCTCACAAAGACCCTTTATCGTTTCGAGGGCTTCATCGAGGCGCTCTTTGCCTTTTTGCAGGCGATTTTTCAACAGGCCATCGATGTCTGATTTCTCGTAACCGCCGAGGGCTTCGCTGGTGTAGTCATTGAACGCCTGTTCCAGACTCTTGAACAGATCCATGTAGTCGATGATGTAGCCATATTCCTTATCATCGCCATCCAGACGGTTTACCCGGCACACAGCCTGAAACAGGCCATGGTCGCGCAGCTTTTTATCTATGTACAGATAGGTCGCCGAAGGGGCGTCAAAGCCGGTCAGCAGTTTGTTCACCACAATCAGCAGTTTCATCTGCGCCGGTTCTTCGACGAATTTTTTCTTAACTTCGGTTTCGAACTGTTCGACCTTGTTCATGGCGGTTTCGGCATCTTCATGGAAATAATCAGCAAGCATCTGCCGGTAGATGTCAAAACGCTGCAGTTTCTCGGTATAACCCTCGCCTTCGCCTTTGATATCGGCATAGTTGGGCACAAACGAGGTGACGATCGCACATTTTTTCAGGCCGGCCTTTTGAAACAGTTCGTAATAGCGGCAGGCATTATAGATACTGTCAGAAACCAGCATAGCGTTGCCTCTGCCGTTCTGCAGGCGTTCTTTCTTTTCCATGTCCATCATCATGTCGATAACGATTTTTTCAAGTCGCGATTTGCTGCTGAACACCTTTTTCAGGGTTCCCCATTTTTGTTTGAGTTCGATTTTGGCCAGATCGGTAAGGCCTTTGGTTTTAAGCTCAAACCACTCATCGATTTTTTCGGAAGAAGTGATTTTCTGCTCGATATCTCTGGCTTCATAGCGCAGATCGAGAACCACCCTGTCGAAAACCGCTTCGTCAAATTTGTAGGTATGAATATAGCGGCCAAACACCCTGAGACTGTTCTGCCGGTCAGCCTTCAGCAGCGGGGTGCCGGTGAAGCCGATAAACATTGCCTCAGGAACGAACTGTTTCATCGCCTGGTGCAGCTTGCCGGTCTGGGTGCGGTGGCACTCGTCGACAAAAACGTAAATATCACCCTTGGCCTTGTAGTTAACGGGAATGCTGCTCTTCAACTCATCAAGATAGGCATCCATGGCTTTTTCGTCGATCTCTTCCTTGCCGCCGAATTTATGAATAAGGGAGCAGATCAGCAATGGCGCGGTGTCATTGAGTTTGCTCAGCAGGTCTTTGCCGCTGGTAGTGCGGTAGATGTTTTCCTGAACGCCTTTATAAACCTTTTCGATCTGTTCGTCGAGTTCTTCGCGGTCGGTAATGATGAGCACTCTGGCGTTATGGTTGTATTCACGTATCCATTTGGCGAGCCACACCATGATCAGGCTCTTGCCGCTGCCCTGGGTGTGCCAGAGAATGCCGTTTTCGTGGTTTTTAACAAATTTCTGGGCGGCTTTGATGCCAAAATACTGGTTCGGTCGGCAGAGTTTCTTCTGGCCGCGGTCGAAGACCACGAAATCGTGAACCAGCTCGATCAGGCGCTCTTTATTCAGCAGCTGCACAATGTTCAGGTCGAGCAGATAGTCATAGCTGGCGGCCTGGTCGCTCATTTCCTTCCATTTCAGGAAATATTTTTCTTTGGTATCGATCGCGGCGTATGCGAGGCCTTCGACGTTGTTGCCGGCCATTACCAGCTGAATGGTGCTGAAGAACGGCTTGATAAAAATATGTTTCTGGTTGTCGTTGTTCTGCCTGATGCCCTCAGAAATTGAAACCGTGCTGCGCTTCAGTTCGAGCACGCCAAGCGCGATACCGTTCACGTAAAGCACGAGGTCGGGCCGTTTTTTATGGAAACCTTTGATCGTGACTTCTTCGGCAATGGCAAAATCGTTTTCGAGCGGGTTTTTCCAGTCGATCAGCCAGACGGTTTCTTTGTTCTGGCCGGTTTCCGGCTGCACATTCACGCCATAGCGCAGCATTGTATAGACTTCTTTGTTGACATCGTAAAGCGATTTGCTCTGATCACCGGCGACTTTGCTGAACTCATACAGTGCCTTGCCAATCAGGTTCTGGTTGTAGCCTTTCATGGCAAGGAAACCGCGCAGGATTTTTTCTTCAATATTGCTGTTGTTCTCGCGGTCTTCCCAGTTGCCGAGGTAGCGGTAGCCCAGTTCTTTCGTGAACAGCGCAATAACGCGTTTTTGCGTGGCCCGCTCTTTCTGGCCGATTTCGCTCATGACTTTTTATCCTTCGCTTTAAGTGACCGTTTTAATGCTTTGCCTTTTTTACTCAGCCGGTAGGCTTGTTTTGGATGCTTAGGGTTCTCAGGAAAAATCATTTCAACAATGCCGGCATCTAATGCTGGTAGTAAATAATTATCCCGAAAATTCTCATGATGCCTTAATCCAAGTATTTTCTGTATCTCT
>Ga0116148_1005571_pt1 | contig 10479 bp, 8 predicted proteins | sample AD_UKC055_MetaG_FD_89786 | JGI IMG/M metagenome (GOLD analysis project Ga0116148, IMG submission 89786) | Active sludge microbial communities of municipal wastewater-treating anaerobic digesters from USA - AD_UKC055_MetaG | ecosystem: Engineered > Bioreactor > Anaerobic > Digestate | place: USA... | reverse complement strand
TCGGACCCGACCTGCAGTCTCGCCCCGGGCACCGAGAGCGCGCGCACCTCCATGTCGTTCAAGGTGAGCGTCCCCGTCTTGTCCACGCAGAGCACCGTGGCCGCGCCGAGCGTCTCGACCGCGGCCACCCGGCGCGTGAGCACCCGGTGCCGCGAGAGCCGCCACGCCCCGAGCGCGAGGAAGATCGTGAGGACGACCGGGAACTCCTCTGGCAGCATCGCCATCGCCAGCGTGAGGCCGGCCAGCAGCCCCTGCACCCAGTCGCCGCGCGTGAGGCTGTAGATGACGACCACGGCCGCGCACATCAGCGCCCCGAGGAGGGCGAGGTTGCGGACGAGGTGACGCGTCTCGCGCTGGATCCCGGTGCCCTCCTGCTCGACCGAGGCGAGGGCGCGTCCGATCCGCCCCAGCTCGGTCTGCTGCCCGACCGCGCCCACCCGGGCGATCCCCTGACCCGAGACGACCAGGGTGCCCGAGTAGACGAAGGGGGAATCGTCGCCGCCCGGGCGTGGCGACAGCACCTCCTCGCCGCCGCGCCGCTTGCGCACCGCCACCGACTCCCCCGTCAGCAGCGACTCGTCCACCGCGAGGCCGACCGATTCGAGCACCATCGCATCGGCCGGGACGCGGTCGCCCTCGACCAGCATGACCAGGTCGCCGCGCACCACCTCGCGCCCCGGGATCCTCAGCCGCTCGCCGTTGCGGACGACGAGCGCGCGAGGGCTCGAGAGGTCGCGCAGCGCCTCGAGCGCCCGCTCCGTCTTCCGCTCCTGGTAGAGCGTGATGCCCATGATGACGAACACGAAGGCCATGAGGAGCAGGCCCTCGCCGAGGTCGCCGAGCACAAGGTAGAGGCTGCCGGTGACGACCAGCAGCAGGAGCATCGGCTCCCGAACCACCTCGAGCGCGGTGGCCAGCAGGCCGCGGGGCTTGGAGGACGGCAGCTCGTTGGGGCCGTCGGCCTCGAGGCGCGCGGCCACTTCGGCGTCGGTCAGGCCGGTCTCGGCGGCGAGGTCGAAATCGGGTCGCATCAGGTCGGGGCTCGGCACGGAGCCTCTCATTATCGGCCGAGAGCGCTCAGCCGTGTCGCCATGGCTCGAATCATGTAATGAGTCTCACTAGCAGCCGCTACAACCCCATCGGAGGAGGCGCGTGTGATCGGCGAACGCAACTTGGCACCTGAGCGGGGGCCCCGCGTCTGGGCACGGGTGGAACGCGGGGGCGAGCCGCCCCACAGCCGATGGGCCGATGGCTTCGGCGGTGCGGCGATGGCGGCGGTGGGCGCCGCGCTCGTGGCAGCGGGCAGCGGCAGGTTGTACCGGGCGTTGAGGGCGGGCCCGCCCTCGCCGGCGATGCCACGCTATCGCCCGCAGGGTTCGAACGAGCACATCGGCGACCAGGTGGCATCCGATTCCGACGCGTCGTTCCCGGCCAGCGACGCCCCCTCGTGGACGCCCGTCGAAGGGGTGTCGCCGCGACGCCTGGGCACAGCGCGCCCATTTGGCCGACCGGCGGGCGCGGTCCCTTCCGCTGCATCCGCCGAGACGCGCGCGGCGCTCGGCGGGCCTGGCGGCATCCACATCGTCGAGCAGGTGAGGATCGCGAGGCCCGTCGCCGAGGTCTACCGGTTCTGGCGCGACCTGACGAACCTGCCGCGGTTCATGCGCCACGTGCGGTCGGTGACAACCGACGGGCCACGCTCGCACTGGGTGGTGCGGGGTCCGCTCGGCACATCGATCGAGTGGGACGCCGAGGTCAACCACGAGGTCGAAAACAAGCTGATCGGCTGGCAGACCGTTGGCAACGCGACCGTCGTGCATGCTGGGTCAGTGAACTTCGAGGAGGAACCCGGAGGAACCGTCGTCCGGGTGAAGCTGCAGTACGACCCGCCGGGAGGGCGGGTCGGCGGTGCGGTGGCGAAGCTGCTGGGTGACGACCCGGCCGGGCAGATCCGGGAAGACCTGCAGCGGGTGAAGCAGCTGCTCGAGCATGTCTAGGAACGATGCCTCCACTGTGCGGCGACCGCCGGCGCGGCGCGACCTGCCGTGGCCGCTGCTGGCGGCCGGGATTGCCGCCTGGGCCGCCTCGCGCCTGATGCGGCGAAGCCGCGCCATCAGCTTCGAGGGACGCGTGGCCGTGATCAGCGGGGGCTCGCGGGGACTCGGCCTGCTCATCGCCCGGCTCCTGGCCGCCGACGGTGCCAGGCTGGCGCTCCTGGCGCGCGATCCAGAGGAACTGCGACGGGCCGCCGACGACATCGAGCAGCGCGGGCACGAACGGCCATTCGTCCAGCCATGCGATATCCGCGAACGCCTGCAGGCCGAGCAGGCCATCCGTGAGGTGGCCGCCCACTTCGGGCGGATCGACGTCCTGGTGAACGATGCCGGCATGATCGAGGTCGGCCCGCTCGAGCACATGACGGTCAACGACTTCGAGACGTCGATGGGGGTGCACTTCTGGGGGCCGCTCTACTTGACGCTGGCCGCGCTACCCCACCTGAAGAAGCACCGTGGTGCACGCCTCGTCAACATCTCTTCGATTGGGGGACGCGTGGCCGTCCCCCACCTCGTCCCGTACTCGGCCGGCAAGTTCGCCCTCACGGGCCTCTCCGACGGCCTGCGCGCGGAATTGGCCAAGGACGGCATCCGCGTCACGACCGTGCTGCCGTGGCTGATGCGAACCGGCTCGCCGTTCAACGCCTGGTTCAAGGGGCAGCACCGGGCGGAGTTTGCCTGGTTCACCATATTTGACAGCCTCCCCGGGCTGACCGTCGATGGCGAGCGCGCTGCCAGGCGGATCGTGGACGCGTGCCGTCACGGCGACCCTGAGGCCGTCACGGCGGTCTACGCAAGACTGGCCATCGTCGCCGACGCGATGTTCCCGTCGTTCGTGGCGCGATCGATGGCGTTGATGAACCGCCTGCTGCCGGCGGCGGGGCCGGGCTTCGACGCCGAGGCGAGGTCGGGGTGGCAGAGCCGCTCGCGATGGGCTCCCTCCGCGCTCACCAAGCTCACCGAGAAGGCCACAGCCGCAAACAATGAGGTGCCGCGCTGATTCGAAGAGGGCAGGAGTAGATGGAGGCGCAGGTACGCGAGTTGCTCGTTGGAAGCGCATGGGACGGGCAAGGGCGCGGGAGTACGCGCCGATAGGGCCGGATCGTCCGAGGTCGCCGCGCAGCGAAACACCAAAGGCGGGACAGCCCGTGAACGTTACATGCCCGCAGTGTCAGGGGGCAGGACAGGTGCACGTCGCAACGGTGGTCGATCGTTACGTCTACCTGCGCTGCGCGGCGTGCGGAACCGTCTGGAGCCGGTCGCGCTCCGACGCGCCATGATCGCGGGCTGCCACTACCTCGGGGCTGGAGCCGGCTGCGGCAAGACGCCCTCGGCCACGAACCATTCGAACGTTTCGAGGACGAGGCGGCCGGCCTGGACGGCCGGATCCTGGCTCGCGATCTCGCGCGCCTGCTGCACTGAGTCGAGCTTGAAGACGAAGACGCCCCTGAGCGTCCCTTCCTCGAGGAAGGGACCGGCGGCCACCAGCTGGCCGGCCTCCGCCATCTTCTGGATGTGCGCCATGTGGCCGGCCTGGATCTTCTGCGTTTCGGAATCGGCAGGCTTGCGGTTGGGACCGGCCTTCAGGAAGGCGAGCTGGTAGGCGACCATCCGGTCGGGTGCAACCGGGTCGTGGCGTTTCGCCGCGAAGTAGCGCTCGCCGATCTTCTCCGGTCCCCACCACGGCAGAAGTTCGAGCACCAGGCGCCCGGAACGGATCAGCGGGTCGTCCTGGACTCTCTTCTCCACGTCCTCGCGGCGATCGGCCTTGAAGATGAAGATGCCGCGGTAGTCGCCCGCGTCGCGGAGAGGCCCCGCGCCGACGAGCAGCCCTTCGTCGGCCATGCGCTCCATGTTGCGGAGGTGCCCCTCCTGGAGGGTCTTTGCCTCGGCGGCGGGCGCCGGCGCGACGTGGCCGGTCCTGACGATACCGAACAGGTAGGTGTCCATGCCGGAGGGCGGCTTGTGGGCCTGCCCGGTGGCCGGCACAGGAGCGAGCGCGAGCAGCAACGCGACTACGCTGAGGCGAGCGAGCACAACCCCTCCATCGTAGGGGCGACCCTTGTGGCCGCCCAAGCCATGTCATCGACACCGGGCGACCCTTGTGGCCGCCCGATCCCGTGGTCGCCCGCGGCTCACGGCTTCCAATTGCCGTCCGCGGTTCCGTCGGGGCTGGACAGGACGACCGTGTAACCATCGGGGTCGCGGAGCCAGAGCTCCCAGTGGTTCGGGCCGCCGTCGCCGTCGGGCGGGTTCCGGTGGCGCGCCATGACGACCTCCGCCTTCAGTTCGCCCGCGCGGGCAACTGCCTGGTCGAAGTCCTCGGTCTCGAACCAGAGGAGCACACCATTGCCGTGGGCGAGGTCCGGATTGCCGATCGGGCCGTGATGGTGCCCCACGTCCCATCGGTGCAGTTGCAGGACGAGCCGGCCATTGGCCTTGAGGCGTTCGTACTCCGGGCCGCCGTGGTCGCTGCGGCAGCCGAGCAGGTGCTGGTACCAGCGGCTGCTCGCCTCGACGTCGCGCACACAGACGAGGGGTTGAGAGCGCATGGGGGATTCACCTTCTCCTTCCGCAAGTTCATCGAGATCCTGGTCGCCCACCGGCGGCTCGTTGAGGGCGCATGGGGGATTCACCTTCTCCTTCCGCCGGCGCGTGTTCCTGCAGGCCGCCGTTCGCGGGCGTGCCCTGATAGGGCTATCATGACACGCGGGGCGGCGCCCGCGTCGCGCCATCCCCCGCTTCCCACACGTGCGCCCGTAGCTCAGGTGGATAGAGCATCAGCCTTCTAAGCTGAGGGTCGCTGGTTCGAGTCCAGCCGGGCGCGCCAGCCTTCCTAGGTCTATTCCGGAGACATGGGTCACAGTGGTGTAAACTCTGCCGCTAGCCTTCTCGTCGTCACGTGTGCGGCCCCTAGAGGACTCCAATGCGAAGACACTCCGGCTGCCCGATCGCCTGCCTGACGCTCCTGGTGCTTGCAGCGGCCGCCGCGACGGCGTTCGCCCAGGCTCCCCAGACCTACACCATCACGATGAAGCAGGGACCGAACAACACCACCATCGTGACGTCCCGGGATGGTTCGAAGGAGTCGGTGGAGCAGAAAGTGCCGCCAAGCAAGATCGGCCCCGGAATGCACGTCCGGCTTCTGTACGATCTCGCCGCACACAAGCTGTGGTCGATGGATCTCGAGGGAGGACCGTGCTCGGTCGTCGCCTATACGTCTCCAGAGGTCCCCGGCCCCTTCGACCCGATCAGTTCCGGGTCCGAGACAATGGCCCGGATGTCGAAGGAGAAGCTGACGCCGCTCCGGTCGGAGACCATCAACGGTCTCGCGACGAAGCTCTACGAGATCCCGGCGCCGGAGATCAAGGGCAAGGTGCTGCTCTTCGTCGAGGAGAAGCAGAACTTCCCCGTGAAGCAGGTCTTTGCATTCGGAGACGGCAGGGAAATCACGGCGATGGAGATCACGAGCCTGTCGTTCGACAAGCCGCCGGCCGACCTCTTCGTGCCGCCAAAGGGCTGCCAGGAGATCGCCGGCTCGACGAGCGCCACGGGCGGCCACGCCGAGACGCAGGTCGAAGAGAAGGCTGCCGGCGAGCAGCAGCTGGGTGAGAAGCAGGCTGCGCCGAGGCGGGCTCCCGCGCGGGCGTCCGGCAGCGCGCGAACCGCAGCCGCCGCCGCGGTCACCGAGGTGCGCGCCGTCGGAGTTCAACCCTCGCACTACACGGCGGCCGCACCCGCTGCCTACGTGTTCACCTTTGCGATCACTGCCTCCGGTCCCCTCGAGGCCCAGTGGGTGCTGGTGAGCCAGGCCGACACCGCGTGGGCATCAGGCAAGCTGGCCTTCGAGGCAGCTGGCACGAAGGAACTCGAGGTTCCAGTGAAGATCGGCGTCGGCAACGGCCAGCACTGGGAAGGGTCCGGGCACCTCGAGGTGGTCGTGAGCGGCAAGAGAACCTTCTCCGAGAAGCTTCCCGTGTCGGCGGACTGCCAGGCGAAGTAGAAGACGCCGCCCCCTCGCCTACTGGCGCGGCTTCTCGAACGCCAGGCTCTTGCCGAAGAACGGCAGCACGTGGTTCTGGAAGCGGTCGGCCACCCGGCTGGTGTGCGTGCCCGGGTAGATCTCGAAGGTGTGGGCGAGGCCGTACCGGTCGAACACCTCGTGCAGCCTGGCCGCGTCCATCCGAAGCCCGTCCTGGTCGCCGACGTCCATCGCGATCGCGCGGTACTTCCGGAGGTCGCTGATGTACTGGTCCACGAAGGCCAGCGGCGCGTTGGCGGCCCAGCGGGCGAGGACGTCGGGCTGCAGCTCGCCGCCCTTGGTCGGCAGGTCGAGGTAGAGCGGCGGGTTCTTCGGGTTGGGCGACCAGGCCGCCGAGGTCGCCAGCTGCGCGCGAGGGAAGAAGGGCAACGACGCCGAGTCGGCGGGGGTCTTCACCTTTTCGAGCGCCTTCTCCACCTCCGAGGGCTCGCGTCCCGCGCCGCGCGCCGACAGGCAGCACGGGCTCATGATGTAGAGGCTGCCGAAGACGTCGGCGTGCTTCATGCCGATGCGGGTCGCGCCATACCCGCCCATCGAGTGGCCGACGAGGCCGCGGCTCTCCCTCCGCGCGATCGTCCGGTAGTGCGCATCCATGTACGAGACGACGTCCTTCGCGACGTAGCGCTCGAAGTCACCGGTGGTGACTGAGCTTGAGTACATCGAGCCGTTGTGCACCGTCTTCGAGTCGGGCAGGACGACGATCACCTCGCTGACGCCCAACGCGAACGCGCCCTCGATCGTCTGCGGCACGTGGATTTCTCCGGCCCACTGCTCTGCCCCGATCGAGTACCCGTGCAGCGCGTAGACGACCGGGTAGCGGCGCGACTTCTCCCTGGCGTAGCTCGGCGGCAGGAACACGAGGGCGTCCCGATCGACGGCATTCCCCTCGAGGTTCCCCTCGAGCGACGGGCCGTGAATCTTGACGCGCTCGACGCTCACCGGCTTGGCGCCAGGCACCGGCGCCGGCACTTCCGTCTTCACCTGCGCGGCGAGCTGCAAACCCGCGGCGAGCGTCACGGCGAGCACGAGGGCGGCGGGCAGGTTCCTGGTCGTCATCCGGGTCTCCTCACGTTGGGGTGGGGCGCCCGAGAACGTACGCGCTTTCAACACCCTCTGTCAACAGCCGCTCCGCCTGCGAGCGCTGACCGATTTCTCCGCTTCCGCCGTCGCGGTTAAGCGTTTACACTCACGACCTGCTGGGCCGCGTGGGCGGCTCACCGACGAGGAGCAACCCGATGAACCGACTTGGACTGGCGCTGGTCGTCCTTCAGTGTCTCGCGGGGCTGGGCGCGGCGCAGGAAGCCGCCGACTTCCGCCCCGCCTCCACCAACGTCTGGGATGCGCAGTACCCGCGGGTGGACGGCAAGGGGCGGGTCGAGATCAGGCTGAAGGCCCCCGAGGCCACCACGGTGCGCGTGAACTTCTGGAGCGGGCCGAAGGTCGCCATGGTGAAGCAGCCCGACGGCGTGTGGAGCGTGATCACCGAACCGCTCGTGCCGGGGCTGCACTACTACACCCTCATCGTCAACGGCGTGGAGATGGCCGACCCGGGCAGCCGCGCGTTCTTCGGCGGCAGCAAGTACGCGAGCGCGGTGGAAGTGCCCGAGCCCGGCTCGACCTACTACCTGCCGCAGGACGTGCCCCACGGGCAGGTGCGCGAGGTGTGGTACTTCTCGAAGGTGACCGGCACCTGGCGCCACGCCCTCGTGTACACGCCGCCGGGTTACGACGAGAAGACGGCCGAGCGGTACCCCGTGCTGTACCTGCAGCACGGCGGCGGCGAGGACGAGACGGGCTGGGTGCGCCAGGGGCACGCGAACTTCATCCTCGACAACCTGATCGCGGCCGGCAAGGCGAAGCCGATGCTCGTGGTGATGGCGTACGGCTACGCGCGGCGCGCCGGCCAGCCCGCGCCCGATCTCGCCGGCCGGGCCTTCGGCTCGCCCGAGTTCCGGAAGTCGATCCAGGACATGATGGCGGCCTTCGAGGCCGAGGTCACCGAGGTGCTGATCCCGTTCATCGACAAGACGTTCCGCACGATCGCGGACCGCGATCACCGGGCCATGGCGGGCCTCTCGATGGGCGGGATGCAGACCTACCACATCACGCTCAACCACCTCGACCTCTTCTCCCACATCGGCGGGTTCAGCGGCGCGGCGGGCGGCATGTCGCTCGGCCGCGACCTCGACCCGAAGACCGACTACAACGGCGTGTTCGCCGACCCCGCGGCCTTCGCCAAGAAGGTGCGCCTGCTCTGGCTCGGCGTCGGCACGGCGGAGCCGGAGCGGATGCGTGAAGGCATCCGGAACCTGCACGCGTCGCTGACTTCGGCCGGCATTGCGCACGTCTACCAGGAATCCGAGGGGACCGACCACGAGTGGCAGACCTGGCGGCGCAACCTCAACGACTTCGCCGCGAGGCTGTTCCGGTAAGGGTTTCGGGAGAACTGAAGATGAAGATCTCGTCCATCCTGGCAGGCGTTTGCGTCGTCGTCACGCTCGTCACCTGGACTGCCCGACCCTTGGCCGCGCAGTCGCACACCCGCGTCAAGACCCCCGCGGCCCCGGGCGAACAGGCGCCTCCCGCCGACCCCGGGCAGAGGAACTTCGGCGGGCCGATCGTGGTCCCCGGCCCTGGACAGAAGCCGCCCGCCCCGCCACGCTTTCCCCAGCCGAAGTTCGGAACGGTCCCGCTCGACCAGCTCGCGATGAGCGACCCGTTCGTCTTCGCCGACGAGAAGACGCGGACCTACTACCTGATCGGCAGCGGGGGGCGTCTCTACAAGAGCCCCGACCTGAAGATGTGGACGGGCCCCTACTCGGTCATCGATCTGAAGGGCACGTGGATGGACGGCCGCTTCGTCGCCGCGCCCGAGATCCATCGCATCGGCGGCAAGTACTACCTCGCGGGCACGTGGAACGATCACGGCCACTTGATCGAAAACATCCCGCGCCGGTACAACGTGCCGACCAACCAGACCCAATTGCTGGTGGCCGACTCCCCGGACGGACCGTTCAAGCCGCTCGTGCAGGAGTTCGACTTCTGCCTCGGCCCCGGCGACTGGGACATCATCGACGGCACCCTCTACGAGGAGGACGGGATCACCTATATGGTCTTCGTCCACGAGTGGACCCAGCTCATCGACGGGACCATGGATTACATGCCCCTGTCGAAGGACCTCACGCGCCGCACCGCTGAGCCGACGACAATCTTCCGCGCGAGCGAGGCCGCGTGGTCGAAGGAGATGAACAGCATCGGCGAAGCCACCTTCGGCAGGAAGATGCCGGGGTGGGTCACCGACGGGCCACAGTTGTTCCGGACCAGAACCGGCCGGCTCGGGATGCTCTGGTCGAGCTGGGGCGAGAACCGTTACGCGCAGGGAGTCGCCTACTCGGCGTCGGGAAGCATCAAGGGGCCGTGGGTCCAGGAGAAGGACGCGCTGATGGGCAACAACTCGGGCCACGGCATGCTGTTCCGGACCTTCGACGGACGGCTGCTCTTCATCGTCCATCACGCCGAGGGCAACGGGCCGCGCAAGCCCCAGATCTGGAACGCTGACGACTCGGGGGACACGCTCGTGCTGAAGGACAGGTACTTCTAACCCCCGCCTTCGGCGTCTCCCGCCCCGAGAACACTCAGGAACAGGTCCACTGCGCCGGGATCCAGGTGAGTGCCCGCGAGCCGCCGCAGCTGCTCGCGGGCGCTCTCCTCGGACGCGCCCGCGTGGTACGGGCGGGGGCTGCGCAGCGCGTCCCACACGTCCACCACGGCGAACAGGCGTGCGGCAAGCGGGATGTCCTCGCCCTTCAGCCCGCGGGGGTAGCCGCTGCCGTCCCAGCGTTCGTGGTGGGCGTACGGGATGTCGAGCGCCGGGCGCAGGTACTCGATCCGCGACAGCAGCTCGAAGGCGTAGGCCGGGTGCCGCTGCATCACCGAGACCTCTTCGTCGGTGAGCCTGCCTTCCTTGAGGAGGATGGAGTCGGGGATGGCCATCTTGCCGATGTCGTGCAGCAGGGCGCCTCGCCTGACATGCACCAGCTCGCCCTCGCCCATTCCCGCCGCCCGGCAGAGCCGCATGGTCAGTTCCGCCACGCGCAGCGTGTGGTTGGCCGTGTCCTTGTCGCGCAGCTCGAGCGCGGCCGCCCACCCCTCGATGGTGGTGTCGTAGGCGAGCGCCAGCTCCACGTGCGCCCGCTCGAGGTCCTCGTACGACTTGCCGGCGTCGATCGCCATCGCCGCCTGCCCGGCCAGCGACTCCAGAAACCCGATCCAGTCTTCGTCCGGCCGAAGAGGACCGCGGCGCGCGACGGCGAGCACGCCGACCAGGTGCCCCCGGGCGATGAGCGGCGTCGCACAGAAGCCCTCGATCCCCGCCTCGAGGAT
>Ga0116148_1005567_pt1 | contig 10482 bp, 8 predicted proteins | sample AD_UKC055_MetaG_FD_89786 | JGI IMG/M metagenome (GOLD analysis project Ga0116148, IMG submission 89786) | Active sludge microbial communities of municipal wastewater-treating anaerobic digesters from USA - AD_UKC055_MetaG | ecosystem: Engineered > Bioreactor > Anaerobic > Digestate | place: USA... | reverse complement strand
TTGCCAGATCAATTGTTGCAGGAGTATACGGAATTGATCCAGAAAACTCACCTGTTGTATTCGTTGAAAAATCAGGCATCTCTTCGGCAAGGGTTAAGGGATCTTCGAACAGTGCAGAACCCACGGGCTTTCCCGTATAATCGACATCAAGAACGGTCTGAAAACTCAAGTTCTCAAGATCAAAGCCACCAATATAGAGGTACACAGGTATTTCGGCGAAATCTATGTCGTTTCCCAGATAGTCTGAAATCGGACTCAAATCGATTCCTGGTTCGGTTGACTCGGGGAATACGCCGGAGAAGCTATCTTGAGGGCTGATAGATACTGATTGCCAGTCAGCAATAAACGTAGGTTCAGCATTGAAGTGATATGTAGCGCCGGGCTGTAGATTTTTAAGAGTCAAGTTCCCCGGATCTCCAGGGCTGTAACCGTTAAGAATAAACTCTATTCCAACATCCAGCGCAGATACAGCACCAGGCTCTGCTACAATATCAGTACCTACATCCAATGTAAAACCAGTACGAGAAAACTCAACAGTACTGGCATCACTTGTTTCAAAATCACCCACAACGGCTGTAATCCCTTGAGGGTTAGAAATTATTCCAAGAGCAGTGGAAGTGACGTCAATTTCAAATGTGTTAGTAACCGGAAGATCATGTTTGAAAGCCATGGCGATGCCGATTTTGTTGAACGCAATCGAGTCGACCCAGGCAAGCATCGTTTCGGGCAGATCCTGTGTTATCGGATCAATAGTAAACATATCTCCCTGAACGGAAACCGAAGTAAACTCGTCCACAGAGAACGCTGTTGTGCACGTAACTGTGAGCGGAGACCCCTGGCTCAAACCGCTAAAGCTTGCATCCGTAGCTAAAATCTGAACTGATCCGTTAACCAAAATTTCGTTCTTGTTGATCGACTGACCATCAAGCGTAAGATTAACCGAGTTTTCAGACGGAGCAGGATCAAGATTCAGACCGCCGGTCTGTGCAATCTGCAGATCCAAAGACTTGGTAAATCCAGTCCAGCCTGCAGGGAAAGCTCCCGTACCAACTGTTAATGAGCCTGTTCCAATAACCGCATTCACAAAAAAATCCTCGGTAATGGCCGGCACTGTAAACTGTGGAATGGAAACAGTTTCATTGATGTCTATGCCGGAAGCACCGCTGATGAAGGTATTGGAATCAAACGCGGGAGAAAAATCAACGTTATGAGTTGTTCCAAGCACACCGCCGGCAAGTGTTACTGAGAATTGAAGAGAAAGGTCAGAAGGCAACTCTGCTCCGGCAAGAGGGATCGATATTGTTCCGCCCGAAAGGAGATTAACCCCGGACACAGAAGTTGAGACAAGTGTTGGAGTTGCGGGATCTGAAACATCCATGAGAGAGACGCTGTTGATGCTCGCTGTATCAAATCCGGACGAACTGAGCGCAGAAAACATCAGATTCAAACTGCCAGAGCCGATTGTTACGGTATCATATCCGGATATACTGAACGGAACATCAATGATTTTTCCGTCAACTGGGACGCCTTCGACTACAGGCAGCGTAAGAGCCGGCATCGTCGAATTGATTGTAGTAATCAGAGTTGACTGAAAATTAACCTCAACATTTTCGTTCAGTGTTGTGCCGACCTGCGGTATGGTAAACGACTGGTTGCTTACCGGAGCGGAAAGGCTTTCATCTAAGTTCAAACTTTCTAGCGTTTTAGCGAAATCCAGATCATAGCTTGTAACAGGATAATACACCATGAACTTGAGCACATCTTGTTCTGCAGGATCAGTGTATTTGAACACCTTCATCCCTGAAGAAGAATCCGCTCCCGTTTCGAACATCCTCGCAATATCATCTGTACTCAGATATTTGGAGACTTCAAACGATTTGTTTCCCAACGGGGCATATACTGTCGGAGAGCCCTTTGCCTGAATCTTTTTTGGAACGTCGAAGGTACAGGAAATAGCGGTCAGCGCAAGAACGGCATATCCAGTAAAACGCAATATCCGTCGTATCATTAATAAACCTCCCGGCAGGTATGATATCCGCCTGTTGCTAAAATTATAGTACAAAATACTGAAAAATAAACTTGCTCATATAAAAAACTCCATTTTCGTTATGTACTCTCATGCATGTCGATACTACCAGTCATCCGCCGATTGACGTGACTGCGGTTTTTTGCTAACATTATTCAAATTCTGACGGCGAATCCGAAAGGAGGTGATTTATTTATGGCACACATCGTTGTTGACGACTCCGAAAACCTCGAAAAAGCAATCAAGCGCTTCAAGCGCATGGTCGAAAAAGAGGGAATTATCCGCGAATGGAAAAAGCGGGAGTACTACGAAAAGCCCTCCACCATCCTTAACCGGAAGAACAAGGCTCTTCGCCGCAAACTCATGAAAAAGACCCGCAAGACGCACGACACCAAGTCCTTCAGCTAATGCGGAACAAAGAAAAGAATTCCAACAAGCCGGGCAAGATTCCAGAATCCTGTCCGGTTTTTTTATGCCCAGGAGTGCCTGCGAGTTTTTCCCGACATATCCGCAAGACTCATCCTGCTCCAATAATGATTGACCTTTTAGCACAAGCTCCTTTAATATAGACAAGATATGGGATATGCAACCAGTCAGCAGCTTGCACGATACTATGAACTCTACCAGAACATTGATGTCACTTTTACCAAAGAAGTCATCAAGACCATTGGTCTCATACCCCAACAGGTTTTTGTAAAGGCTCTTGGTGGACAATGGCCGTGCGTCATCAATTCATCCTCGCTTACCGGCGCCATAATTATTGCCGGGAACAAGAGCGGTATCTACGAAAAGATCCAGCAAGGCACCGTATCGGTCAGCTTGCGTTTTTCATTTTTAAATGCGGAAAAAAATGAACCGCTAACCTTTTTTGTTTCGTCAAAAGTTGTTGGAGTAACACAGTACGCAGGATCGCCCGATCTTGTGCTGATCAGCATCAGTTTTACGCAGCGCGCACCCGACGATCTGATCGAAAAACTGGGATCTCTGCTTGAAGCGAATATAAATTCCGCCAAGCGGCGAGAAGAACGAATCACGCTTACCCCCGACGCACTTCGAAAACTGGGAATACTCCAAAAGGAAACGTTGATATTTATACAGGGAATTCCCCGAAGATGCATTCTTAGGGATGTTTCATTCTCTGGAGCCAAAGTTATAATGGTAGGAATTGCACACTTCCTTCAGGACAAGGATGTGGTGCTCCGCATAGATCTTGACGAGCCCCGCGTCGCAGTCGGTATTAAGGGGAAGGTTGTCCGTACTGAAAATGTCGAAAACAGAAAAGATCTTGTAGCCCTTGCGATATCCTATATTGAACCCGAAGTACCGATGGCCTACAAAATGCATATCAATAATTACCTAACCCAGCAACGGAAAACGCAGCTTACCGAGTCTGACGACGAATTAGCGCACAAAGCGTCGCCCGGAGCGCAAACCAGTCCTTCCGGAGCGCAAACCGGTCCTTCCGGCGCTGCAACAGAACAGGAGCCCCCAGCTGCCCAAAACGATGCTCCGGAAAGTCGAATAACCGAATAGCAGCGTTTCGGTACACATCTTCCAAACACACTACATACAGAGGTATCCATGTCCAGTCCCCTTGATTCGCTCGTTTTCGTAAGCATACCGGAGAACAGTACATTTACTGCCCAGTTCCCCGGATTCGATCCATCCATCCCGCTTCCCGTCCAGCTTTCCAGACCGGGAGAACAATTCGAAGCATCTGCCCTGTCCCGGGAATCCGTCTTATCAGGAATACTTGCGGTGCTGGCCTGGGATCGTGATAATGCCCAGATTGAGTATTATAGGGGATTACTGAAAGCCGCCCACCCCCGAATCCGGGAAGAACTGACCGAAGCGGCAATTCTGAAGTCAAAAAACGGCGATTTCGAGCTTGCCGAAGAAATTTTCCTTGCGCTCCATGGACTCGATCCGTTGGACAGTCAGACAATACTCAATCTTGCACTCCTGCTCGATGAACGGGCGGAAAATATGCGAAAATCAGGACTCGACGAAGACGCCGATGCGCTGGATGAAAGCGCTTTTGCCTGGTACCGGCTCGCTCTGACTGCAGAACCGCCCCTTCCCGATGCCTTCTTTAATGCCGGCTACTTTTATACCCGCCAGCGGAATTACCGGAAAGCCCGAGAAGCGTTCGAAACATATCTGAAACTGGAAACTTCCGAGACCGCTCACGCCCAGGCAAAAAAGAAGCATGCGCGTGAAATCGCCGAAGGAATTGCCGAGCGCGATCTGGACGACGAACTGTTCAAGTCCGCCTACGATTTTATCATGATGGACCAGGAAGACAAGGCTCTCGAACAAATCCGTCTGTTCATGGAAAGCCATCCAAAAGTCTGGAATGCCTGGTTTTTGCTGGGCTGGGCGCTGCGCAAGCAAGGCCGGTGGGAAGATGCAAAGGCTGCATTTATCCAGGCGCTGGAGCTCGGTTCATCACCTGATTCGGATATAGCCACGGGATACACGGACATTTGCAACGAACTGGCAATCTGTTCGATGGAACTCGGAGACTTGCACGAGAGCAGGAAATGGCTCGAAGCGGGTTTGACCGAAGAACCGGAAAACACCAAAATAATTGCAAATCTCGGCGTCGTCTCGATGAAAACGGGAAACATCAAGGAAGCGGAAGCCTTCTTTCGCACTGCATTGGAGATCGATCCGGAAGACCGCGTGGCTGCGCAGCTGCTTGCGGATCTTGAACAGCACAGCTAGCGGATTTTTTCGACAGAGTCCGGCGTCAACCAGTCTCCGGGAACGATGCCAGCCCGTTCGAACCATCCCTGCGGGACTTCGAGCGCAAAACGCGCGGCCCGGACGCTTGCAACGGTTTCCAGACTGAAGGGAGTCATATCGTACACTTCGCGAATGACGCCCGAAGCATCGATAAACGCAATAGACAACGGATGCGGCGTGTTTTTCATCCAGAAGCGCATCTGCTGATCGCTCCGATACGAGAAAATCATGCCGGTACCATCGGGAATTTTCTTCCGGTCCATATAGCCTTTTTCTTTTTCGGCATCAGTTCGGGCGATTTCTGCTTTAATACCTACAACTGTGCCGGCCGCAGTCGCGATTTCGAGCCTCTGTACCGGCAATTTCCCTGATTCTGCGCAGGACGCAGCGATTGCGGATATCAGGCACACCGAACACACTGCGCCAACCAATCGTTTTGCAGTCCACAATCCGGTTCGATCAGAAGTCATTGATAAAATTCTCCCGCGAAACATCATATTCAGCTTTTTTAGTTCCGCTTGCGGACACTAGCGATTCGAACACTGCTTTGTCGACATATTTGACGGTCAACGGCCGTTCGAGCGTAAGAGTGCAGATGTCGTCGGTCCATAAGGATTTGGAGGGATCGAGAATCGAAGGTTCTCCGTACTTGACGGTGAGTGACGTGTACAACGAATAATAATCGACATGCTCGGTATCAAGTTGGAAGGTCATAATGTACAGTTTTCCGCCGAAAAACTGAAACCATGCGCGGCGGATAAAGAGGCTGCCGGAGGTTTCGATCAACGTGCGGTTTTCCCCGGGAAGGAGTGAAACGTCGCGTTCGCCGCGGTAGCCGAAAACGGAATCTGCGAGCAGCGCTTCCTTGACTGCGTCGAGCTCCATGCCGAGTGTTATGCCCCGGTACGAAACCGGTACTGCAGGCCGGTCGGAAACGTCGGGCGAAGCTGAAGGCATTTCAGAAGCTGAAGACACTTCAGAAGCTGAAGGAACTTCAGCGCTGATCTGGCGAACCTGGGCGAATAAAAAGCAGGGCAAAAAAACGGCAAGAGCCGTCAGGTACAGTTTCATATTCGGATTATCGGCACGTGGAGGCGAAATCAAAAGCTCTCAGCGCAAAACGGTACTGTTGGTCGCCGTGCGGCCTTCGTTGCGGGACCGTTCGATTTCGAGAATCTTCTTGCGATACGCGGACTGCTTGCTCAGTTCAACCAGATCCGTCACCGTGATGCGATCGTCAACAACCCTGATAACCGGTTCGCGCAAAAACTCGGACAATACCCGCGAAAGATGCTCCTTCGGAATGGCACACATATTCGCAAGCTCGGTCGGACCAAACTCGAAGGTGTACGATTTTGCCGCCTGGAAGGGAATTTTCATCTTTTCGAGCTGGATAACGAGCATATCGTACATTTTTCCGATCGGATCGGTAATCAGCGTATTTGCAAGCTGTTTGTACATCAGCCAGATGCGGTCGGCAAGCGTAGTGGTTAATCGGGCGATCAGCTGTGGCTGTGTGGAAACCATCTGGTTAAAGTTCTGACGATTGACGGCAAGAAGCTGGCAGCCTTCCAGAGCGATGGCGCTTGCGGAACGGGGCTTGTTTTCGAGCAGGGCCATTTCCCCGAACATATCGCCTGCTTTCAGAACCGCAAGCAGCACTTCGTTGTTGTCGACGATCTTGGTTATCTTTACCTGCCCCTTCTGGATAATGTAGAGCTCGGCTCCGGGCTGACATTCGCAGAAAACCATGGCTTCTTCGGCGTATACGCGCGACATTTCGCCCGATTTTGGTTCGAGAAGTTCAGGATGTACCTGCACACCCATCGATTTGAGCGCCATAAAGCGTTCGCGCGCAACTGCGGCGTACGGACCGTTCGGAGCGTTTTTCAGGTAATGGTAGTACGCATAGAGCGCAAGACTGTATTTGGAGAGCTTTGCATAGTATTCGCCGATCGAAAACAGGTGGGTAATATCGGTGTCCACATTCTTTTTCAGGGTGATTCGGGTAAGCGCTTCGTCGAGGTACCGCATCTTCTTCGTAAACGAATAGATGATTTTCATGGCAACCGGCGTGTTTTTTTCGATCAATTCGGGAAACTGGTCGCGGCGTACGGAAATCAGGGTAACATCGGTAATGGCAACCGCCGTTTCGATCTGGCTGTGCCCGGACATGCTGGACACAACACCGATAAAATCTCCGGGACCCAGGATATTGCCGCCTTCCTCGGCGACAACTTCAGTTTCTTTTGTTATCTGGATTTTGCCGCCCTGGATGATATAAAATCGGTCCGATTCGACTTTTCCCTCGACGAGAATGTAGGAGCCTTTCCTGAAATTGACGAATGCTAGCTGTAACAAGCGTAACCACCCTGACCTGTAGTATAGATTTGGCCTGAACCAATGTCAATGAAAAGAAACCGCATCAAAAATCCGAAAACGGAGAAACGCCGTCGTTCCTCAGCATATACAGTTTTTCGGCCGAACGAAACAGGGAAATCGCATTTGAAACCGTTTTCGACGACTTCTTGTACTGAGCAATAAAGGAACCGATGGTCTGGCCATTTGCCAGTTTCCGGCTCATTGCCGATTCGGGGATGTACGGGAGCAGCTCCTCGATTCGGTACCAGGTAATGATAGCCAGCATCATGTCGCCTCGTACGGAAATTAAATCCTTGACCACGGCCTGTTTTTCCTTCATCCAGATGCCAAAGGACCCGGAAGGAGTGCTTCCCTGTTTCAGCCAGTTCTTCAATGTCTGATTCGCGCGAAGCTTCGCGGCACCCGATTCCAGTTTTGTTGAATACAGAGTCCAGTTTCCGGCAAAGGCATTGAGCATGGCAGCAGGATCGGCCACCAGAAGTTCAATATAGAAGTTTTTCCATGTATCGCGGACTGCATCCCAGTTTTCTTCGAAGTTGCCTTCGGGGAAATCTCCGCTTTTCATAGATCCGTTTTCCAGAACCTCGACAAGTTTTCCGGGAACAGAAGGAATGGACTGCGTTGATTTGGATCCGGTGGACGCCGAATACGCAAAGCAGGCAACTTCACCTTCCTTGCAGGCAACCAGTACTGCGCCGTTAAAGCTTGCAACGACGAACTCGGTGCCGCGAACGCCCAAAACGGAGGTTGGCGTCTTGACCTGCGCGGCAGACCGGACACCGGCAAGGCGCTTGACTTTCAGGCTGACCGATCCGGCAAGCAGCTCGACTTCGTTCGTCGCAGTGCCAGAAATCTGATCCTGGCGGATGACCGCCGTGGTACCCGGAACAATCTGGAGCGTTCCGGACAGGCCGGAATTCTTGCTGAAAGCGATGGTTACCGACGAATCAGGTGTTGTTTTTACCTGATCCAGATTTTCGATCGAAGTTCCGATGTCGACACCGGAAAGGGTCGTACCGTTTCGGGAAATCTGAACGGTTCCTTCCATATATTCTATTCGTCCAAGCACCTGGGAAAATCCGATGCTGCCCGCAAGCAAAAGCAGTACAACCAGGAGCAGATTTCTTTGTTTCATAACGCCGTTTCTCCATAAAAAAGGAAATATTGAGCGAGGCTCTTTCAAAACTCGGTTAGTTTTGAAAGAGCAACCTTAGATGTACATGGAGAAAAATCACAAGTATTTATAATAGAAAGACTTGTGGTTTTCCTCCAAAAGCCGATTTCAAAACCCGGTTAGTTTTCCCTGATGCCCTGCAGACCGTCGAATCCTTCCCCGACGAACAGTATTTCCGGTTCGAGTTCGAATCCGGTTACTGCGTGCACCCTTGTGCGGATTTCGGTAACAAGGGCAAGGACATCGGAAGCGCTGGCGGCACCGGCATTGATAATAAAATTACCATGCCAGGGAGCCACTTGCGCATCCCCGATCCGGAACCCGCGTAATCCGGCTTCGTCGATAATTTTCCCCGACGGTTTGCCGAACGCATGGTTATTCTTGAACGCGCTCCCTGCAGACGGATACCTGAAGTGCCCGCGGCTTTCCCTGTCGGAAACCCAGCCGGACATAGCAGCGGTAATGGCTGCCGGATCTCCGGGCTGTACCCGGAAACCGGCTGAAAGCACCAGAACCGTCCCGTCTGCGACAACAAGCGGGTCGCAGGATCGGCCTCCCTGGAACGGAGAACGTTTGTACGCCCATTCACCGGGAAGAAATTCCTTATTTGTTATTGTACACCTTCCATCCGCAAAATAAAGGCATTCAGCGCCCAAAAACACATCCGAGACGGAAATCTCGTAGCATCGGGCGTTCATGAACACCGCACCGCCGACGTTTCCGGGCAATCCGGCAAACCGTTCGATTCCGGACAAGCCGTGCGAAGCGCACCAGGCACCGAGGTCGTTCATCATAATTCCGGCGCCTGCCTGTACGCCCTCGGCTGTACGGCGGACGGTATTGAAACACGCAAGAGAGACGGTTATGCCCCGGATCCCCGCATCGGAGACAACCAGATTGGAGCCGCCGCCAATGACGGATACGGGAATTCGTTCTCCATGTGCAAAATCGATGATTGCGGCAAGATCGTCTGCAGTCTCCGGTTCAACCCACACGTCGGCTGGTCCGCCGATCTTGAAGGTCGTATGAAGAGACAAAGGTTCGTCAAAGCGGGTTTTTTGCGCAAGATGCGGCCGGGAATGCGTTATATTGCCATTTTCCCATATTTTCCGTACAGTATTCATGCCTGCATCAGTATACAGGACTGTCGATGAAAAATCGAGACGGGAGGAAAAAGATGGCTTTGACATTCTACAATACAATGGGAAGAAAACTGCAGGAATTCACGCCGATAACACCGGGCAAAGCCGGTTTTTACGGGTGCGGACCTACCGTCTATAATTATGCGCATATCGGAAACATGCGGCCCTATGTTTTCCAGGACATTCTGAAAAAAACGCTCCGGTATCTCGGATACGACGTAACGCATGTAATGAACATTACGGACATCGGACATCTTTCGGGCGACGCCGACGACGGTGAGGACAAAATGGTCAAGACTGCAAAAGAGCGGGGCCAGTCGGTGCTCGACATTGCGCAGTTCTATACGGACGCTTTTTTCCGTGACACGGACCTTCTGAACATTGAACGACCGACCATTGTCTGCAAGGCGACCGACCACATCAGTGACATGATCGAACTGAACAAACGGCTCGAAGCAAACGGACATACCTACATGGCCGGCGGCAACCTCTACTTTGACGTTGCGACATTCCCGGAATACGGCAAGCTCGCCCAGATACAGCTCGAAGACCTGAAGGCAGGCGCGCGTATCGAAGTCGACACAAACAAGCGCAATCCCCACGATTTCGTTTTGTGGTTTACCAAAAGCAAGTTCGAAAATCAGGCGCTCACCTGGGATTCTCCCTGGGGTCGCGGATATCCCGGATGGCACGTGGAATGCTCCGCAATGAGCATGAAATACCTCGGCGAGCAGTTCGACATCCACACCGGCGGCATCGACCACATCCAGATCCATCACACCAATGAAATCGCCCAGTCGGAGGGCGCAACCGGCAAGAGATGGGTCAACTACTGGCTGCACAACGAGTTTCTCGTTATCGACAAGGGCAAGATGTCAAAATCGGGTGGCTCGTTCCTTACCCTCCAGAGCATACTGGACAAAGGCTACGATGCGCTCGACTACCGCTTTTTTCTGATCGGTGCGCACTACCGGAGCCAGCTGGCGTTTTCCTGGGAATCCATGGAAAGC
>Ga0116148_1005563_pt1 | contig 10485 bp, 8 predicted proteins | sample AD_UKC055_MetaG_FD_89786 | JGI IMG/M metagenome (GOLD analysis project Ga0116148, IMG submission 89786) | Active sludge microbial communities of municipal wastewater-treating anaerobic digesters from USA - AD_UKC055_MetaG | ecosystem: Engineered > Bioreactor > Anaerobic > Digestate | place: USA... | reverse complement strand
GCAGGGACGTGGGATGACAGGCAGGGACGTGGGATGACAGGCAGGGACGTGGGATGACAGGCAGGGACGTGGGATGACAGGCAGGGACGTGGGATGACAGGCAGGGACGCCTGTCGACAGGCAGAGACGCCTGTCCTACTGCAACAGGCAGGGACGTGGGATGACAGGCAGAGACGTGGGATGACAGGCAGGGACGTGGGATGACAGGCAGAGACGTGGGATGACAGGCAGGGACGTGGGATGACAGGCAGGGACGCCTGTCCTACTGCAACAGGCAGGGACGTGGGATGACAGGCAGGGACGCCTGTCCTACTGCAACAGGCAGGGACGCCTGTCGACAGGCAGGGACGCCTGTCCTACTGGGGGCGGGGCCTGAGATCGCTACATCCGCCGCCCTTCGCGGACTCCGGGCGGCTCCTCGCGATGACGTAGCACCCTGGAAGGGCAATTTGGATAGACGACACGATAGAACGCGAATGAGGTTGATTACAGAGCGAGAATCGGAGAACAGAATTGATGAAAGCAGATCCGGCGGGCGTCTTGACAGGCGCCCACTTTATTGATGGCGATCATGCCTGCTGTGAAGGAGCACTGGCGGCGGGATGCCGATTTTCGGCGGGATATCCGATTACCCCGTCCACCGAGGTTGTGGAACGAATCGCTGCCCGTTTTCCCCATGTGGGCGGGATGTTCATTCAGATGGAGGATGAGCTCGCGGCCTCCATCGCGATTCTTGGGGCAGCATGGGGCGGGGCGAAGGTACTGACGGTGACATCAGGTCCCGGATTCTCCCTCATGATGGAACATATAGGGTTTGCGGCCATGACGGAGACGCCGTGTGTATTTGTGGATGTGCAGCGCGCGGGGCCATCAACCGGACTGCCGACCCTGCCCGCCCAAGCCGATATGATGCAGGTGCGATGGGGATCACACGGCGATTATGGGATCATCGCCCTGTCTCCCAATTCGCCGCAGGAATGTTTCAACCTGACTATCGAGGCGTTCAACCTGGCGGAGACATACCGTGTACCGACCTTTCTTATGATGGACGAGTCGGTGGGACACATGACCGAGCGCGTGGTGATCCCGGCGGCGGATGAGATTGAAGTGGTTCCCCGACGATATACGTCTAAGCCTTCCGGAGAGTACCTTCCCTATGAGCCGGAAGAGGATCTGGTTCCCGCGATGGTTCCAGTCGGCCGGGGATACAATGTGCATGTGACCGGACTGACACACGACGAGCGGGGATATCCGGTGATGAATGCAGCAGCGCAAGACCGGCTCATTCGGCGTTTGGTAGACAAGATTCGGAAGAACGCGCGCCGGATTGCGCGGTATGAGGAGTCTCGGATCGAGGGAGCCGACGTGGTTGTGGTCTCGTACGGGATCACCTCCCGTGTGGCGATGGAAGGAATTCGTCTGGCTCGCGAAAACGGAATCAAAGTGGGTATTCTGCGGTTGGTGGTGGTTTGGCCGTTTCCCGGATGGCGAATTGCCGAGCTGTCCGGTCAAATCAAGGCATTTGTTGTTCCGGAGCTGAACATGGGACAGATGGTTCTGGAGGTAGAACGTTACGCCGCCGGGCGAGCGAAAACGCACTGTGTGCCGCACGCCGGGGGAACGGTGCATGATCCGAAGGAAATAGCGACAGTGATCGAAGAGGCGGTGAAATGAGTATGGCGGAAATGGAAGTACCACGGAATGTAGTTGAGGAATACCTTTGTATGGACCGGATGCCGCACATGTGGTGTTCGGGGTGTGGGATTGGAACGACGGTGAATTGTTTTGTCCGGGCGATTGAAAGATCGAAGATTCCACGCAATAAGATTGCCGTGGTGTCCGGGATCGGATGCACCGGCCGGGTGGCCGGATATATTGCCACGGATTCGTTTCATACGACGCACGGGCGGGCGATTCCATTTGCGACCGGTTTAAAATTGGCCCGACCGGAGATGACTGTGATTGTGTACAGCGGAGACGGGGACCTGATTGCCATCGGCGGGAATCATCTGATCCATGGAGCGCGGCGGAATATCGACCTGAAAATCATCTGCATCAACAATTTCACCTACGCGATGACCGGCGGGCAGGCGGGACCGACTACGCCGCCGGGGTCCATCTCGACGACCGCCCCGTACGGCGGTTTTGAGCAGGAATTTAATCTTCCGTACCTGGCCGAATCCAGCGGCGCCGTTTATGTGGCCCGGTGGACGAGCTTTCATGTTACGCAGCTCACGCGCGCGATGGCGGAATGCCTGAAGAAAAAAGGCATGACCTTTCTGGAAATCATTACCCCGTGTCCGACTCTATATGGGCGGCGGAATAGACAGGGGACCGGTGTGGATACCATGAAAATGTACCGGGAAATGTCGGTTGTAAAACACGGCGCCGACACCAAGGAAGCAGCGATTGTGCCGGGAAAAGAGATCCTAGTCGGGCGTTTTGTGGATATCGACCGTCCGACCTTCCTGGACGGATACAACAAACAAATGAAAAGCCGTCTGGGCGAACGATTCCCGGAGTATCGGGGGATTTCAGAGGAGAGCGATCCTCTGGAACAACATGGGGAGAACGAGATCGAACAATGAGCAGAACAGAAGTGAAAATTGGCGGATTCGGCGGACAGGGGGTTATTTTGACCGGCCTTGTTCTGGGGAAAGCGGCGGCGCTGTATGGCGGGCTGAATGCGACCATGATTCAGAGTTTCGGCCCGGAAGCCCGCGGCAGCGCGTGCAGTTCGCAACTGGTGATCTCGGATCAGGAAATCCTGTACCCGTATGTCCGTCAACCGAATATCCTGGTCGCGATCAACCAGGAAGCCTATACGAAATTCGTACCGGAACTGGCTCCGGATGGTCTTCTGCTTTTTGAGGAGGACCTTGTTCATGTTGATGAGCGGGTGGGTCACCGGAGGGCTAGAGGGATTCCGGCTACTCGTATCGCGGAGGAACTGGGTAACCGGATTGTTGTCAATATGGTCATGCTGGGATTTTTCAGTGCGACGACCGGTTTGTTGAGAGAAGAGGCGGTGCGGGAAGCAGTGCGTGTCTCCGTGCCGCGCGGGACGGAAGAGCTGAATCTGGAGGCATACGGTCGGGGGGTGGAGTATGGAATCAGGAATTAAGAATCAGGAATCAAAGAATGGAGAGAAGGGGGAGGGGCGGATGGAGCGACGGGGGTCGAGGGAAAGGAGAGGGGGAGTCGTGCGGGGTTTGGGGTATAATTCATCTGTGGGGGGGAATTGATATAGCGGAGGTGAATAGCGAGATGAACGATGTTGAAGCCATTAATGGAATTGTCCGGCAGGCGGCCGAGAAGGCGGCCCAGGAAACGAATGATGAGCCGGAACCGACCCTGGTCGGCGAATTGAACTGGCCGATCACGTGCGAACTGAGGCCGGGCCTGGAAGGAGCGATTGCCTGCGGCACGAAGATCGGATATGTGAACGGCTCCAAAGGATGGTTGATCTATCGGGGGATCCACATTTTTGAATTAGCCGAAAAATCCAGTTTTGAGGAGACCTCCTATCTGCTTTTATATGGAAAACTACCGACGCGAAAAGATCTTGATAATTTTCGTATAAAACTGGCCGGCTACATGCCGATTGACGAGACTGTTCTGGCGGTATTGAAGCGATCTCCGACCGCGCGGGTGCGGGACACGCATCCGATGACGGCGCTGGGGCTGTGTGTTCTTGTTTTGGGGATGTTGGATGAAAAAGCCGAGGACACAACTGTCGAAAATGAGCGGGAGATCGTGATCAAATTGATTGCCCAGATTGCGACCATAACGGGAATGATTGCGCGTCTTCGGTCGGGCCGGGATCCGGTTGAGCCGGAGCCGAGTCTGTCCCATGCGGCGAATTTACTGTACATGATGACGGGCGAGCGGCCCAGTGCGGTTGCGGAGCGGATTATGGATATTTCTCTGATTCTTCATGCGGACCACGGCATGAATGCCTCGACGTTCAGCGCGATGGTAATCAACTCCTCGTTAGCGAATGCCTACGCGACGATTTCGGGGGCGATCGGCAGTTTGAAAGGTTCGTTGCACGGCGGGGCGAACGAGCGTGTACTTTACGATATGGAGGAAATCGGTTCGGTAGACAATGTGGAAGCCTGGTTTCAGAAAGCGCGTGAAAGCAAACGCAAGATTATGGGATTCGGTCACCGTGTGTACAAGGCGTACGATCCCCGGGCACGGATACTGGGTCCTCTGGCGGGCAAGATGGCGGAGAACAATCGGGAGATCAAGAGAGTGTATGATATTGCGAAGAAGCTGGATGAGATAGTCTGCGCCGAACTGGGTGTCGAAAAGAAAGTCTTTCCGAATGTCGATTTTTATTCGGGGATTGTGTACCGAGCGTTGGGGATCCACGCGGCGATGTTTACCCCGATCTTTGCGGCGAGTCGAATATCGGGATGGGGCGCGCGGTTTCTTGAGTACCTGGAAAACAACCGGATTTTCCGTCCCCGAGCGGTCTACACCGGCCCGGTGAGAGAAGAGTATACGCCCATCGATCGACGATAAGTAGACGGAGAGGACACCGGAAGGACGGCGCTGGAACGGCTACTTTGCCGGTTCTGCCTTTCCCGCGAACTCCAGGAAACCGAAGAAGTGCGGGCAATGGAAGGAGGCGGGAGTCTGCATAGTCGGCGACCAGGCGGAGTATTCATCGAGTTTCGGATCGGACTGGTTGCGGTCGATCCGGTACAGGTTGACACGCCAGATTTCGCCCGGTGAGGGAGTTTTTCGTTCGATACCGGCGAATGGGACGGCGAGTTCGACGCTCCACCCGACCAGTTGATCGTTCTCCTTATGCTGCCAGGCTGCCCACTGAATTCCCTTGCAGTTCCAGGCGAAATTGGTGTCGCATCCGGGGGAATAGTCAACGATCCGACCGGACGAAGTGTCGGTGATTTTGAAGTTATTTTTTACGGTCAGGTCCAGGAGTGTGCCGAGCGGGTTGACTTCAAATTCATAGTAGGCACTCAGATCCCCGGAGGGACTGAAGAACACCTCGACTACTTCCTCATTGAAGAGGTTGTCGTCGCGGCGGGTCATTTTGGAGGTGATCTGCTTATCGTCGCAATAGAAGGAGAAATAGACAGCATCGTCGGTATAAAGGATGCGGGCCTCTGTGGCGAGGCGGACCGGGCCGCGATTGGTTGCGTCAAGGAAAGTCACCATGGGGGCGACGGTCCAGGCCGGCTCATCGGGAATGCCGTCCACGACGATTTTGGCATCTGTCCAGGGGCAGACATACCGGGGAAGGGTGTCATCGGACGGAACGGGACTTGCCTGCACGGAAAAAACGGGAAAGAGAAGGGGCGTAAGGATCATGATGGTTGGGATGAAAGATGTCTTCATAATGGCAACAATGATAGTATAGTCCGGTTGCTGTGAGAAGGCTTTGGGGCAGGCAAAAAGAGACCCCGATGGGACGGAGTAGAAACCCATCGGGGCGGAGAGAGAATCAGGACTGCCTGTCAAAATGATAAAACGGTTGAGGATGAGGAGAGTAACGGGGTTGTGGCGGATCAAGCCCATGGAGGGAGGGCGGGGAGTTGGGCGTGGGATGCCTGAGTTTGGAGAATCTGATTGTGATAATGACAAAGGGCGGGAATGGCGATATATCAGACGGAAGATATTCGTTTTGAGCAGCGCTGATGCGTAACGCCGCCTCCCGTGTGCATTCCGTTGGCCCGGTCCTACCCGGTATGGCGCTTATTGTGGTTTTTGGGGCGCAAGCATTGGCGCAGATTCCAACGGTCGCGGCGGGGTATTCCATCGATCTCCTGGCCGGGGGGGTCGCGATTTCGGATTTGGCGTTCAATGGGGACGGTGATCTGTTTGCGGCGAACGGGAATACAATTTGGATATTTCAAGAGGATTTTTCATCGAGAATTCTGTGCCGGGATCCTCTTTTGTTCGATTCGGAGTTTCCGGCATTGATCTCCGGGGAAGGGCAGGGAAACATTCTTCGGCTGGATGCCGGAGAATGTTTTGTGCGGGTGACGCGGGCGTATTCGGACGGGACTGTGGAGCGGGTGTTGGATGGGGTGGCGGTGGATTTTCCGGTTTGGGGGGTGGGTGTCGGTCCGGCGAGCGTTCCCTGGAATGGCGATTTCTTTTTTCCGGCGGTTGATCCGGTGTCTTTGTGGGGAGGGGTATTGCGGGTGAATAAGACCGAGAAGACGTCACAGGTATTCACGACAGGGATTTTGTTCCACGACGGGGTTGCCGGGTGCGCGTTTGGATTCGGCGATCGGCTTTACTTATCGACCGGTTCCAGAATCTACCAGGTGAATGGGGATGGGACTCCGGATCTTTTCTGCGAAATGGCCGGGGAGGAACAGGGGGGGCCTGCGAGATTGTCGAAGTTGGTTTTTGCCTGCGGTGATCCTTTTGGAGAATCGTTATTCGCAATTGCCGAAACGGGTTTTGAAGAAGATGCGGAGACCCGGCTGTATCGAATGGATGCCAATGGAAATGCGGGTTTGGTTGCCGATTTCGGCAAGCAGCCATTTCACGGGATGGCGTTCCTATCGGGCGGCAAGTTTCCGGGGGGGTTGTATCTTGCTGTGGGGGAGACGGTAGTCCGTATCCGGTCGTCGTTTTTGCCGATTCCCACACCGTTACCTGAAAGCACACCGACGCCGGTTCCTTCCTTGAGTCTCCGGCTGAGGCGGATTCCCGATCTGCGTTTGCGGGTGGGTACGTCTTATTCCTCTGTGCTGGATTTGCGGGACTATGTAGCCGAGACCGAGACGCCTGTGGACCGGTTGTTCTGGGAATGGGAAGGACTTGGCGAAAGGCGATTTTCCAATGTCATCCGTTTTCCGGCACAACCGGAGGCGGGCAAGGAATACGAACTGAAGATTTGTGTATCGGATGGTCGTCAGTCGGCAGCGGAGATTGCGACAGTGAAGACCTCCACGTTTATTGTTCGGCCGTACCAGCTCTCGCCCGTGATTCTGCACGGCTTGAGACCTTATCGGAGTACCTATCTGCTGAACGATTTCATTGATCCGCAGGAAAGCATCGAGGTGTCTTCGATCTCCTGGTATTCTCTTCCCGATTCCGGGCCGGGATTTCGAGTGGAGATTGCGGAAGACTCTTCGTTTCAGGTGATCCCGAACGGCACGCCGATTTGTGAGCCGGTGCGGTTGTCTTTCTTTGTCCAGGCAGAGCCGCTTGAAACCGCGACGAAGAGCGAGACACCGACGTGGACCGCCACACCGACTGCTGCCTTTGTACCCACGTCACTCCCTTCGCCGACGCCGACCGATACGCGCACGCCGGTCACCACTTGGACCGCTTCGGCGACGCCATCTGCCACGAGATCACCGACCGGTACAGCAACAAGGACCCGAACCCCGACCTCTACCCCCAGCCCATCTGCGACTCCTACTCAGGGAGCGACTGCAACGCCATCTCCCACTCCTATTCAGGTTCATACGTGCGACCGCGAGTTTCAGTTGGCTTTTGCGGGCACATTCCGAACCGGCGATGTGCCGTACGATTTGAAGGTGGGCGATTTCAACGAGGATGGGATTGCAGACCTTGTGACGGCGGACCTGAATGGAAACAGCCTTTCTCTGTTTCTGGGGCTGGGAACCGGCGGATTTCAGCCGGTGGGGGCCATCCTGACAGATGCCGGTCCGGCAAGTATCGCGGTGGCGGATATGAACCGGGACGGTCATCCTGACCTGGTTGTTGCTCATTCCTACGGGCAGACTCTCCGCCTCTTCGCTGGAGATGGGCGTGGGCGGTTTTCCGCGTTGGGGCCGGTTTCCATTCCTCCCACCGCCGACCCGGATATCGGGAGCGGCGCGCCTCGGCTGAACCTGTTGGCCGTGGGAGATTTCACAGGAGACGGTCAGCTCGACGCAATGGTTCCATCGCTCGAATTCGAAGAGGATCGACTGATAGTCTACCGTGGAGACGGAAGCGGGCTGCTGGAGCCGGTCTCGTATCTGGTCCTTCCGGGAGCGTTCGGCGGATTGGAGGCGACGGATTTTGACGGTAACGGTCTTGAGGATCTGGCTGTTGCAGTGAGACGTCCATACCGGATAACGGTGTATATCAATCGGGACGGGCAATTTGAATCCACGGTTTCTTTTGCCACGGATGATCGGGTAGCGGGTTCCTACACTCGAAGCCTTTCTGTGCAGGATATCGACATGGATGGGCATCCGGACCTGGCGGTATCGCTTTTTGATGGGACCCGGCGTCTTTATTACGGGCGTGGAAATGGGACATTCGGTCAAGCTGTGCTGGAAGGATTTCTGGAGAATGCCCTGACCGAGTCGATCCGCGCGGCGGATTTGGATTTGAATGGGGTCTCGGACCTGATTCTGCTGAATCGTGAGATCGGGACGGGGGGAAAACAATCTATCGGGATTGTCTGCGGAAGCGGCCCCCGGATATATGAAGCGGCGGCGGTGTTTCGTACAGAGCGGCCTGCGTCGCCGTTCTCGCGTCTTCCGATGGTAATAGCGGACTTTAACCGAGACGGCAGGCCGGATATTGCGGCCTGTGACAGCGCGTCGGATGATATTTTTGTGTTCATTAACCGTTCCGGCAGCGAGTGAGAGAATGACGGCAAGCGTGTTGCGCAGATCAAGCAGGCTTTGGATTCTGGGACTCTTGTGCCCCCTGATACCGGCCGATTTCTGTGTTTGTGAGGCACACTGTGGGGATCTTAATCGTCCGGCGTTCCTGGCCGGTCAGAACTGGGACAGCGCGTATACAGAGATGGTTTCTTCTGTGAATCCCGAAGGAGCCGACTGGGAGGCAGAAACCCTGGAGGGAAAGGGACTTCAAATCTACAAGATCGGGGAGATGCCTTTAGCCGGTGTTTCCGTTGAAGAGCGGGGTATCCGAATGGATGTTTATGCCTGGCAGGCGGTACGGCTGCTTTCCAAGCCGATTCCGGTTGGGACCGGCCCGATCACGGTTCGGATGAAGTTATACAACGAGGGGCGAATTCCGGCACGGGTTGCCGTTGCGTTTGTGGGTGCGGATGGGAACGGGAATTGGGATTTCAGGGACCTGGCATCCGGGGAACTTTTGGGTGATGAAATCCCGATTACGGAGCGCGAGATATCTTTTACTTATGAATCGACCTCACCGGTTGTGTTTCTGATTCTGCAGACTGTGGGATCGACAACCGGCCTGTCCGTGGTACATGTTCGGGAAATTCGGGTTCATCGAGGATGGTGGCCGAGCGATTTGGCGATTGCTCCAACCCGTTTGGCATTGTATGAGGATTTTGAGAAGAATGAGGTTCTTTTGCAGCGGAATGATCGTGTAAGCACCGTTTTCGGCGCCATGTTTTCGATGGACACGCATACGAGAGTTCCAAACGGTTCGGGACGATGCCGATTGATGCAAACGCGGAAATCTACCGATGTGATTCAGCAGTATATGTCTGCACCGGCCGGACTGTCGCCGGTTATCCTTCCGGCTCAGCTGGAGGCACATGTTTGGGTGCGCCGATTGACCGATGAGGATCAGGGAGATTTTTACCTGGGATTGACGGATGACGATTACACGGCGGTGGTCTCCGTGCCGGTGGCGGATTTGCCGATAAATACGTGGCGTCAGGTGCGCACGGGGGGCACGTTTCGGACTCAGGGGGTCATGGACCCGACCATCCTGGTCCAGGTGTCGGGCGGCCCGGCATCTGTGCTGGTGGACGATATGGAGCTCCACGCGCCGCATGATCGGAATATCTACTGGGAAGCGGGGGCCGGGCCAACGGCGACTTTTTCGGGTACACCCACGCCACGGAACACGCCCACTCCTACTCCAAAGCCGGCGGCCTCTCCAACCCGGCAACTGACACCTATACCGACCCCGGCGGTCAATGGCCTGACAATTATCAGCGCATCCGCCACGGATGAACCGGACGCGATCAGCGGATCCGTGTGGGTTGTGGAGATTGACCGTTTGGCGGTTGAGAACCCTTACCCAGCCCCGGTTGCACCGGCCCGATCTCAGTTTGATCCGGTTCCTGGCACGGCATTCATCAGCAGTACTTCACGCGCAGGGATTGAAAGAAGGCCGGAAAACCCCGACAGGATTCTGTTCCGGGTTCCGTTTACCATGCCGAGTCATTTTTCTTCTTCGCTGATGTGGATTCAGACCTCATTTGACGGCGAGTTGCGCGCGGAATTGAATGGGGTGTTTCTGTGGAGTTGCGGTCGGACGCCTTATGAAGACATGGCTGCAAATCATTCTCAGTTGTGTCCGGGGCCGAATGAGTTGACTTTTGAGCTGAACCGGAAAGATGCGGCGGTTCTTGCATTCAGCTTCCGACTCGTGATTACATGGACTCCGTAGTATCCCTCCGGCAGGGCCGGTGATTTTTCTGCCAGGCAGAGACGCCTGGCCTACTTGCCAGGCAGAGACGCCTGGCCTACTTGCCAGGCAGAGACGCCTGGCCTACTTGCCAGGCAGAGACGCCTGGCCTACTTG
>Ga0116148_1005561_pt1 | contig 10487 bp, 9 predicted proteins | sample AD_UKC055_MetaG_FD_89786 | JGI IMG/M metagenome (GOLD analysis project Ga0116148, IMG submission 89786) | Active sludge microbial communities of municipal wastewater-treating anaerobic digesters from USA - AD_UKC055_MetaG | ecosystem: Engineered > Bioreactor > Anaerobic > Digestate | place: USA... | reverse complement strand
TGTGATGTTCACGAAGGCCTTATGGCGGAATGCCCTCGACGCCGGCAGCCCTTCAACGATCTCGCGGGCTTCGTCCCACACTTCGATGACACGTTCCCCCGCCTCCACCCGGGCCATCAGTTCCGGCAGGCGGTGTATGTTGTGCGTCCCAAACACCAGATCAACCCAGGGCATTCGGTGTTCCACCATGTGCCTGACATGCTCCTGCTGCACCATGCAACCGCAGATGCCTATGATCATGCCAGGTTTCTGCGCCTTGAGCCTCTTCATGTCGCCGAGGTTGCCGATGGCGCGGTTCTCCGCATTCTCGCGTACGCAGCACGTGACGAATATGACAACGTCCGCGTCGATGCCGGCGCTTTCGCCGGCGTTTGCATCGACGCGGGCGTACCCCATCTGCTCCAGCAGACCAGAGATAGTCTCAGCATCGCGCTCGTTCATCTGGCAGCCGAACGCAACGACCCTGGCCTTCTTGTGTTCTACGTGCATCCCAAAGCCTCCTGAGTGTCGCGTCTACACGCCCGCAGCGAGCGCTCCGACAAGCATCTCCATGACCTGTTCGTAGTCAGGCGCCGCTCCCACTTCAGCCACTGGCAGCTCAACGCCGCGCTCCACTCCATCGCGTATCTTGTCGGACTTGGCCAGATCCCCGAAGAGCAGACCGCCCACGAGCTTTCCGCCTCGCAAGACCAGCTTGCGGCGAATTCCGCGCGCCTCATCTTCCGAGATGATGGCCGCTAGCCCAACGCCATCCTGAGTTTGCACGTCTCCGATGGTGAATATCCTTGTGCCCATCACCATCAGAGTGTACGACGGCGGCACAGCACTATACTCGATCAATCCATCGGCGACGCCCGCCCTGGCTGCGTTGGCTCCGGCCACCTTACCCTGACTCATGGCCACGGGCCAGGTACCTCCCGGCGCTCCGGCGAACTCTGCGACATCGCCGGCGGCGAATACCCATGGCTCCGATGTGCGCATATTCGCGTCCACTACAACTCCCCGGTTGACGCTGATTCCGGCCGATCTTGCCAGCTCCAGATTGGGGCGGACGCCTGTCGAGAACAGCACGACCTCGCCCGGCACGTCCTGCCCGCCGGAAAGCCGAACACCCTCAGCCGTTACCGACTCGCTGGAGGCCGCGAGGTGGAGCTGTATCCCCGCGCGCGCCACGATGTCGGCCAGCATCTGCGATGCAGGCTCGTCCAGCATCTTGGCGAGAAGCCTGGGGCCGTGTTCGAGCAAGTGCACCTGCAGATCCAGTTTGGCCAGAGCCCACGCAGCCTCCAGCCCGAGCGGGCCGGCGCCCACAACGCAGACTGTGCCAGCGCGGCTGCACGCTTCAGTGATCGCCTGAGCGTCGGCCACAGTGCGCAGGGAGAACACGCCATCCCTATCGCGCCCGGGAAGCGGAGGGACAAACGGGCTGCTCCCGCATGCCAATACCACTGCGCGCGCAGGCAGACTTGCGCCGTCGTCCAGCACAACCGCTCGATGCCGAGTGTCGATGGCTCGCGCCGCGCGCCCAAGCAACACCTCGGCACGACGCTCATCATACCAGGCATGCGGCTTTACTGCTATCTGCTGCGGCAGGATCTCCGATCCGAGGAGATGTGAAAGCCTGGGACGGAAGTACGCATAGTGGGGTTCGCCCGAAACGATAGTAACGGGAACGTCCGCATCGTGATCCCTTACTCCGTCAAGGGCCGTCAGGCCCGCCGGACCAAGGCCGACAATCACAATGCCCGGCTCTGCAGAATGGTTCATACACCGACCGCCTCCCTAAACGACCGCGATCTGAGCCTGAGCGCTCTACGCGTATTATACCACCCATGCTGGCCAGGAGAAAATGCGGCGCTGGATATGGGCAGAGCCGCGCTTGCGCGCGGCTCTCGGACTGCGATCGAGCTGCCCGGGTTCGGTCCGATGTCGAGACAGGTGGACGGACTAGCGAACTACCTGAACAGAAGGAAGATCACCACTAGCACTATGCCGATGATCACCAACCACCACCACCACGGGAATCCCCAGAAGAACCAGGTCGTCTTGGTCTCTGCGCCTTTCTCAGTCATCATATGTCACCCCCGTGCCCCCATGGGCATGCTAGAACCACCATTCCACGAACAAGAACACGATAAGCAGGATGAACAGCGGCAGTAGCTTGCCAAGCCCTGTACCCGATGAGAACAGACTGTCGAGTTTCACCCCCGCACCTCCGATCTTATCCCTGCCGCTCGGGCGCGCTGTCCTGCGGAGGAATCTCTGCGCCAAGAGTCTCGATGAGCTTCGGGAGCATGTTGGACCTCATCCCCTCTTCAGCCAGCGAGCCCAGCAGCGATGCGAAACTCGGATCGGACGACGCTCTCGCCATTACGCTCTGCAGCATCTTGGTAATCTCCTCCGACCGCGGGCCCTGAGGGTCGCGCGGGGCCTTGGCTTTGTCGGGCGGCGAACCCGCCGGGCCTTTCTCCACATCCATGATGCTCTCCACCGCCTTCGCAACGATCTTTGGATCGAGATCCAGGTTGGCCATGCCTGACAGAAACGCCAGTGGTCGGTCCTGCAACCCCATTCCCCTCCTTTTCCTGACCACATCTCCCAGCGACTCTACTACCGATATGAGGTTCACAGAACCCAGCAAGTCATCAGCCGCCGACTGTCCGCGTTCGCTCAGGAACGGGCGCAGAGCCCGGACCAGAGCCACACTCTCCGAATCCGTGGGCAACCTCATGTGGACACCCCCACCCGCGTAACTGCTGCAGTACGCTTTTTCGACACCCTTGCAAGCGCTGCCGCCACGTCTATTACACCTGCCCCCTGCTCATCAGGGCCTGCTCCTGCTAGAGGAACGGACGTCGACTGCAGTATCGACTTGACCTCAGACGGCGTAAGCGCAGGATCCGCCTCCAGCATCAGCGCAACGGCGCCCGTAACGTGCGGGGCTGCCATGGACGTGCCGGAGCTCTTGCGGTACCTACGGCCCGGCCAGGTAGACAGAACATCCACACCCGGCGCGCTGACTGCTATCTCCCTGCCTCTGCTGGAAAAGTTAGGAACAGAGTCGCGGTCGTCTACAGCCGCAACAGCGATTGTCTCGACGTACCTGGCCGGATATCCCACGGAGTTGGGCGACGGACCGCTGTTTCCCGCCGCGCACACCATGGTTATACCCGCTCTCCTGGCGGCGAGAACCACATCCCTGAATGTCTGATTCTCCTTACTTGCGCTAAGGCTGAGGTTAACCACCTTGATCTGCTGGCTGACGCACCATTCCATCCCCTGAACCAGGTTGGACAGCTTCCCCGACCCTCGGCTATCGAGTACCTTCACAGAGTAAACACTAGCGTCAGGCGCGACCCCCACGACACCGACGCCGTTTCTCAGGGCGGCTATGGTGCCCGACACGTGAGTGCCATGGCCATTGTCGTCGCGGGCAGACGCGGTGCCGCTGATGATGTCCATTCCGCCCTTGACGTTCCGTCCGATGTCGGGGTGACTCGAGTCAATGCCCGTGTCGAGCACACCGACCTTGACTCCCCGCCCTGTCCGGTCCACTCCCGCGAGGTTGATGCGGGTTATGCCCCACGGAGTGTTCTCCACGAGCCTAGGCCCCCATGCCATTCGCCCGACTTCGAACACCATGCTGATGTCGATGTCATCGTCTACTCGAAGTACTCCCGCTCTGGAGCTCACCAGCGACTGTACGTCGGTCGCCTCATCTTCATCAACCAGAACGAGAAGTCCATTCACAAGAGGCAGTTCTCTGAGCACGCATCCCCTGCAACTCGACAGAATCCCTACCCAGTCGGCGCGGTCCACAGCCTTGTCGAATATGACGATCTTCTGCTGCCGCCGCCTGCCCGACTCGGAGAATTTGACGGAAGACCGCATCATCACTCCACCTCCCCGCTCTGCCACACACTATGCTCTAGCCTTGCGATTCGCCCTTGCCGGGACGCAGGTCAGGCAGCTCGACCGCCTCCTCGGCCTCAGGCTGCCCTCCTCGACTCCGCTCCTCCTCGCCCTCTGTCAACAGCCACATACTGGCCATCAGGCCGGCGATGACCAGGATATCAGCGATGAACCCTCTGCTAGACGCCTCATCCATCCGTGCACCCCTCCTTGCGGCGCAAACCTCGACACGCGCCGCCCTGCGACCCCAAAGCGCTATACATTATGACTTTGGAACAGGATTGGTTACATGTCCGCGAGGGCCACTACTGCTCCATGCGTCCGGATGCTATAATCGTGACGTGAGGCACAAAACACCCAGCCTGGGCTGGCTCAAGGGGGTATTCGAATGAGGAGATCACTGGTAATTCTGTTGGTAGCCGCTATCGTGGCCGTGGCAGCGTCTGTGGCGATCCTGGCTGCGGCGCCCGGCAACCCGCAAAATGGGGTCGGCAGAACGGCTGACGTGAATCCCAATGGATGCACCGATTGTCACAACAAGTCTGGCGGCGTTGACAACAGCTTGGCCGCTGTGGTCAAGAAGAGCGCGCCCAAGCATGTGGCCGTCAAAGAGGACATCAACAACTGCTACATATGTCACGCCAAGCGCGCCGACATGGGGAAGATCATGCACCGGAGCCACCTGGCAGAAGGCAACAGCTTCATAAGCACCTACGGCGGATCCTGCACGCACTGTCATAGGGTCGATCCGAGCACCGGCGCGATCAGTGTGAAGGGCGTCAAGAAGTAGCAGCAGGCGTATGGGAGCCGCGCGTGGCGCGAGCATTGGTGACGTTTGATCGAGAAGATCAGGCTGATGGCCCGGGAAGGATCTCATGTCCTCCCCGGGCCCGTACATCCTGCGCACAGACGCCAGAGGCAAGTCGGACGGGCATCAGCACGTTCCGCAAAACCCTAAAGTCTTGCCTACCGGGTGTACCTGTACTGATTCAGGACGGCAATCTTGTCCAACATCCTCTGCTGTGGGGTCTTGGTCTTGTCGTAGCGGTAAATCGCTTTCTCCCAATCGCCATAGACAGCATTCGGGAATACGATGAGCTTGCTTCCCCACTCATTACAGATACTGTCAACTGCATCTCTTCTGGCATCGACGCCTTCCTTCACAGGGAATAGATCCGCAAAATCCTCGAGGTTGTCGCCCAAGACCAGGACGACTTTGTGGTTCTTTTCTACAGCGGCTCTTCTTGATTCCTTGCTGGAGGTCATGCCAGTCTCCCTAATCAAGACATGATCTTCGTCAACCATGGGAAATCCCATTTCCGCCATTCTCAAGTACGTGACGTCCCTCAGTGACGGATCTCGGTTGGTCACGTAGAATACGCTTGCACCCTTGTCGACAACATAATTCATGAACTCAACAGCACCTGGAAGCGGCAGGCAGGCATCAGAGGCAAGGGACTTTCCAAAAGCAGTATTCGTCCACTCCCCATCCTGCAATACGTCTGCAGTGTACATTACTCCGTCAACCAGGGTGTCATCAATATCTGCAATGACGGCTAGCTTCTGGCCGGGCTCCATTGCCTCCAGGGCCTGATCGAATCGTAAGGTAGCGAGATTGAAGGATTGCCAGAAACAAGCCCTCGCTTCCGCCGACAGCTGCCAGAGTGCTGCATCGATCTTCTGCTCTCGATCGACATAGCTGGAGATCCTCAGCGGGTCTTTTGCATAGGCAGTCTTGGCGGCGTCATCCCACACTGCATCACAGCCGACGAATTCAAAGGATTGTTGGAATGGAGCCTCATCCTTGGCAAAAGACACAGTCACCCTGTCGCCCTGAATCCGGAGAACCGCCTTGTTCCGGCCATCGAGAGCATATGTCTCAGGCTCCCTCCCATCCCGCTTGATGCTTAAAACGCCGTCTTCAACGCATATCGTACAGACGTTGCCTACGCCCTGCCCCGTGGAAACATGGCCTGCCACGCAGACCACGAACAGGCATACGAGCGCTAGTGACAGGAGTCTCAACGTTCTCCGCTTTTCCACTTTGAAAGCCCTCCCTATGTATGCAGATGATCAGGGAAAACGCAGTGGCCGGCTCATTCGAGCTTTCTCAGATGCTCCAAGATCTCACGTTCCACAGCCTCGCTCACATGGTAGCTATGCTCGTCATCGGGGAAGGTCCCGGCCTTCACCTCTTCATCGAACTTGGAAAAAGCGGCGACCACATCTTTCCCTATCTGCGCATATTGCTTCACGAACTTGGGGATAAACCGGTCAAATAGGCCCAACAGATCGTTCGTCTTCTCCAATCATAGGCGGGACAAGATCGTGGTACGGGAGTGGAACGTTGCGGGCTTGTGGCTGTACTACCGCATACCCATTGTTACGATGCCTATGCTCGCACCTGCTATCAGGGACAGCATGGACTAGACGTGCCGAACGCCTGCAGGATAGGGAAACACGGATCGCACGCTATGCGGACATGGAGCTGGCGGGCCGCCGGCGCAATGCGGAGCGCCGGCGGCCCGATTGGTATATATGCGAGTTGAACGGGGACTGACCGGTAGCGGAGCGGCGATGTTACTTCCCGCTTCCTCCTGAACCCAGGGCTATGGCTGCCACGATTGCGGCCACCACAGCCAGAACGCCGATTATGGCGCCCGAACCCATTGTGCCCGTGGGCTGGCTTGCCTTCTGCCCCTCCAGCCGTTCCACACGGGCCTGCAGTTCCTCTATCATCGACTGCAGTTTGACCTCGCGCGCCTCAGCTTCCCATCTCTCTGCCACGAGATCATCGGCAAAACGTTTCCTGAGCTCGTCTACGCTTCCCTGGAGCACTAGCTCCATGCTAGCTAGACGCTTGTTCAGGCCGTCAATTGCCGTATTGATCTCAGCGATGGCCGCGTGTGCTTCCTTTGTCGAGGCCACATTGGCATTCAGAGCCTGCCTGGTTTCGTTCAAAGCGTCAACGACTTTTCGGATGTCCATGGCGTTCTCGACGACCTTGGCGCCGGTGCGCAGGTCTTCGGAAGCGTTGGCAGCGATCTTGTCGTTCAGGGTCTTCGACAGCTTATCCATAGCCACTTGCAGGTCCATCAGCGCCTGGCGCTGCTGGCTGTAGTCGGATCCCTGCTTCTTGCCGAGCTCTTTCAGGCTGCCTTCGATCGTCTGGGCGTACTGCTCCAATTCGTATACAGCCTGCGACAGGGCCTGAAGTTCTGCAGCGACGGCTTCTATGCGAGCGCGCTCGGTCTCGAGCCCCACCATGATGGCCGCATCAGCCTCTGCAGTCTTTCGGTCAAGATCCGCCATTTCGCCGCGCGCGTTGGCCAGGTCCGCAAGTATTCTCTTGGCCTCTTCCTGCCTGGCAGAACGCTCGGCATCTGCCGTCGCCGACAGCACGTCGACGGCCTGCGACAAAGCATCTTTCGTTGCCGCCGCGGCCGCCAGCTCGCTATGGGCCGAAGCCAGTGCGTCGACGGCCTCGGCAATCCCGGCCACATCCTTCGCCCTGGCCGCACTCTCTGCCTCGATCGCCGCGCCTACCTGCGAAATGTCACTGGATATCCTGAGGGTGAGCGCCTCTTCCAGGGCAGTCACACGTCCCCCCAGCTGGTCTAGTGACAGCCTGAGCTTGTCGTCGGCAGCCTTGAGCTGGTCGTCTGCCGCTGCACGATCGCGCTGCTCGGCCTGTATAGCTGCGCCAAGAGCCAGAGCGGAGGACTGAGCCATATCGCTCTGGATGGCAGTCAAGCCGGCCAGATCCGCACGTACATCGGCCAGGTCCTTCTCGCGCGCCGCCCGCTCGCCTGCAAGCCCGGAGTCGAGAGACTTCCTCATCGACTCGGCCATTTCATCCTGTGCGCTCTGCAGGGATGCGACCGCGCTCTGCCTGGCTGCGACCTCGTCGGCAATAGCCTTCTCGGCCCATGCCTTGTTCGACGCAATCGCTGCCTCGGCCCACGCCCTGTTCGACGCAATCGCACCCTCAGCCCAGGTCCGCGCAGACGCGATAGCAGCCACTGCCTCATCGAGCCTCAAGGAGAGCTGTCCTATCTGCGCCTTCTGCACCTCATCCGCAGCCTTCAGGCCATCCATCGAAAGGCTCAGCTTCGATTCGAGATCCCGGCGCGACCTGGCCTCGCCCTCGACCGCCGCCAATGCGGAGGCCTGCACTGAGTCGGCCTTCGCCGACACCACAGCCAGCTGCTGGGCGACTTCCTGGCGGACCGCTTCATCCCCAGCAGCCATCTGCTGCTTGGAGTCGGCGTACAGCGCGGTCAGTTTCTGATCGCTAGCGCTGGTGCGCGCCGCAACGTCGTCTTTGATCTTCCTGAGTTGCTCGTCTATTGCCGCGGCTCTGGCGGCAAGCTCATCCTGAAGCGCTTTTGTGCCCGCAGCGCCGCGCGCGACATCTTCCCTGGCGATGGCAGCATCGCTCGCTGCATCGGCAGTAGCCTTCTCAAGTTCGCTGAGGCGGCCGGTGACCACCGCCAGCTGTTCTCGAAGGTTGACCGAGAGCTCGCGCACTACTCTCATGTCGTCATCAGTGAGCGTTGTCCGGCCCGACTCCACGTCGCGCAGAAGCCGCGCTGCCACAAAGGCCAGCAGGTACCGGCTTACGTTGTCGTCTCCTCGGAACTGCCCAGACTCGTAAACACCCATGTATCCCTTATTCACGAGCAATGTCACAGCTTCATATGCCCAATGGTCCTTTGGCACATCAGTGACCACAGCAGGCGCTGCGATGGCGACCGAGGCCGTCAGCGCGACTACGAGCACGATACTGACTGCGGCTAGAAACCGCTTTGATAGCACAGACATCCCTAACCCTCCTTGCCTTTCGACGCTATTACCTGCTGATCTGCACCGTACAGGGCGCCGGCGCTTGAGGAAGCGTGATGGCCCTGCCTGATGCATCCAGAAGGACCAGGTTCTCTATGGACAGGGCTGCACTGCCGGTTTGCTTTGACAAGAAGTAAACCGTCGCGGCGCTTCCCCACGCCTTGCCAGGCTCCCCGACGTGTCCGGTCACGCCCAGGATACGTCCCGGCATTGACCTCGAGTCGCCCTCATCCCACGGGAGCATGGTCTGGCCCGCCACTGCCAGGGCGCCTCTCGACACCATGGCCAGCCCTAACAGCTCGTCATCGTAGCCTAGGTCGAACTTGAACGAATCGACGCCTACGATGTTCGTGAGCATCACTTCCACGCGCACCATGTCGCCCACCTTGACGCGGTCCTTGCCGGGCCTGATCCACGCCCTCGGCTTGAGTTCCGGCACTTGCACGGACGCGCTGGAAGCTGACGGCGCCGCGTTCTGGGCAGTGGCGGACGCAACTATCCTTTGCTCACCAGGCCTCGGTTCGCCCCCCAGCACCCATGTGATGTCCTGCCCCTGGTCCGGCTGCAAGCTGCCGAGGAGGAGTTCGCGATGGTCTCCGCCTGACAAGGTGAAGTCGCCCATAGAATCGAGGCGAACCCGGACCCAGTTGGCGTCGGATCCGCCGGTGTTCTCGACCCTCACAGTCACCCTGGCCGGCCACGGATAGAGCTTCTCGTCACGAACCTGAAGCGCCTCCACACGCCTAAGGCTTGCCAGCAGTCGAGGGGGCCCTAGCACCTGAATCTCCCTGGACACGGTGTTGGGATCGGCGTTCTTGGCCGACACCGATACACGCAAGTCAGCCGCGCCCACCGACGCCCATGTGGCCACAACCTGCCATGCGGCCTGGGCCGTCTGCCCAGGCTCGAGATCGCCGATTGAGCGCGTATTGCTCTGGCCGCCCGCGAGTTTGAGGCCCGTGGGCAGCTCAAGCCGCGCAACCAGGTCGTGGGCGGGTCCTTCGCCCGTATTGTGCACGTACGCCACCGCCAGGAAGGGCGCCGTTCCGTCAGACGACAGACCGATCTCCGCAGGCGCCGTGATGCCCAGAGTGAGTCTGCCGGGAGCAAGGGTAATGCCGCCCAGGCCATAGTAAGTCACGTAATGCCTGACCTCGCCCGGCGCAAGCGCAGACGGGTCCCAGTACATCGCAACTGCCGAGTCGAGGTCGGACTCGCGTGAACGCACGAACTCGCGTCCAGGCACGATCTCCGCATCCCAGAGGTTGTCGGCGAATGTGCCCCAGTTGGAGAAGGCCACGCGCGACGGCGGGGTCAACTCGCCTCCTGCCATCGTGCCCTGCGAGGTGACTGAAGGTTCGGCCAGCGAGTCAAAGGCCTGCCAGTAACCGGGTATCGCCGCCCCCGAAAGCATCGCATCGCCGATCATCGCCTGATCGCCCGCACGCAGTTGAGCGCCATCGTTCGCTCCGAGCATCGTGTCGATCAGCAGGCGCAATCCCACAGCGTGCGTCATCTGGCCGGCGTTTTCCACTATGTAGTGGATCCTCGCCGTGTCCAAGTAGCGCGTGGTAGGGCTCTTGACGAACGAGAGCTGCTGAGTGACTCTGAGATCGCCCAGAGAGTATGAACAGACTATTCGGCCGTCCTTGACCTCCACCGGGCCGACTGCATCGCCGTAACGGCCCGCCCTGCCGGCGCGCCTGGTGCTCTTGCCTCCGAACACCCAG
>Ga0116148_1005560_pt1 | contig 10489 bp, 11 predicted proteins | sample AD_UKC055_MetaG_FD_89786 | JGI IMG/M metagenome (GOLD analysis project Ga0116148, IMG submission 89786) | Active sludge microbial communities of municipal wastewater-treating anaerobic digesters from USA - AD_UKC055_MetaG | ecosystem: Engineered > Bioreactor > Anaerobic > Digestate | place: USA... | reverse complement strand
CGGTAACGATTAATCAGTGCAATGAATGATGTGCAGAAAACATCATTCATTGCAACGCGGATATTTTTTTCTCTTGACACGTGCCTTTTAATGGGTGACCCCAGCGCTTTAAAATTTCAGTTCAAATTTAATATTAATTTTCTTAGGAGGTTTTTGATGACTGACGACGTAAAATTGTTTGGTATGCCGTCGGAAAGCGGCAGGTGGGTGTTCGTAGTGCTTGGATTGATTATGAATGTTTGTCTTGGCGCGGTGTATGCTTACAGTATTTTTCTCGGACCTGTAAAGCAGGCTTTTAATTCTTCCGCGTTTTTATCCATTCTCCCTTTCATGGTTTTTCTGGGCTTCTTTTCCGTTCTCATGTTTTTTGGCGGACGCTTGATGGAAAAGCTGGGACCCCGTAAAATCGCAATTATTGGCGGCATTATTGTGGGATTGGGATGGCTTCTTTCCAGCTTCGCCACCAATATCTGGATGCTGGTTCTTACTTACGGTGTCATTGCCGGGTCGGGTGTCGGCCTTGCCTATGGCTGTCCGATTGCCGTGGGCGCAAAATGGTTCCCGGATAAAAAAGGATTGGCCGTCGGTTTGATTGTCGCCGGTTTCGGCGGATCCGCGCTGATTACGGGAAAAATAGCCAATGCCCTGATACCCTCCGTTGGATTGTCCACAACCTTTATGTATTTCGGCATAGCATTCGGGGTTATCCTTTTTATCCTGAGCTTGCCTTTACAATTTCCTGCCGCCGGCTGGACTCCCAAAGGCTGGAAACCGGCTGCCGGCGCGGTTGCCGCCGCCAATCTCACACCGGGTGAAATGGTTAAAACCGGAACGTACTGGGGATTGTTTTTTTGTTTCCTCATCGGCTCCATTGCCGGATTGATGGCCATCGGCATATCCAAACCGGTGGGTAACGAAATTATCAAAATAACGGGTGAAACCGCTGCCACACTGGTGGGGGTCTTTGCCTGTTTCAATGCTTTAGGGCGCCCGATCTTCGGTTTCTTGACCGATAAAATCACGCCCCGCTACGCGGCCATGCTGAATCTGGCGATCATTCTGGCTGTCTCCATCATCATGATTACTGCCAAAGAGGGAGACACCAATCTTTACGTGATAAGCTTCATCGGATTCTGGATGTGCTTGGGCGGATGGCTGGCCATAGCGCCTACATCGACTGCCACATTCTTCGGCATAACGAATTACGCGCGTAATTACGGTGTGGTATTTTTTGCCTACGGACTGGGCGCAATCATCGGCGGCATTATATCCGGCCAGGCCAAGGATGTTTTTGGAACTTATACATTCGCTTTCTATCCGACTGCGGTTCTTGCGGCTGTTGGATTGGTTCTGGCGGCTGTGTTGCTGAAACCGCCTGTAAAAAACTAGATATTCTTCATATAAGACAATAAAAAAAGCGGGTATGAAGCCCGCTTTTTTTATTTATGGAACGGGCATCATTTTACGTTGTTGACATAAATTTCAGTTCCCCTTATACATAATGGCTCTAAAATGATTTCTTACCGAATGAGGGTAATAACGGAGCTGTGTTTTATGAGTAAATTCGCGTTTGTGCTTAATCCCTTCAGCATCAGGAATATTCACGATTATCTTTTTATATCAAGATTGTCACTTCCGGTTGTCATTAAAATTTTTACGCGGTGGCTGCCACCTTTCAAAATTTACCGTCAAAAAAACCTGCAATCCGCTCAAGGCGTTACTATTGAGGGATGCTTCATTGCCTGTCCACTGCTTTCCAAACAGGTGCTGGCGATGAAAGAAGAGGTTGTTTTAAACAAGATACTCAAGGCGGTACGCATCGGCGAGCGCTCCGGAGCAAAAATAATCGGCCTGGGAGCCTTAATGGGAATTACCGGAGGGGGAGGACGATGGATTGCCGAAAGGTCTCCTGTCTCGGTTACCACCGGTTCGAGCCTCGCCGCCGCCGCGATTCTGGAAACATTGGAACACGCTGTTAATATGCGCAAAGTTGATTTAAGCAAAGCAAAAATCGCGATTGTTGGAGCGACAAACGCCATCGGTCAAAACTGCGCTTTGGGATTTTTAAACAGAGTTGATACCATTTTTCTGCTCGGGAAAAATGCTCAACGGCTCAGTGAACTCAGAGAATTTCTTGTTTCTCAAAAATCGGCAACGAAAGTCATAGATAAGGGATTGGATCTGGAAACCGTTGTCAAAGATGTTGATATTTTAATTTTTACGACATCCGCCATAGAAGTGCCTGCCGCCGTGACGGCCAACAATCTCAAAAAAGGGGCTATCATCTGCGATATTCCTTCCCCGCGCAATATCAGTGAAGACCTCTGTAAAAACCGCAAGGATATTCTGGTAATCGACGGCGCTGTCATCGCGCCTCCGCCGACAGCCAAAATAGGATTGAAACTGCCCATCAAGGACGGTTTTATGTTTGCCTGCATGGCGTAAACCATGATTCTGGCATTTGAAGGAAAGACACAGGAGGATTTCTCCACCGGTTTTAAACCGGATATCAATAAGGTAAACGAGATTAAAGCATTGGCCGCAAGACATGGATTCAAAATCAAATTCATGAGCTTTGGCGTTCCCATTTCCGGCTAAACAAAATAACGGAGCGATGAGATATGAGTGATCAGAAATTATATATCGTTTTGGCGGGGCTTCCGGCGCGGGGAAAGTCTACGCTGGCTGAACGTCTCAGAGATTCCTTCCGGAAAGACGGCTTTTCAACCCGGATATTCAACAATGGGAATTTGCGCAGGCGTTATTTATCACTGGAAGAATCGTCCCGCTCGGAATTTTATTCACCGGAAAATACGGCTGCCGTGGCATTGAGAAAAAAAATCGCCCTGATGAATATGCAGAGAGCCAAAAACTATTTACATAACAGCGGGGAGATAGCCATTCTGGACGCAACCAACGCGGAGAGGGAGCGGCGGTTGATTATCGAAAAAACCTTCAATGACCATCCGCTTATCTTTATCGAGTGCGTCAATGATGATGACGATATTCTGAAAATGAGCATTCAGGAGAAGATACGGCTGCCGGAATTCGCTCATTTAAAAAATAAGGCAACCGGCGAGTTTTTGAAAAGAATCGATTACTACAGGATGATTTACTCGCCATTAAGGGTGGAGAGGAATTATATCCGCATCGATTCCCTGCAGAACATGATTATCGGGGAAAAACACAGCGATGCGATTACTTATTACGACCGGTTACGGGACTATCTGGTGACCGATGAAGTGAAAAATCTTTTTCTCATCCGACATACCCAAACGGAATATAATGTCGCCAACCGGATAGGCGGCGACTCGCCCCTTACCCCCAAAGGCCGCGAGCAGGCAGAAGCATTGGGAGAATTTTTTAAGCATAAAAAAATATCCTATATTTTTACCAGCAACAAAATAAGGACGATAACGACAGCCGGCGCTATCAGTAAACGGCAAAAAGATTGCCGGGTAATTCCGCTCAAAGAATTTGATGAAATCAACGCCGGAATCTGTGAAAACATGACGTATGAGGATATCGAAAAGAAACTGCCACACGTCTTTAAAAAAAGAGGCGCGGACAAGTACCATTATGTTTATCCAAACGGTGATAGTTACGAAACCATGAAACACCGGATAACGCAGGGAATCAAAAAAGCGTTTTTTTTAAACCGGCGCGCCAATAACATTATGATTGTCGGACATCAGGCCGTCAACCGGATGATTCTTTCCCATTTCCTGTACCGGCGTGAAGATGACGTTCCCTATATCTACGTACCGCAGGACCGCTTTTATCACATCGTTTCCACGCAGGATAAAAAGCTGTTTGAACTCAAGCGATATGATTAATTGAAGGCATGGGGATTTTTCAACGACCCCGCGTGACTCGATTACGTTGGTGCTTGCCCTTTGGGTGTCGGGAATTTTTTTTCTATATACCAGTTTGCCAATTTACCAATCACAGGGGCAAAGTACTTAAAAGGCCCGTATTGAATCAAAGGGAGCAGTTTGGTAATCATCTTAAACATTGCTTTGTTTATTTTCTTTTTTATTCCCATTTTCGATACCACTCCTTAATATTTATTCTATCGGTATCCGGCGTTGAAGCTTATCGGTTGTATTTTATAGCAGATGTTAAATGCTATATCAAACGCACATTTTCTTCATTATCCGTGACCTGTCTTTGATTTGCATTCATGATTGACTTACAAAGCTATTCTTCCTATAATCATCAATAACCCATGCTGTTTAAGGGAGCGTCATTCTCAAAGATTAACAGAGGAATAAATGGAAGAAAAAAAGGGCTTTCGTTTAACTCAAACCGTGCAAAGCGCGGGTTGAGCCTGCAAGATAGGTCCGGGTGACCTGTCCGAAATTATGCGCGATTTGCCGCTGATTCAGGATCCGAATCTGCTGACCGGGTTCGAACACGCGGAAGACGCGGGAGTTTATAAACTTTCCGATGATCTGGCTTTGGTTCAGACGCTTGATTTTTTTACTCCTACCGTTGATGATCCCTTTACCTTCGGACAGATTGCCGCCGTCAATTCGCTCAACGATATCTACGCCATGGGCGCAAAGCCTCTGACCGCGATGAATATTGTCTGCTTTCCCATCAAAACCATGGACATTTCTGTTCTGCGGGAAGTCTTGCGGGGCGGCCTGGATAAAATGCGCGAGGCCGGAGTTTTGCTTATCGGCGGACACAGCGTTGAAGATAACGAAATTAAATACGGCCTTTCCGTGACGGGCATTATTCATCCGGATAAAATATTGTTTAACCGCGGCGCAAGGGCGGGCGATAAAATCATATTAACCAAGCCTCTGGGTACCGGCGTTATCAGCACCGCCATTAAAGCCGGTGAATCGTCTCCCGGACAAATGAAGCAGGCCGTTGATGCGATGACTGCCCTTAATAAAAGTGCAGCAGACGTCATGATTGCCGCGGGTGATATTCATGCCTGCACCGATATAACGGGTTTTGGCCTGATTGGACACGCCTTTGAAATGATTGAAAACAGTGATGTCGGTCTGCGGATTAATTCCGGGGCCGTCCCGGTTTTTGAAGGGGTGCGTGAATTGATGGAAACCGGTTTCGTTCCCGGCGGACTTTACCGCAACAGGAATTTCCGAATCGCTCAGGTAACCAAAGACAAGACATGCCCCGATTGGCTTTTTGACGTTCTTTTCGATCCGCAGACGGCGGGAGGGCTGTTTTTCAGCCTACCCGGCGATAAGGCGCAAAATCTCGCAGAAACGATGCGTGCCGGCGGAATTGCTTCTGCCGCTGTTGTCGGAGAAGTCGTTGCAGCACATCCCGGTAAAATTATTGTTTACTAAGGAGATATCGCGGGCGGTTTCGTTAACGCCGAAACCATGAAATCAGAATCCATCTCCATCAAAAAAGAGACCTATCAAAATTTTCAAAGGCTGATGGACATCGTGCAGCCTGATGATTCCTTGTTGCTGCTGATGTATGGAAGCCCCGATCCCGATGCCATTGCCTCGGCGATGGCGCTGCACGAGATTATCCGGAAAAGAAAAGGTCTCTCCAAAAGCGCTTTTGCTTCCACGGAGCCGTTAATCCGCCAGCAGAACCTTGAATTTGTCTCTTCCCTGCATCTTCACGTTCACTTAATCAATCAGGTTGATATTAAAGATTACCGGTTGATTGCGCTTCTGGACGCCCAGCCGTCTTTTTTTGGCAAATCTTTAAGTTTTATAAATCCGCAGATTGTTCTGGATCATCATCCGCGCCAGGGCCAATGGACAGCGCTTCTGGAAGATGTCCGTCCCCATTACGGCGCACTGTCCAGTGTTCTGACGGAATATTTGCTTTGTTCCCGCATCAAGATTCCCCGCAATCTTCATACAGCGCTTCTTTACGGCATTAAAACGGATACGGATAATTTTGACCGCACCACCATCATCGAGGATATCAGAGCCTATTCCTATCACACAAAATATGCCAATATACCACTGATCCGCCGCATCGAACTTAATCAGACTCCCGTCCGTTTTTTGAAATACTTTAACGCCTGTTATCATAACATGAAAAATTTCCGCGGCAGACGGGTTTGCTTTCTGGGAAGCGTGGAAAGCGCGGATGTCTGTGTGCAGATTGCTGATTTCTATCTGCATTTAATCGGAACGTATTATGTTGTTGTGGCAGGCATTGTCGGAAACCGGCTCATTATTATATTTCGTGGCGACGGCTACAGGCAGAACTGCGGCGAAATTGCGCAAAGGGCTTTTGGCTCAATCGGAAAGGGCGGGGGGCACCGCAGCGCCGCGCGCATGGAAATCCCTCTGGATGTATTGAAAAAAAATCTGGAAGGAGAATTAACGCAAAGAAATGTGGAACAATTTCTTATCAGAAGCTTGAAAAGAGAACCAAGGCATGATTCTTCATAAATTATCATTCAGGGAAGGAGTATTATGAGAGACTTGGGATTTAAGAAAGAAATTACAACGGGCTACTACCTTGATCCGTTCAACGGTTTTGCGGAAAAGAAAATCACCATTGAATCACGCTATGATGAAATTACCGGTGTGGCAAGCCGCATTTTGCCCTATCGAATGCGCATTGCCCAGAAGCCGGATGTGAATCAATATCTGGAAAATTTTCCCGAATCTCTGTGTTCTTTTTGTGAAGATCTTTTCGAGAAAACAACTCCCCGATTCACACCCAATGTCATTGAAGAAGGATATTTCAAAAGGGGAGATGCCCGTCTTTTCCCCAACGCGTTTCCCTATGATCAGAATAACAATGTGGCAATATTTTCATTCCGGCATTTTGTACCGATAAATGAACTGACTCCGGAATTCATGCGTGACGGTTTTGCTGTCTGCCGCGACTACTTTCACCGCATGGTTGAAATGAACCTCGGCTATAAATATTGTTCGATTAACTGGAACTATATGCCGCCGGCGGGCGGCGGTCTGATTCATCCGCATTTGCAGACGATTGCAAGCAACAGGCCGACCAGTTTCATGCAAAAGCTTTTGTCCAGCGCGCAGAATTATGCTGCGCTTTCCAACGGCGACAACCTGTGGAACAATCTGATCGCGCTGGAAAAGAAAGCGGATAAAAGGTTTATCGCCGTTACGGGTCCTGTGTGCTGGCTCACCAGTTTTGCGCCAAAAGGCATGGCCGGAGAAATTGATTTCATTTTCCGGGAAAAGACTTCATTTTTCGATTTGACTGAATCCAATTTCGATGATTTTCTGACAGGACTTTCCCGCGTATTCAGCTATCTTTACACCAGTAACTTTATCAGTTTTAATATGTCATTTTACGCCGCGATGACCAACAATAATTATTTCTGGGTGCAGGGAAAAATCGTTCCCCGCTTTGTGAGTTATCCCCTGGGAACGAGTGACATAAATTATTTTGAAAAACTGCATAATGAAATTATCTGTCCGACCGTTCCGGAAGAATTATGCCTTGAACTCAGGCCTTACTTTAATAATATTTTATAGATCAATATTTTTGATTATTTTCAATACTTGACATTGCCGATTTTTACAGATTATAAGCAAAATATTAGTCATTTTCAGATATAATAGGAGGGATAAATGCCAATGTTCAGTATATTGCCTAAAGATGATCCCAATCAGGCGCTAAGGCTCAAACGCTTTTTCATGGCATTAGGTTCCTATATAATGTGGCTGGCTATCTGCATCCTGTTTTATTCCCAGGGACAAATGACGAGGGGAACCGTTAATACTCTTGTTGCCAGTTCCGTGGGGATTATCTTATGCAATGGCCTGATTTATGCGCTGATCAGAAGCGGCTTTAATAAAAAGCTCAAAGACCCCAGTCTGACTTTGCTTCAAATGATTATGGCCACATTCTGGGTTATGGTCATAGCGTTTTACGCCGATGCCATGAGGAGTCTCGTCCTTTTGACTTATCTGGTTGTTTTTATCTTCGGACTTTTCCGATTAAATGTCTGGCAGTTTCTTTTTCTGTCGGTGTTTGCCATTGTCAATTATTCACTCGTTATTCTTCTGCTTTACAAAACCGACCCGCATTTAGTCAGCAAGGTGGACTTGCTGAACATCGTCATTCTGGCGATGGTGCTTCCCTGGTTTTCTCTGGTTGGAGGATACATTACCAGGCTCAGAGCTCAGATATCACACGCTCTGGCGACCATCGAAAAGCTGGCCATCATCGACGACCTGACACAGGTATTCAACCGGCGCCAAATGTATAAAATTCTGGAACATCAGAAGGCTCTTGTAGACCGGGGAGTTCATCCCTTTTCCATTTGTATATTCGATCTGGATTATTTCAAGGGAGTCAATGATACTTATGGCCATTTCGCAGGTGATATTGTTTTCAAAACCATCGCGCAGGAAACACAGAAAAATCTCCGCAATATCGATCACATTGCAAGGTACGGCGGTGAGGAATTTATTCTCATCCTGACCAATGTGGAGAAAGCTCAGGCCATTCATTGCGCTGAAAGAATGAGGAAACTGATCAAGCAAATCGAGTACGAAAATATGCCGCCTGATTTCAGAATGACAATCTCCGTCGGTGTAACGGAATTCAGGCAAAGTGAAATCATTCAACAGGCAATCAACAGGGCGGATACGGCGCTATACCGGGCCAAGGCAAACGGCAGGGATAGAGTGGAATATGAGCCGGCGGCAGAAACTTGATTTTTTGCGAAAAATAAACCACTGTTAATAACAGTGGTTTATTTTTATCACAATATATTTGCTTCAAGATAATTCGGGGAGCAAATTTTCATGAGACTCAAACTTCAGTACTCTTCGATTCTGAAGATTGGGTGTGATTATTAATCATCACTGCTTGTTTTGACGGATTCTGTTTTAGCCGCTTCCAAAGCCGCAGATGTTTCACCCGCTTCTTTCTTTTCTTTCTTTGGTGATACACCGGGTTTCTTTCCCTTATAGTCTGTCGCATACCATCCCGAACCTTTCAGGCTGAAAGAAGAAAGAGAAACCATTTTTTGCACCTTGCCTTTGCAAAACTTGCAGCTTTTCAATTCAGGATCGGTAATACCCTGGAACGCTTCAAATTGTTTACCGCATTTCTGGCATTTATACTCATAGATAGGCATTAAAACACCCCTCCTTAATTAAATATATCAAAATTTTTAAAATTGCTGCTAAAGCAATCCAATATTATTTCCAAATCTTTTCCTTTGACAGGTTGCGGCGACGATCTTGTCAGATTATGTACGATGATTTCCTCTTTTTCTCTCTCTTCCATATCCGCTTCAAAATCAACTTCACCGCTTGCAAAACGTAAAACATGAATCAGTTCGTGAACGGCAATGTAAAGCATCAATGGACTCAGTTTGATGAAAGGGTTAGCCCTGTGTACCGCATCCAGAATGGCGTTGTCCTGCAAACATATTCTGTAAAAATCAAATTCCTTTCCTTTTTCATCCGCCTCTTTTGCCCCTGCATAAGAATATTTACAAAGATGCGCGAATGTTCCGTCCTTTATCTCCTGTTCGTTAAGATAAGCAAGTGTTTTTACTTCATATTTGGTGTTTTTTATCTCTTTTTCGCTCAGTCGGAACCGGTTCGATACCAGTTTTTCGGCATCATTGAAGACCCTTGCTGCCATCGGCACCTGAAGTGCATTAAAATAAAGAGGCATAAATCACCAAAAAGTTATCTTCAATCCGGCGATAATATATTTACTCAAATATTTGTTGTCAAGAAGGGTTTTTCATCAATTAATTATAACAATTTGCGGTCAAAGGATAACGAGACGGCAGTGAAACTCGAATTACAGGAATGAAGTGAACTGGAATTCGTTAGTTGAACTGTCCCACTGCAATGGGGCCAGAAGCAGGCTCCGCAGGCGTATAACCTGAAGTCACGCGTTATTAATACGTTGAGGAAGCCGACGACCCCGGCCTGCGCCGGGGCAGGCTGTGCCAACAAAGTTAGCCGAAAAACGCAAGTTGTTATTAGAATTCGAGGGCTAATCCCACGTAAGGACCGTAAAAATCCATTTTGGCGTACACATCGCCTATGTCCTCAATTTTTAATGACATTATGCGGTAGCCCCCGTGAATATTTAAAAAGGGAAATGGGTTCACGGAGATATCCGCCATGGCGTCATAGCAGAAACTTCCGTCATAACCCATGCCTGCAACCTTTGCCCGTGCCTCCAGAATATCGGCAAGCAAACCGATTTTCGCACCGAGGCCCAGCATGGGAATGGGAACCTGAATATCTTCCTGATTATCGTTTGCCGACGACCGCATTCTTACTTCGCCGTCCAGATACTTTCCCTTAACTATTATTCCAAAAGATAATCCGGCAAGAACATTTTCAAGGTTCAAAAACTTGTACTGATATTCAACGTCTATCATGCTTGTTGTAAAATCCGTTTTCACATTGGAACTGACAGCATACGTATCACCGTTAAATACGATGGTCTTATCGATATGCTTATCACCGGAAAGATCGATCAATGAATACGAAGCCGTTATTTCATGATCGCCTAT
>Ga0116148_1005548_pt1 | contig 10499 bp, 12 predicted proteins | sample AD_UKC055_MetaG_FD_89786 | JGI IMG/M metagenome (GOLD analysis project Ga0116148, IMG submission 89786) | Active sludge microbial communities of municipal wastewater-treating anaerobic digesters from USA - AD_UKC055_MetaG | ecosystem: Engineered > Bioreactor > Anaerobic > Digestate | place: USA... | reverse complement strand
GATATTGATGCCCGGTTTAATAACGTTACCATAACAGATGAAGATTTAGGTTCATCATCAATATTAACATCTGATGTAAATAATAATGAAACTACAACGTATCAATCACAAATTGATAATACTGAGAAATCAAACACCCAATCTTCAGCATTAAACAGTCAGGATAAAGAAGATATGGGTAATGTAAAAGAGATGCGAAAAGAAATGCGAAATGACATGAAACATGACGAATTAAAACTTATGAAAAAAGAAGCAAAACAAAAACACAGATAATATTAGCTATATTTAATCTGTATGGTTAATTTATAATGATCGCTTCATCTTCCTCGATATGCATATTGTGCGGTATAAACGGTTTACCTTTCATAATATTAATTCTTATGTCTTTTTCATACCATACATTATTGAGCCATTGCTGAAATGTTTGCTTAAAAACCGGATCATCTATATAATCACCTCTCAATGCCTCTGTCACTGGGATTTCATTTATATGAACTTTTATTATAGTAATCCTGCCACATAAAAAATCCCAGAATGATTTGTTGCCTTCAGGATATACGATAGTAACATCAAGAATTGATGTAATGTAATCACCCATTGTTGAAAAGACAAAACCAATGCCTCCTGATTTAGGTTTTAAAAGGTTGCGATATGGTGATCCTTGCTTTGTATGTTTCTCTTTTGTAAAACGTGTTCCCTCAACAAAATTCATAACCGATACAGGTATATCTTTAAACTTTTGGCAGGCTTTTTTTGTTATCTCAATATCTTTGCCTTTCAGATTGGGATATTTTAATAAAAATGATTGCGAATAACGTCGCATAAACGGAAAATCTAAAGCCCACCATGCAAGTCCTAAAACCGGAACCCCGATAAGCTCTTTTTTTAAAAAGAATTTTAAAAATGGAATTTTACCGGTTAATATTTTTTGTAACACAACAATATCGCTCCATGACTGATGATTAGCTATTACTAAATACCAGCTATTTGTTGTGAGATTATTATCACCTTCAACATCCCATACTATGTTTCTTGTAATTTTTAAACCAGCGTTGTTACAATAAATCCAGAAACGGGCTATGGTATCCAATATTGTATTAATATACTTTTTTGTAAATCTCAACGGGATAATTTTTAGCACAGCAACTGGAAATAAAAAGCAAGCCCAGAATAATGTGTTTATTACAATCAACATAACTGTTAAAGCACCAACAAGATTTTCTTTTAAGCTCTTCACCGATCTCTCCTTAATTATATTTATATATAACATTATTTGTAATAATTTACTGGTTTACTGTTATACCATTCTTTATAAGTAGTAGAACTAAAGTGTATAGTAAAGACAGCAGTATGGGTATTTTGGTTGCAAATTTATTTTTAAACTATAAAAATTTTACATTATTTTGGATAATATCAAATGGTATCATGTTCTTGCGAATAGCATGCACCTGTAATTATTTCATGTCTTGTCATTGAATTGTTGTGGCAATACTACAAACACCATGCTTATCCTCTGTTTTTATTACATGGGGGCGATAGCTCCTGTGAAACAATATCAGCATATCATGGCAACAGTGAGCATACATCATCTGTATTCCGCTTGCACATTGACAAACGATAACCTTTTTTGTGTATATCAACATTCTGACATGTCATGCAATTCAAATATTTTGAGCGATAATTATATCCCTGCGGCATATACTGTAAAATTGATTACTGGCAGGCACTTATCAATGCAAAATAGATTGTTATGAAGTTACTATCGCCAAAAAAATAGCCTTTGAGATTATACAATCATTCACAATCGCTTTCTTTAATTATTTCGCATGAGGTTATATACATTGTTTTATTAGCGACAGTATAAACAACTTTTACTACCTGGCATGGTTTGATATCCGCAAACGTTACATTTGTTCCACCTTTTTTGAATACACTTTTATCATTGACGTAAAATAATTTTTCAGTTTTGCCATATTTAACTTCAATATAATCTTTATTGGTAAATATTACACGACCTTTAAAGAATGCATTTTTTGCTAATAACACAGTTGACAGTACTGTAATTATGATTATCATTGTTATCTTTTTCATATCATTTACCCCCTCGTATTGATAATTGCACCCAATTACCTCTAAATAGTTTTGCAATCACAGCACTATTACTATAGATGGCATATAAACAATATGCAACTATATTTTATGAACATAACCACCGTGCTATCTCAGGTTAAAGTATAAATGAATATACTATATATGTCAATGACTATTTATTACGAGTTTTTTTGAATTTACTTAAATTGGTAATTTTTTAAATATTTATATTGTTTTTAATGCATAAATTTCTTGACAAAATAAGATTATAGCTTTGTTGTTCTTTTTGATATAAATCAGATCTCCCACATACTACGTTTTTTCTACTCCCTTTTTTTATCAAATATTGTGATATTCTATATACCATGAAAGGAGAAGTTATGGAGTTAGCTTATAGATTAAAAAAAATTAAACCTTCAGCTACTTTAGCGGTAACTGCGCTTGCTAATTCTTTAAAAGCACAGGGGGTTGATGTTATTGGATTTGGTTCCGGCGAACCTGATTTTGATACTCCGCAGCCAATTAAAGATGCAGCAATAAAAGCATTAGCAGATGGAAAAACTAAATACACGCCATCCGGAGGTATTCCTGAATTAAAAAAAGCCATAGTTCAAAAATTTAAACGGGATAATAACTTAGAATATAAATTATCTGAGGTAACTGTTAATTGTGGTGGGAAACATTCATTTTATAACCTCATGCAGGTGTTGCTCAATAGTGGTGATGAGGTGATTATACCTGCACCCTACTGGGTTTCATATCCCGATATTGTATTGTTAGCTGATGGAACTCCCGTTGTTATACATACCGATGAACTAACAAATTTTAAAATTACCCCCGAAATGTTAAAAAAACATATAAATAAAAAGACAAAAGCCGTAATTATCAATTCTCCTTCAAATCCTACTGGCTCCATGTATACATTAGATGAATTGAAGGCATTAGGTGAATTGCTTAAAAATTATGATATATGTATCATAACTGATGATATCTATGAAAGCATTGTATACAATGATAACAAGTTTTATAATATTCTCAATGCAACACCAGAATTAAAATCTAAAACTATGGTGCTCAATGGCGTTTCAAAAACCTATTCCATGACAGGCTGGCGGATTGGTTACATGGCAGGAGACGAAACAATCATTAAGCAGGTTGAAATGGTACAAAGCCAATCCGTTTCCAATCCAACATCCATTGCACAGTGGGCAGCAGTAGAAGCTATTATGGGCAACCAATCATTTATTGATGAGATGTTACAAGCATTTACCAGAAGAAAAGAGATGATTGTCAATGGTCTTAACGAGATTAATGGTGTGGAATGCCATAATCCGGATGGAGCATTTTATGTATTCCCCAATGTAAAGAAGATATATCAATGTAATGGCTTTAAACATATTATAGATAACTATAAAGATGATTCGTTATCGTCAAAATTATCTTCCTATTTACTTGAAGAAGCCAGAGTTGCAGTTGTACCTGGCGTTGCATTTGGTTCAGATAATAACTTAAGGTTATCGTTTGCAACATCGGATAAAAGTATCATCGAAGGATTAAAACGGATAAAAGAAGCTATAGAGAAACTGGTATAATAACAACCACGCAGAGACGACAAATATGGTTGTCTCTGCTGTTAAAAATTACCGGTAACTATCTTCCCTGTAGTTCCAGCACCCGGTTTTATTATTTTAGATGGTCCTATGGGATCGCCTTTTGGATTGCTAATGGTATTCTGAATCTGCATCATCATATTAACATAATAACTCTGAGTTGCAATAAACTCCTTGATAAGCTGATTTTCCGATACCTTCTGACTTAAATCCTGTAATTTTTGCTTTTCCTCAACTTCAACTACACCACCTGATGATTCTTTCTTATATATATCTTCACTCATTTTTATATATTCATCTAACAATGTGCGTGCATTACTATCAGCTTCAATTTTTTTTACCAATTCTTCATACCGCTTAAAAATATCACTGCCTTTAATCATTAGCCCTAATTCATTTGCTTTTTGTAAAATTTCTTCCATACAATATTTCTCCTTCATTATTATTGCTTCAATAGTTTTTGATAAAATTGTTGATCTATATAGAGTAGTTTTATTATACAATACATTAAAGTGTATATTACATTTTCTCTCAATTATAATCCGTGATTGATTTATGCAAGAATTTTTTTCTTTTTTATTAAAAATATGCTATCCATGATAAATTGAATTGACATTACAGCAGTAATAGTACAGTATTTTACTTTTAATGAGTTTGCAATGGATAGCATTATGCCTGAGAAATTGGGATACATATATTTGTCGACAGTCATTTGGATTCCAGAACAAGTACAGAATGACAAATACGGCGAAAGCAGATTCCGAGTAACGCCCAGAATAACATTGAGAGGATAATTCTATTTTCGGAGGAGACAATATGGTAGAACAAAAAGAAATTATAGAGGATGAAAATAAGATAGCTACAGTAATTGCAAGCGATATTTCATTCCGGGGTACATTAAAATTTAAATCATCATTAAAGATTAAAGGCTCTTTAGAAGGGAAGGTTCAAACTGACGGCACACTTATCATAGGAGATGAAGCCAGGGTAAGTGCTGAAATTACCGCTTCCACTGTTTCAATAAGTGGCAAATGTCAGGGTAAAATTAAAGCTACAAAGCTTATTGAAATTTTTGAACACAGCAATATGTCAGGTGACATTGTAACACCTGACCTGTATGTTGAAAATGGAGCAAAGTTTAATGGCACCTGTATTATGCCAAAATAATATAAAACCCACAATAGGCTGATAAAACATGATTTTTCAAAAAATTTTGCTGATAGTTACTTGTGTTATAGTTGTTTTTATATCATCTACTCTGGCTATAGCACAGAATAATTATTCAAATTATTCCTTTGGATTTTCTTTATCTGGTGGAGCTGATGATGTATGGCATAAAAGTGGCAAGGATGATGGGAAGGATATTACATGGAATCAGGGTATTATGGCTGGTGGTGGGTTATTTTTTGAAAACATGTTTACAGATAGCTTTGGCATCCACGCTGGTATAAACTATTCATACCTTGAAAGTGAATTGGTATTTGATGATAGTACTGATGAAAAAATACAATTAAAAAATCATGCCGTGATAATTCCGTTATATTTAATAACATCATTTGGCAATAAAATCCGTTTTGATATCTTATATGGATTAAGTTACATGCACATTTTTCATAATACCATGAGCAGTAAAAATCAAAATACCGATGGGATTAGATTTATCAATTATAATCAGTTTGGAGCAGGATTAATGTTGCGATTGGTATTTGCATTGAACCGTTTTACCTATTTTTATATAGCACCACATAGTCAATTTTACTTTACCAATGTCATTGAAGACACAAGCTGGCGTGATTACCTTTATACCTATCAACTTGAAATTGGTATGATATTCAAAACATTTTGATGCTAATTTCTAAACTTCACCTACCTGTTGAATGGTTACTGAGAAATAATACTGATTAAAAATCATTAGTATCTAATGTATTATCACCCTATTGTGCTGTAAGCGGTTTAAATGCTGTAAACTTAAAGGCGATGATAGTGACTTTGGTTTTATACTTGAATATGCGGTAACAATACTCAGTGTCATGGAATTACACTTTATTTCAATAAAACCATGTTTTTCCTGAATTGCCAGTAATGATGGCGGATCAATGAATGTATGGATGGTCTTAGATAGATAGCGATATGCTTTTATGTTCCCTGCTATAATTCCTCCAATAATAGGCAGGAATGTATAGAGATATAAAAAATAGAGTAATCGCACAACAGTATTACGTGGACGGGTAAACTCTAATGCAACAAACATCCCTCCGGGTTGTAACACTCTGAATACTTCACCCAAAAATATATCAATATCCGGAATATTGCGTATACCAAAGGATACACATACCCTGGTAAATGTTGCTTCTTTAAACGGAAGTCTTGAAGCATCAGCTACTGCTGCCATGTCATCTATATTCCCATTCTTTATACCTTTTTTAATCATGGCAGATGAAAAGTCTAATGATATGACCCTTGCCCCTGTACTGCGGATAAGTTTTGACAGGTCACCTGTTCCACAGCAAACATCCAGAACAACATCGTTTGACTTGCAATCAATTTGATGAATCATTTTTTTACGCCAGATTTTATCAATCCCTAATGATAAAATCCTGTTTGCCCTATCGTAACCTTCGACAATTGAATCAAACATGGTCCTGATTTGTTGCTTACGAGCGTTGGGATTTTTGTTATCAATGATGTATCTCATACCATTCTCCGCAGCACAGTATACATGGAATCCCTGTGAACCGGGATTTTACCAGCATTGATGATAATATCGCACAACTGTGGTATATTTGTTGTGGTTGTTATACCGGTAGCTTTTACAACCTTCTCTTCCATCAATATGCCACCCATATCGTTTGCACCCATTGCCAGCGCTATCTGTGCTAAAGCCAACCCCTCAGTTAGCCATCCCGCATGTAAATAGGGTACATTGTCCAGAAATATTCGTGAAATAGCAACAGTTTTTAGATAATCAATCCCCGTTGCAGGGATTATCGTGTCCATATTTGTTCCCTTTGGTGCAAATGACCATGGAATAAATGCCATAATACAACCTGTTTCATCCTGCATTTTCCGTATAATATCAAGATGCTCTATCCGTTGAAGCTTTGTTTCACCCATTCCATAGGTCATGGTAGCTGTTGTGTGCATACCGTGCTTTTTTATTGAACGGACTACCTCGCACCACTGTGCTACTGTAGCTTTGCGCGGACTCACCTTTTTACGGATATCGTCAACCAGAAGATCTGAAGCGCCAGGGATTGAATCCAACCCTGCCTGTTGTAAAGTATCTATAATAGCATCAATAGTGCTGCCGCTGCGCTTTGTAATATGAACTATCTCTGATGGTGAAAATGAATGGAGATAAATGTCAGGATAATGCTGTTTGATAGTTTTTATCATGGTAACATAATCCTGTAATGTATAGTCAGGATGCAATCCTCCCTGCAGCATTACCTGCGTGCCACCTATATGTACAAGCTCATCAATTTTTTGCAATATATCATCAACCGTTAGATCATAGGGCTGTACCTTCCCTGCTTGCGCATGAAATGCACAAAATTTACACATAGCCCGACAGCGATTAGAATAATTTATAATGCGGTCTATAACAAAGCCAACCTCATTGCCGGGGACTATTTGTTCTCTGCAATAATTGGCTATAACTCCTAAAGTAGCAACATCGCATTGAAAAAGTAAAACGGCTTCATGAGGCTCCAGGCGCTTGTTGTTATATACTGCATTGATTATTGAGTCAATGGTATTCATGCACAGTAACTATCGCCCATAAAATTGTAATGAAGGAATATACGGCACCAAGCCCAATTCATGAGCACTGGAAAAATAAAACATTAAAGCTTCTTTGAGCTGGCTTGCAAACTCAAATTTAAGCAGTGTATAGTATGTTGCGATATCATACGCTATATCAGGATAGCGAAGACTGGCACATGCAATTAATTCGGGTGCATTATTCTTGAGTTGTAAAAGCGATGTCTGATATGATTGGCAAACTGCATTGATAGTTTTTTCATTGCTATCCAGTACATCATTGCGGACTGCAAATACTGCAAATACTACAGGATATCCTGTTTTGTTGAGCCATAGATCGCCAAGGTCATATACATAGGGAAGCGGTTCGGTTTCATGCATCATTGCCTCGTTGCCAATAACCAGTTTGGCATCAACCTCGTGCAGTGTTGCATAAGGATCAGATGGAATATAGTGTGGAACAAGCCCGTAATATTTTTGCAACAAAATTTTTAACAGCACTACCGATGTTTGCGATGCACTCGATAACCCAACGGTGCTGTAGTTTAAATTTTCAATAGGTTTTTTGCTCACCAGTATGACTGAGCGCACATACCCAACCGAACTCAAACAGAAGTCAGGCAAAAGTACAAGGTCGTTATAGCCTTCTGCATACGCTGCAGCAGATATTGGACTCATTGCAAGCTTTCCTTCTTTAATCATTGCGTTAAGCTGGCTTGGATATGCCGGAATAACCTCAACATCAGGAAGTGGTTTTTTTTCAAACATGTGAAAGTAAAAAGGATAGCAGTTTAAATAATTGATATACCCTAATTTCATAGCACCTCGTTGTTATTTTTTTATTTCTTCATAGCTGGCATTAACCCGCACAGGTTTAAAACCAGCGTCATAAATTAAATGCTGCAAAAAAGGCTCTGACCCCCATGCAGGCGTTTTTGCACCTGCGCTGTGAACCACCTTTTCATCATAATAGGTGGCACCTATGTCGTCGACGCCACATTCCATTAACACCTGTGCCATTTTTTCACCAGCATACATCCACAATGCCTTAATATGCGGTATGTTATAAAGAAATATGCGTGCAGTAGCGTAAATACGAATGAGGTCATAGCCAGTTGGTTCTTTCCGTTTGGCTCTGACCCCCGTATTTTCTTCATGGAATACCAGGGGCACAAAGGTTTTAAATCCACCAGTAGTATTCTGCAGATCTCGTATTTTGCACATATGATCAACAATATCAGCAGTATCTTCGATATGATTAAAAAGCATGGTTGCATTGCTCTTCATTCCATTTCGATGTGCTGTCGCCATAACATCCAGCCAGCGTTGCCCACTTATTTTTTTTGGGGCGATAGTTGTTCTGATATGATTGGCAAGTATTTCTGCACCTCCCCCCGGTATGGAATCAATTCCAGCTTTTTTCAATCGCTGGAATAGCTCATCAAGAGGAATATTAAATTTCTTTGCGATATGGTCATATTCAACAGCAGTAAAAGCAACTATGTGAATATCGGGCCTGGTAGCTTTTATCAATGCAATCATCTCTTCATAGTATGAAAAAGGCAAATCGGGATGTATTCCTCCAACGATGTGCACCTCATCAATGTCAGCAGCATTTTTTATTTTATTAACTATCTCATCATGTGATAAACAATAGGCATCGTGGTCATCCTTATCGCGTGAGAAAGCACATAAAGGACAGCGCAGCAAACATATATTGGTGTAATTGAGATTCATATTAACACCATAGTAGATGATATTGCCATGCATTTCCTTTTTTACTGTGTTGGCAATGAAGCCAAGTCCCATGATATCATTGGTGGTTAGCATAGTATATGCGTCATCAGTACTGACTGGTACTCCCGCAATAACTTTATTATAAATAAGGGCAAGTTTTTCATCGTGTATGTTCGTCATAATCCCATCGCCTATAAAGGTTATGCTGGATATGTAATTGATCAAATACCCTGCCTATGATAAAATTTACTACATCATCGACAGTTTCAGGAAAATTATAAAAAGCTGGTATGGGCATTACCACTGAAGCCCCATACATTGATAATGTATAGAGATTATAAAGATGCAGTGCACTCAAAGGGGTTTCACGTGGCACGATGACAAGCTGCCGTTTTTCCTTAAGTGCAATATCACAAACGCGGTGAATGAGGTTATCTGCATAGCCATGAGTGATAGCAGCCACTGTTTTCATTGAGCATGGTATAACTATTGTAGCTTCAAATTGATTACTGCCACTTGCTATAGGTGCAAAAAAATCATCAGGACTATACTCTATAATATTGCATAATAATTCCGGTTGCATATTTCGTTGTTTAACAATACTTATAATCGAGGTGCAATCTGTTTGCATCTCATGGTGTATGATAGGCCATGCGCTTCTGGATATGATAACGGCAATTTGTTTATTATGATATGCCAGCTCTTCAATACAGCGTATGCCTAATAGTGCCCCGCTTGCACCTGTTATACCTACGATTATCATGTGATTAATTGTATCACGAAGCTGTGTATAAATAAATATTAATTTTACGGTTGAAGTATAAGGCTCTGACCCCTTTTTATACCCACTGTGCAATGGAGTAGCGCTTGCGGTATGCCTCCTCATACTGTAAAAATCGTCTTACCCGGTCACTAAAACTGTCTCCCAACTGCAGAAAGTACTCATGATGGTCTATCGGTACACCAACATCAGCATCCTCCTGTAAATAGGATTGTATACTGCTGTAGCGATACTTGATAGGACTATCGCACCTGCGCTTGCGTACCGGATTGAACGCTATGTACCACAGCAACCATAAGAGATAATGAAACGCATCATGTGCAAACTGTACAATGATGTCCTTATACCGCTCATTCCAGAATGGCCCGGTCCTGCCGGTTATTTTATTATACATCTCAGCAAACCGTGCCTTGATATACTGCACAATGCGTGCTATGGGCGCTCCACCACTGGTTGTGTGGATAACCATATGGATGTGATTGTCCATGATGCAGTAGGCAATAAGCTTAAAGTCATAT
>Ga0116148_1005547_pt1 | contig 10499 bp, 7 predicted proteins | sample AD_UKC055_MetaG_FD_89786 | JGI IMG/M metagenome (GOLD analysis project Ga0116148, IMG submission 89786) | Active sludge microbial communities of municipal wastewater-treating anaerobic digesters from USA - AD_UKC055_MetaG | ecosystem: Engineered > Bioreactor > Anaerobic > Digestate | place: USA... | reverse complement strand
TACCCGCATTGATAAAACGAAGCGTTTCCACTCGATTCTGAATCTTATTCTCAATGGATTTCTGGACTGACATCCCAATCTGTTTGTCTGAATAGAGTACAAATCCTCCTGGGTATTGAATATCAAATTTGGGAATATATAACAATGCCTGATAATCAGCATTTTTCTCATTGATCTTGGCTTTTAACTCGTTCAGATTGCCTTTTACTGCATGAAACTGTAGGGATTTACTGTTGTCAAATACTTCAGAAAACTCTCCGCTTTCATCCAACACAGCCACATGAGTCGTTCCAGTCTTAAAAAAAGTCATCAAAACAGGTAAAGTCATTAGTAACAACATTAGAATCGGGACCAGAAGTGTCATGATAATAAAGCTTTTTTTCTTAACTCTGGTAAGATATTCTTTTTTAAACACGATAAAGGTTTTACTCATTGATTGCCTCCGCTTTTTCTTTGGCTAAGGTTACCTGTTCGATAAAGATTTCATGCAGACTGGGTAGAATCTCTGTAAATGAATAGATTTCCACATAGTCTGAGAGAGTTTTTAACAGCGTACTGTAAGGACACTGGTGCAAGCAGCTAATAAAGGCATGTCCCTGTGCTTCCTGAACAATCTCAAAGCCATCTATAGTCTTTTCAGCAGGAAATGTCCCATTGTATCTGATTTCAAAAACACCTTTCTTAAAGCGGTTTTTGATCTCTTTCAAATCACCTTCCAGGATGATTTTACCTTTATTGATCAAGGCAATCTCATCACACATCTCTTCGACTTGTCCCATCTGATGCGTGGAAAAGATAATCGTTTTCCCTTCCTTAGATAACTGGATGATTTCCTTTTTGAGTCTCTCTGAATTGATAGGGTCTAAACCTGAAAACGGCTCATCCAATATCAGTAATTCCGGTTTATGAATGACACAGGTAACAAACTGAACCAGCTGTTGCATCCCTTTGGACAATTCCTGAGCCTTTTTACTGACCCAGTCTTTCATATCCATACGCTCCAGCCAGTAGTTCATATTCTGTTCGCTTTCCTTGCTTGACAAGCCTTTCATCTGAGCGAAAAACTTTAACTGCTCACCGATTTTCATTTCAGGATACAATCCGCGTTCTTCAGGTAAATAGCCGATATTGTTCATCGGATCTTTTATGCTTTTATTATTGAACTGAAAGGATAATGAGCCAGCATCCGGCATCGTTATATGCGTAATCATACGAATCATACTGGTCTTGCCAGCACCATTCGGACCAAGCAGACCAAAGACGGTTCCTCTGGGGATTTCCAGATCAATGGAATGCAGAGCTGTTACTTTTTCATATTGCTTATGCAGCCCTTTTAAACTGAGTATGGAATCCATTTCACCTCCATTTTTGTTTGTATAAAATTTCTTACCAATTATTTTTTAATTATTGTTGAACCTTGAATTTCCCAGTAACCATGTGTGCCACCTACTCTGATAATCAAACCTTCTTTCTTCATAATATTTAAATGCTTAATTACAGCTGAATGATTAATTCCGACTATTTCTGCAATTTGTCTTGTTGATATTTTATTATTATTTTCTAGTATTGTAAGTATCTGATAATGTCTTGAATTAAGTAATGTTGTACCACCTGTTGTACCACCTGTTGTACCACCTGTTGTACCACCTGTTGTACCACCTGTTGTACCACCTGTTGTACCACCTGCTAAATGATCGATAAATTTAAAAAGAGTTACTTCGAAACCACCATCTTTTTCAATAAATACTGGTTCTGGCAGGTTCGCTTCTTTGCATGCATTTTGTATTTTTAAGATACCTCGACCCCATGTGTCTATATATCCTGATTTAAAACAGGCTTCAGCAATTTTTGGATTTCTTGGGCGAGAGTTATGTTCTTTTTTTAAATTTTCGACACTTAATCCTAAAGGTAAACTCCCTTCATTCCAGATTGAAATTCTATTATCAAAGACCCTAATTTGAACTGGCGCCCCCATATATGTTCGGTGAACAAGCGCATTTAAAAGCATTTCCCTAAGTGCTTCAATTGGATATTCCCCTTTTTCTATTCGCCTCATTCCAGAGAAAACAGTTTGTTTGATTAGAAACTTGTTATCAAGTTGAATTTGTACTTCTTCAAGAATCTTTACTAAATTTCCTTCGATAACTTCATGAAACTTTAAATCTGTAGCATCATTTGAAAATCTTCCAATTTTTACCTGAATATTTGGGAAAAATATATTCGGGTCTTTCCCAAATAATATTAAAGCTGCTCTTTTTATCTTACTATTTTTTGAAAGTCGCAATTTTTCAAGTATCTGTAGGAGATTTAAGCCTTTTGTATCAGGCATTCTCCCTTTAGCAGTACTATCATTTATAAATTTTTTAACTGATTCAATATCAATATCATCAATAGTAGCACTGTCTTCAAATAAATCATCCCAAGTTTTTCCAGTTTTATTTAGCAGAAATTCATTTAGCTGTAGACCTGATAACTCTAGAGTAGTACTACCTGATCTGAAGTAATATCTCCCTCTCAATGATACTGGAACAGAATATGGATTTACTGTAACAACAATGTATTTTTTACCATTTTCATCAACAAGCTCAACATTGCAGATTATTCCCAATTTATTTTTAATTTTATTTGGGATATCTTCCATTAATTGAGTAGAGTGTTTAAGATTGACAATTTCGCCATTATCATTTTTCCCAATATATAGAAGTCCTCCAAATGCATTTGCAAAAGCACATATACTTTTAAGATAATCATCATGCCAGCTCTGTTTGTATTCAATGTTGTGTGTTTCTGTCATTTTACCTCACAATGAGACCTGATCTATTTCAAAGTGATATATTTTTCTTGTCTGTCTTTTACTTTGCCAATAACACAGGCTTCTGGATAGCATGAGTTGCGTAGTTCATCAAGGATAAGTGGTACATTTTCAGGGGCAACAGCCATGAGTAAACCGCCTGAAGTTTGCGCATCAAACATAATCATTTTCAGATTATAATCATGTGTCTGACAGTCAATCTCTGTTTCAGCAAAATCCTGATTTCTAAAGGCAGCACCAGGTAAACAGCCCAGATCTGCCAAATCATAGGCACCACTTAAAACTGGTATCATTTGGCTATCTATCTCCATACTGACCTGAGAGGCTTTGCACATTTTGAGAGCATGTCCGATTAAACCAAAGCCGGTAATATCTGTAGCCGCTCTGACATGATATTTCTGCATCAGTTCAGCGCCTTTTTTGTTTAGCAATTTCATATAGTTCAGTGCATTTTGATAATCTGCATCCTGTACTTCATTGAGTTTTTTCCCTGTGATAATGATTCCCATTCCTAATGGTTTGGTAAGAATCAAAATATCGCCTGCTTTTGCATTACTATTGCTTATCACACGTTCGGGATTAACAGTTCCCACAACTGCCAGCCCGTATTTTGGGGGATAATCATCAATCGTATGCCCACCCACAATCATTAAACCAGCTTCACTGACTTTGTCCTGTCCTCCCTTTAAAATCTGATACAGAACATCTGGCGGGATTTGTTTGGAAGGAAACATGATTATATTCAGCGCCATTAATGGCATCCCTCCCATTGCATACACATCACTCAAAGAATTACATGCGGCAATCTGGCCAAATTCATAGGCATCAGAACATAAAGGCGGAAAGAAATCGGTGGTAAAAATCAGCGCTGTCTCAGGATTTAGCTGATAAACTGCTGCATCATCATGTGTATCAGACGAAACCAATAAGTTCTCTGATACCGGTGAAGGTAATTTACTGAGGATTAAATCCAGCTCTTTAGGTGATAATTTGGCAGAACATCCACCATATTCTACAGTACTTAATAAATCAAACATTCATGACCTCACTGCTTATCAAAAACCTGATATTTAAAACCATGCTGATTCAGTATTTCACAGATCTGAGGTAAATTTTCTTCTTTCACTTCAATCCCCATCCCACAGTCTGTACTGATATACTTTGGAACCGTTACCACCTGATAGGAGATATTCTCAGGAGCAATCAAAGAGTCCGCTTTAATTGTATAATGAACAGAATCAAAAGTAATTATCTTTTTCAAACAAGCTCCTTTTTGCAAACTCATTTACACGTCTTTATGTCATAATGACAGAATTTGTATATTCGTCAAGCAATATCTTCAGACAAGAGAAATACATCAATTCAAGTTCTCTATTGCGATTTATATTGACAGATTTTCGATTTACTTTAATTGAAACATAAACTGATATAAGCAGGTGATAATGAATGGTATAGTTTTTGATTTAAAACGATTTGCGACTCATGACGGGCCTGGCATCCGGACGTCTGTTTTCCTGAAAGGATGCCCTTTAAAATGTCAGTGGTGTCATAATCCAGAGAGTATCAATCCTCAGCCTGAAGAAATCATTATCTACGACCGCAAGAAAAGTCTGAACTTATCGTGCAGTACGACTATCCACCAGATTGGCAAAGAAATCAGTGCAGAGGACTTATTTAATGAATTTAAGAAAGATCAGATTTTTTTTGAGGAATCCAATGGAGGCGTAACCTTTACAGGAGGTGAACCCCTTTTTCAGACTCCCTTTCTCAAAGAATTACTCCAACTCTGCAAAAGTGAAGGAATTCATACAGCACTTGATACCTCAGGATATGCTGATTTTGAATCGTTTAAACAAATCAATGACCTGGTGGATTTGTATCTGTATGATTTAAAACTGATGAACCCAGGACAGCATCTGAAATATACGCTGACAGATAATCAGCTCATCCTTGACAATCTGCAAAAACTCAACTCAATTGCTAAAAATATCTGGATAAGGATTCCCTTAATTCCTGGTATCAACGATACACAGGAGAACATTCAGGCCAGTGCGGACTTTCTGAGTCATCTGATTCCCAGAAGAGAAGTTTGTCTCTTGCCTTTTAATTCACTTTTTGAGAATAAATATCACAAATTTAAAAAATCCCCTCAGCTGAATGGACTTAAACGTCAAACTGAAGATAAACTGGCTGAGATAAAATCTGTGTTTGAAACCAGACAATTATCAGTTCAAATCGGAGGATAAATGAACGACAGAATACAACAACTCAGAAAACAATCCGTAGAAGCCATCCCCTACATTTCAGAAGAAAGAGCACTTTTGATGACTGAGTTTTATCAGCATCATGCTGATTTTTCAGATGCGATACCGATTCAGCGTGCCAAAGCCTTTGATTATTTACTAAAACACAAAGCGCTTTGTATCAATGATTTAGAATTAATTATCGGTGAAAGAGGTTGTCAGCCGAAAGCCACCCCTACCTATCCTGAACTGTGTACTCATTCTGAGCAGGATTTACATATCCTCCATCATCGTGAAAAAATTGCATTTAAAGTCTCTGAAAAGACAAAAGATATCTTATTAAATCAGGTAAAACCATTTTGGTCAGGCAAATCCATTCGTGATAAAATATTCGCTCAATTGCCTCAGGAATGGAAAAAGGCTTATGCAGCCGGCATCTTTACAGAGTTTATGGAACAGCGTGCGCCTGGGCATACTGTTGCTGATGACAAACTCTATCGTTATGGGATGAAAGACTTTATTCAGCAGATTGACAGTCGTCTCAATGATAATAATATACTCAAGCAGGAACAAATCGATCAACTTCAGGCCATGAAAATCTCAGCACAGGCTTTAATCAATTTTGCAAAAAGACATGCCGAAGCCTTGAAAACGATGGTACAGACTGAAACAAAAGAAAGTCGCCGTCATGAACTGCTCAAAATGGCTGAAATCTGTCAGAAAGTACCAGAGAATGCGCCTCAGACTTTCCATGAAGCTTTGCAGTATTATTGGTTTGTACATTTAGGAGTCATTACCGAACTCAATACATGGGATTCTTTTAATCCAGGTCGTCTGGATCAGCATTTATTCCCTTTTTATCAAAAGGAAACTGATGAAGGTTCTCTCAATGAAGCACAGGCAAAAGAACTACTGATGGCTTTTTGGATAAAATTTAACAATCAGCCAGCGCCTCCAAAGGTTGGAGTTACGGCTCAGGAATCCAATACCTATACAGACTTTTGTCTGATCAATGTCGGAGGCTTGGACAAAGAGGGTAATGATGCCTGTAACCCACTTACCTTTATGATTTTGGATGTCATAGAAGAAATGAGACTTTTACAACCGAGTTCAATGGTACAGATAAGTCATAAAAACCCAAATGAGATGATTAAGCGCGCTTTAAAAATCATCAAAACCGGCTTTGGTCAACCATCTTTGTTCAATACCGATGCCATTATCGAAGAGATGCTCAGACAAGGTAAAGATATAGTTGATGCCCGTTTAGGCGGTGCATCCGGTTGTGTGGAAACAGGCGCTTTTGGTAAAGAAGCCTATATCTTGACCGGATATTTCAATTTGCCCAAAATGCTGGAGCTGGCATTAAATAACGGTTATGATCATAAAACGAAGCAACAGTTGGGTCCTCAAACCGGTACCGCAGATTCATTTACAACTTATGAAGCACTCTTTACCGCTTTTAAATTACAACTCAATCATTTTATCGAAATCAAAATACAGGGCAATCTGCTGATAGAATCACTCTATGCCCAGTATCTGCCTGCACCTTTTATGTCTCTGCTGATTGATGACTGTATTCAAAAAGGCAAAGATTACAATAATGGAGGCGCTAGATATAATTCCTCCTATATACAGGGAGTTGGTACAGGAACACTGACAGATTCTCTGTCGGCTATAAAATATCATGTCTTTGAATGTAAAAAAATCAATCACTCAGCGTCATTAAGTCTGTCTGAACTCAATCAGGCCTTGCTTCATAATTTTGAAAATCAGGAAAGTCTCAGACAAAATTTACTGGTCAATACCCCAAGATATGGCAATGATGAAGACTATGCAGATGTCATTATGCAGGAAATCTTCAACAGTTTCTTTGAAGCGGTAGATGGTAAAGCAAACTATAAAGGTGGCCATTTCAGAATCAACATGCTGCCAACTACCTGTCATGTCTATTTCGGGTCAGTTCTGCATGCCACAGCAGATGGCAGAATGGCTTACACCCCTATTTCAGAAGGCATCTCACCGGTTCAGGGAACTGATGTCAACGGGCCTACTGCCGTGATTAAATCAGCTGCAAAGATGAATCATATCAAAACAGGCGGCACCCTTCTCAATCAGAAATTTACACCTGATGTACTGGCAGATGATGCCGGTATCGAAAAGGTCATGTATCTTGTGCGTTCTTATTTTAAAATGATGGGACATCATATTCAGTTTAATGTTGTCGATGCAGAAACACTACGACTGGCAAAAGAAAATCCTCAGGATTACCGTGATCTGATTGTCCGGGTAGCCGGTTACAGTGATTATTTTGTCGATTTGACTGAAGCATTGCAGGATGAAATCATCCTCAGAACTGGCCAAACAATATAAAGGTGAGAAGAATAAGGGATTTAAGAAACTCCACACTGGGTGACTAATTCGTATCTCACCATTTATCATGCGGTTTTACCATTGGATGAGATTCGGTCATTCCTAGGGAATATTGCTTATTGCACATACTCTGGAGGACTGTCCCTTTGGATGGGGTAATAAGTTCGCTTAGTTGTAGCGCAAGCAACCTGCTTGCGAATGTAAATTTTTGATGTTGAAGCGCAAGCAACCTGCTTGCCTAAGTTAATCTCATTTTCGCAAACTGGTAGTTTGCGCTACAACAAATCAATTCCACTCCTATTTTAACCCTGGTTTTATCAAATAATTTTTAATGTATCAAAATGTACAGACACCGTAAATGAGCGTCTGTACCAGTTTATGTTCGATCTATTTTAAAATCATCAGTTTATACATAAAGGCATTTTCTGAAGTCAGCAATCTACAGAAATAAACACCTGTCTGACATGCTTTTCCATAGTGATCACATCCATTCCAGGCAATTGAATGTCTCCCTGCCTGATAATAACAATCCAGAAGCGTATTTACTTTTTGACCTTTCAGATTATATATTTCCAACTTGATATCATCTGCTTTTTCCAACTCAAAAGCAATATGGGTATTTGGGTTAAAAGGATTTGGATAGGCATGTCTGATACAGGTAATCAGTGGAATTACAGGGGGTGTAATCATATTATCATCAGCAGTAGTAATGCAAACCGGTCCATGAAACTCGATACAGCCATCCAAATCAGCTGACTGCAACCAGTAATAATAGGTAGTCAAAGCCTGTATTTGTTTATCTTCCCATGCATAACTCTGTTCGGTAGAGGTATTATAAGCCGCTATCATACAATCTGATACTCTATTCGCATCGGTCAGATTATTCTCTGTATGTCGATAGACATGATAGCCAAAAACATTGGTTTCTGACTGAGTAACCCAATTGATGGATAGTTTTGAATAAGACAGTGGTACCACTGAAAATGAGGATAAACAGACAGGCAGTGTCTGATCAGCATTTGCTTTTAATCTCGGATAATTTGTGCCAATCATCTCCCAGGTATTTGTAAAATCCCAGCTTGCGCTGGTAAAAGTTGATGCGGTTTTCATCTCACTGGTAAGTTTCCCTGTTCCATAAGCAGAGGTGAGCTGTCCAGAAGTCTCTTTATCCCAGAAGCAAGCAGTCGCAGAACCGACCTCCTGTCCTGTCCCTAAATATCCAATCATACCTCCGATATCAGTTGCATCTGTTCCGGATACAGCTCCGGCAGAATAGGAATATTCTGCATATCCCTTTAAAAATACACAACCTGCCAGTCCTCCGATTCGGGAAGGAGTTACGCTTCCGATTTTATTGGCTGTTACACTGCCAAGGGCATAACAATTTGTTATATAACCCTTTTGATTACAACCGGCTAAGCCTCCAAATTTTATATTCTCATTTGCATCAAAAACCCCTGTAAAAGTAACATTGATATTGGCATAGGAATTTACTATTCTGGGGCGGAAACCCGGTGCTTCGGAGGCATTTGTTTTATAGCTGTTATTAGACCCTATTAGTCCCCCTGATACCGCATTCCCAGTCACAGAACCATTAACAGCAGAGCATTTTTCAGTACGAGTGTTCAATTGTCCTGTTACACGACCAATCAGTGTCCCGACTCCTCTGGCACCTGCAACAATCACATCTTCCAGATGCACATCTTTGATAGAGCTGGTAGCGGTGGTATTCCCAAAATGACCAAATAGACCAACATTGTTTGTTGAAGGTCGGTTTATCCTTAAACCTGTAATCTTTTTGCCCTTACCATCATATTTTCCGATAAAACTATTGCTAATATCACTGCCTATTGGCAACCATAAAGCCCCTGAATTGTAATATGCCCCTCCACTCTGGAAATCAGCTGTTTCAAAAGTAATGTCTGCAGTCTGTTCAAAGTACTTATCCTGATTCAAATAATTTCTAATTTCATTCAAATCAGCCTTATTAGCAACCTGCCACGGACTTCCTGAAGTGCCTGAACCGCCTGAAAATGCCAGTAATCCAGTGAGCATACACCATATCAGTGTACTAAAAGTCATCGCTTTCATTTTTCCCCCTTTTTTACTCTCCCTTACAATGCACAAATTTTACATGTTTTTCTATCGACTGTCAAGATTTTTTTCTGATTAGATATAACCTGAGTTTTTAAGAATATTTTGCCACTCTCATTATGATATGCTTTATATCTGATATTCTGACGTTATTGCCTCTTTAAACCCTTAAAAAATTACGATCAGATTACGAGTAAATCCATTCAAGTGACTATCTCAATTTTGTAAAATTCCATTAAAATAACACTTGAATTCTGTTTTCTTTCCTTATCCTTTCCTTATCCCTTCCTTATCAAAAGCGTTCTATATATAAATCATATTTTATCTACTACTGCAAACACGAATTGTATCTCACGCGGAGGCGCGGAGGCGCGGAGAAAATAAAGAGGCATTCTGATCATTTGATAAATGTAAATTTCCTCGCCTCTGGAAGGGTGGTACGTTTAATTATGAATTGTGAATGATGAATGATATCCCCTACTGTAAACACGAAATGTATCTCATGCGGAGGAAATTAGATAGAAGCGTCAGCCCTGTGTTCTTTGAAAAATTCCGTGTTTTCTGAGCTTTCCGTGGTTGTATAAAAAACTTTTGCCTTTTCTCTTTACTCTCTTGGACTCCACCGTAAAATACAGGTTTTTAGGCAGTCTCTATTTTTTTCAAAATTTTTTGTAAAAAACTTGACAAGAAACTCTCAAAGTCGTAATTTTTGTAACAATGAATTGAATAGAGGAGTTCAAAATGAAAAAGTTGAGCATTGTTGTTTGTTTTATCAGTATTTTTATGGCTATGTTGGCGCATACGTCGATAATACCAACAGGATCGGGAACACTTAATGATCCCTATTGCATCAGACAATGGGAAAATATTTACTGGATGAGTAATAACAGCAATCAGTGGAATAAGCATTATATTCAGATTGAAGATATTACTTTTCCAGGCGACATGTATACATGGGTTAATAATTTTCAGGACATGTA
>Ga0116148_1005527_pt1 | contig 10524 bp, 5 predicted proteins | sample AD_UKC055_MetaG_FD_89786 | JGI IMG/M metagenome (GOLD analysis project Ga0116148, IMG submission 89786) | Active sludge microbial communities of municipal wastewater-treating anaerobic digesters from USA - AD_UKC055_MetaG | ecosystem: Engineered > Bioreactor > Anaerobic > Digestate | place: USA... | reverse complement strand
CGGCAAGTACAAATCGGTCGAGGAGATCGGCGAGGTCGTTGTCGGCGCCAGGCCGACCTCGATGGGCGTGATGCAGCCGATCCGACTGAAAGAGGTGGCTTCGATCATCGACGGGTTCGCGGAATCCAGGCGTGTCCTCGAGACCGATGGTCAGTCCTCGGTGTGGCTGATCATTAGAAAGCAGTCCGGCGCCAACACCGTTCAGGCGGCTGAAAGTGTGATGAAGGTCCTCGACTCGGCGGCCGCCAATACCGGGCGAGACCTTCAGTTCAAAACGATTTTCAACCAGGCCGACTTCATCAACAGTTCGATCGGCAACCTGTCCAGTTCCGCGCTCCAGGGCGTCATCATCACGTTCTTCGTCCTGCTTTTCTTCCTTTTCAGCTTCAGGGCTTCGCTGATCGTTGCCCTGGCCATACCGATTTCCGTGGTCGCTACCTTCGGCCTGATGCAGCAGGCGGGCATGACCTTGAACGTGCTTTCACTGGCCGGTCTGGCGCTGGCGGTCGGCATGCTCGTCGACAACTCGGTCGTCGTCATGGAGAACATCTTTTTCTTCAGACAGAAAGGCGAGTCTCCCTGGAACGCCTCGATCAAGGGCGCTTCCACGGTCGGCCTGGCGGTCATGGCGTCCACGCTTACCACTCTGGTCGTCTTCCTTCCGGTCCTGTTCGTCCCCGGCATCGCCGGCGTCCTGTTCAACGACATGGCCATCACGATCTGCTTCTCGCTGACCGTGTCCATCCTGGTCGCGTTGACGTTCATTCCGCTGGCGTCGTCGCGACTTCTTGGTGTCAAGGCAGACAAGCACCTTAAGCGTTCCGAGAGGCTTCAGGAAAAGACGCTCGGCTGGCTCTATCGCGGCTATGGACGCGCCCTTGACTGGGTCCTCGGGCACCGCTGGACGGTAGTGTTGTCGGTGCTCGCCATGCTGATCGTGACGGGCGTGATGTACAAACAGATGCCCACTGAGTTCATGATGGAGGGCGACGACGGTTTCATGGTCATCAGGGTAGAAGCCCCCGTCGGCACGAATCTGGACGAAACCTATCGAATCCTGGACGAAGTCCGCGATCGAGTCGCCGATATTGTTCCCGAAAAGGACCGCAAGCTGATAGCGCTTGACGTTGGTCTTGGCGAAGGGTTCACCGCGATCGTGTCCAAGGGAACCCACGCCGGTATTATCAGAGTTCCGCTGATTTCCTCAGACAACCGCGAGACGTCGCTGGCCCAGTACGAGGACCTTCTGCGCGACGCGCTGAAGGAATACCCCGGCGTCACGTTCAGGATGGGCAGGGCGGGACCGTTCAGAGCCTCCGGCGACATCGAACTGCAGATCCTCGGTTTCGATCTTGATCAGCAGCGCCGGGTCGGTCTGGAATTGAAAACCAAGCTGGCCGCTCTCCCCGAGGTCGGCGAGACGACCTTCTCGATGGCGGACCAGAAACCTCAGATGGAGGTCGATTTCGACCGGCGCAAGCTGGCCGAACTCGGTCTGTCCAGCGGTACGCTCAGTCAGGCGATCTCGGTCGCCTTCCAGGGAAAGACCGTCGCGATGTTCTCGGACGGCGGCGACGAGTACGACATCAAGATGCGCTTTGACGAGAAGTTCAGGAACGACCTGGACAACCTTCGCAAGATGCCGATCGTCACCACAACCGGCGGGATCGTTCCGCTGGACAACGTCGCCGACATCGAGACCAGGCTCGGCCCGACCGATATCACCAGACTTGACCAGGAAAGGTACACCACCGTCAGCGTGACCCTGAAGGACAAGTGGGTTGACGAAAATGGAAAATCGCACCGGAAGGACCTGGGCGCTGCAATAAAGAAGATAACGGGAATTGCCGATCAGTATCCGATGCCGGAGGGTTTCACCTACAAGGTGGCAGGCACGGCCGAGGATTTCATGACGTCCTTCCGTTACCTGGGAATTGCCCTGTTGGTGTCGGTGCTTCTGGTCTTCATGGTCATGGCCAGCCAGTTCGAGTCGCTGCGTGAGCCGTTCATAGTCATGTTTACCGTCCCGCTCGCGTCGATTGGTGTCGTTCTGATGTTCGTCCTGACGCGATCGACCATCGACATGGCGGCCATCATAGGTGTCATCATGCTGACCGGCATCGTGGTCAACAACGGCATCATCATGGTCGACGCGGCGAACCAGATCCGCGAAGAGGGATTCAGCCGGCTCGAGGCGATCGCCATGGCAGGCAGGCGCCGTCTGAGACCGGTTCTGATGACTTCGTTGACCACCATCTTCGGCATGGTCCCGATGGCACTTGGAATCGGCGAGGGCGCCGAGACCTGGGCGGGCCTGGGCAAGTCGGTAATCGGTGGACTGACCACCGCCACGCTCCTGACGCTGTTCGTGGTACCGATCATGTACACGCTATTCGCCAGGAAGGAACTGAAATACGACGTGAAGGTACACACCGGCACGGTCGAGGTGTCACCGTCATCGAGGTTGGAAGATGAAAACGTGTAATGCAAGATTGCCATTGGCACTGGTGGCCGTGGGGGCGCTGCTTTGCGTCGGGACTGCCTATGCCTTGCCGGTGGACGTGACCGGCATGCTTCCCGAGGTCGTGGAGGCGGTCGGTGAGTTGCCCGAGGTAACGCCGGGTCAGAACATCACTCTCTCGGAAGCGGTCAGGATGGCCGGCGAGAGGAATCAGACGGTCGAGATAATGAGGGCCCAGGTCGAGCAGTCGCAGTGGTCGACGGCGGCAGCGTGGGCTATCGTGATGCCGATGGCCGAGGCTTCGATGGCGTATACCCATTTCGACCATGAGACGGCCGTTGAATTCGACATGTCCGCCTTCTACGACGCTTTGGGGATTACGCCGCCCGAGTCGAGCGGCGAACCGACGGTCATCCAGCGTCAGGACAGCCTGAGCGGTCAGATCCAGATTTCCCTGTCCATCATCAACGTTCAGGGATGGTTCTCGATCGCGGCGGCGAAGAGGGGGCACGAACTTACGAAGCTGACGCTGGAGCAGGTGCGGGAGCAGATTCTTGCCGGCACGGTTCAGGCGTTCCTGGCCGCGATGATGTCGCGCTCGGTAATTGATTTCCAGCTCACGCAGGTGGCCGCGTCCGCTCACCATCTTGATTTTGCCATCAAGAAGTTCAACTCCGGGTCCGGATTGAAGATTGATGTCGTTCGTGCCAGGACTGATCTAATCAAGGCGAAGAAGGAGTTGGTGAACGCGCATCTGGCGTACGAATCAGCCCGCGACGCGCTCGGACTGCTCACCGGCGTGGGCGGCCTTCCGATCCCGTCCGGCGAACCTTCGCTGCAGTCGGTTGTTCGCGATCCGTCGTCGGTCAACGACCTGAACGCATTGATTGACGGCGCCCTCGATAAGCGCTGGGACGTGAAACTCCAGGACGCTGGACTGAAGCTGGCGAAGGACTCCTTTACCGCCACATGGGGCGGATATCTGCCGACGCTGGTGGGTGGATGGATGGGCTCGTATCAGTTCACGGAACCGGCGTCGTTCGGTTCCGACGACCGTTCAAGATGGAATCTTTTCCTCAGCCTTAACGTCCCGATCTTCCAGTTCAACAAGATTGCCGACATCAAGAAATCCAGGATGGGTGTCAAAATTGCCGAGATGAAGATCGACGACACCCGCGACAACGTCTCGAAAGAGGTCAGGGAGTCGTTCAGACAGTATCGGACAGCCCTGGCGAACGAGGAGATATCGAAACAGCAGGTCGAACTCGCGCGCGAGGCGTACGCGCTGGTCGAGGCCGCCTATATGGCGGGCGCCGGCTCGTCGCTTGAGGTCACGGACGCGCTCAGCGCCCTGACCGCGGCCGAGGTGGGCCTGCTGACGGCATCGCTGCGGGTACAGATAGCGATGGTCAACCTGCATGTGGCCCTTGGTGGAAGTGTCGAGGAACTGGTGAATTGAATGGAAGGTGATCCGGGTATCAGGATTCTTCTGGTCGAGGACGATCTCAGGCTGGGCGCGCTGGTCAGTGAGTTTCTGGTATCAAAGGGATTCGTTGTCGATATCGAGGTCCGTGGCGACCTGGCTCCGGACAGGATAATCGACGAGAACCCGGATCTTGTTATTCTGGATCTGATGTTGCCCGGTCTTGACGGATTGTCCATCTGTCGCAAGGTAAGACCGGTCTACCCCGGACCGATCATGATGTTGACCGCACTGTCCGACGAGGTGGACGAGGTCGTCGGACTCGAGGTCGGGGCCGACGATTACCTGGCCAAGCCGGTGCGACCGCGTCTTCTGCTTGCCAGAATTCACAACCTGCTGCGGCGGATGAACGTCGATGGCGAGGACAGGACGATCACCGGTGACAGAGTCATCACGATTGAGGATCTTGTGATTGACCCCGGCAGCCGCTCGGTTCGTCTCGACTCCAGGGAAATCGATCTGACCACGGCCGAATTCGATCTGCTGTATTACCTCGCGGAAAGGGTTGGACAGGTGATCGACCGTAACGACATCTATCGCGACCTGCGTGGGATGGAATGGGACGGTCTGGATCGGTCCATTGATCTGAGGGTTGCGAGACTTCGCAGGAAGATCGGCGATGACGCCAGGCATCCCAGGCGTATCAAGTCGGTCAGGGGCTCCGGTTATCTGCTGGTCGACAAGCCATGAAGAGATTCGTTCTGCGCTGGTTCGCGGTCTTCCTGGTCACGGTCCTGGTGGCCATGTTCGTGGTCAGTCACGTCTCGTTCATGTCGATGCTCAGACAGATGGAAGACGAACCGGGCCGCGCCTACCGCGGCATGGTGGCCCTGCTTCAGGAGGCCCTGGAAGGCAAGAATCTGGAAGAGGCCAGGTCATCGTTGATCTCATTTTCATCGCGAAGCGGAGCGGACGCCGAATTGCTCGCGATGGACGACTCCAGACTGAGTGCCGATGTCAGGGAAGATCTGGTGCGCGAGAGATTGTCGGTAAGGCGAGGTAAAGACAAGGGAATTCGCGGTCTGGTGGTCTATGTGGCAGTAACAATCGAGGGACGCGAGTGGGCTGCCGCGATGGGGCCGTTCACCAAGCCTATGGGGCCTGACCTGAGGGCCTACCTGGCGATGGGCATTCTTGTTCTTCTGATCCTGTCGGTGTCGACTGCCTCGGTGTCGGTGCCTCTGTTCAACCGGCTCAGAAAACTCGAAAGAACCGCCAGACAGATCGCGGACGGCGACCTGGGTGCGCGCGTACCGATCAGTGAATCGGACGGACTGACCGGATTCGTCGCGCAGCAGTTCAACACGATGGCGATGCGGATCGAACAGCTCATGGCGTCCCAGAAGATGATGCTGCAGGCAGTCGCGCACGAACTCCGGACTCCGAGCGCAAGGATAAGGTTCGGCCTTGAGATGCTGGAAAGCGCCGGGGATCAGACCGAGCGCGACAAGCGGATTCAGGGCATCGACGATGACCTTTCGGAACTTGATGACCTGGTCGAGGAACTTCTGATTTTCAACAAGATGGAAGCCCTGGGCGACGGGATCGAGACGGTTGCCACGCCCGTTGTGCCTGCGTTGCAGAAGCTGATAGACAAAAGGGCCTTCCTTCGGCCCGGCGTGGATGTCTGTCTGGATGTTCCCGATCCTGGAGTGATGGTCAAGGTCGACCCGCGCGCCTTCCTCCGGGCAACTGGCAATCTTCTGTCAAACGCGCTGCGGTTTACCAGAACGCGCGTGGTGCTGCAGGTCGCCCGCGACGGTGAGATGATTGCCGTCTCGGTCTGCGACGACGGGCCGGGGATACCTGTCAGCGAACGTCAGTCGATTTTTGAGCCATTCAAAAGACTGGATGACAGTCGTAATCGCGAATCAGGAGGCGCTGGACTCGGGCTGGCCATTGTCAGTTCGATCGTGTCGGCCCATGCCGGACGGATTGAGGTCGGAGAGTCCTTCCTGGGCGGGGCAAGATTCACCGTCTGGTGGCCTTCCTGCTGACCATTTTGTCAACGAACAACGCATTTCGTAATATCTGACCACATAAGCGGTTCGCCGAATCGACCCGTCGGACTGAAACAGCTTCAATTCGGGGGCACGGTCGGCTAAAATATCGCGGTTGCCCGGAAGTGGCTTTCTTCAACTTATGTGGCGAGGTGCCCGATGAGACTCAGGAGCATGTTTGCGGTTGCGCTGCTGGCGGTCGCTGTCACCGGATGCGGCGACAACGGCAATCCACTGGATGATGTGCTTGGCGGGGATGTCGACTACGACGTGTTGAACCCGGACGCGGTCACCGGTGAACTGCGGGTGGAAACGATTGTTTCGGCGAACGAAGTCGCGGTCGGCGATCAGGTGACCGTCGAATGTCGTGCTGCCGGCGAGGGTTCTGTTGGAGTGGAGACCACATGGGAGGTTACGGGTGGCGATACGTACACGAAGGACGGCGACAAGCTCGTCTTCTCGGCCGCCGGTGACTACCAGGTCAAATGCGCCATCGTGGGCAAGCTGGTGTCGGATGAGACCCCTGAACAGATTACAGTCGTCAATGGAGCGGTCGCGAAGATAGTGACCCTGCTTGCCGACGAAGAGATCGTGGCGGGCAACTCGACGACTGTCACCTGCGTTTCGACCGACAAGTACGGCAATGAACTTTCGATCGAGACGGTCGTGGTCGTTCCGGCGGACCTTTCGATCGCCGGTGCAGCGATCAGCGGAACAAAGGCCGGTGTCTACGAGGTCGTTTGTCAGCCCAAGGAGGCAGTCGAGGGAGTCAAGCTTGAAGGCGCCGATCTGAAGGTTCTGGCGGATGTCGCCTCCGGCCTTCAGCTCTCGCTGGTTCCCGCCAAGGCGAACTACAAGGTCGGCAATCAGGTGAAGGTTGGATTCACCCTGGTCGACAAGTTCGGCAATCCGGTCGCCGGTGGTGCCATCACCGAACCGACGGTCTCCCCGGTCGAAGGCATCACCGAGCTCGAAGCCGATCCTTTCCAGTTCCAGTTCGCGGCCGAGGGCGTGTACACCTTCTCGGCTTGCGTCGTTGACGACGCCACGAAATGCGACACGATTGAGGCCTACTGCGACGGCACCGCGCCGTTGCTGGTGATCGAGTATCCCGAGCGTGCCGCGATGCTGCAGGGCGACCGCACGGTTCTGGTTACCGGCACGGTTCACGATGATGTCGGCGGCCTGGAAGAACTTACGATCAACGGATCCCTGGTCTCGGTTCAGGATGACAATACGTTCGAGTTCCCGATGAACGCGGTTCAGGGCTTGAATGTCATCGATGCGGTCGCGACCGACGTGTTCGGTCAGAAGGTTCGTTCGATGCGTTCGTACCTGTTCTCGGACGTGTACTACCCGGCAATCCCCGAGGACACGAAACTGTCACTGATCCCGGACGCCGCGCGTGTCTACCTGGACGACAAGCTGCTGGACAATGACGCGGATCCCGCCGACACGGCCACCATCGCGGCCATCGCCGAAGAGGTTTTCTCTACGATTGATCTGGTCGCCATGCTGCCGAATCCCCTGGTCGAGCAGAAGGTTCTTCTGTGCGACTACCTGGTCAGCATCAAGTCGATCACCTACGATCGCCCGACAGTCAACGCCTACTTCTACAGCGAGAATGGTGGCGGCATCGCGATCGACGTGGAAATCCCGAATTTCGCGGGCGTTGGCCGGATCGAAGGTGAGAACTGGTCCTGCATCAAGGACGACTTCACGATGTCTGCCGACAAGCTCATGATCAGTCTCGGCATCAATCTGTCGGTCGACCAGGCGACGCATCAGCTCAAGATCAGCTCGCGCGGCACGGAAGTCGAGTTCGAGAATCTCGACATCAACATCGGCTGGACTGTCGACTGGCTGCTCGGGATGCTCAACAGCACGATCACCGACGTTCTTAAGTCGACGATCAACGACCAGGTCGACGGTATCATCAATGACCTTCAGGCCGATGCGAACGAGGCGATTGGCGAGCCGATCGCCATCCCGATCGACGGCTTCATCCCCGGCATGGCGAACATGGTCCTGTATGCGACGGTTCAGCCGGAACGAACCGATTTCGTTCCGGAAGGTGGACAGATCGACGTCAGTCTGGCCGTGACCGCGGACAAGCATGTGGACCGCGAGAATATCCCCGGCTCAATCGGTCGTGGCGCCTGCCTTACCGGTGTCCCCGAGGTCTTCGAGTTCGACAAGGTAAACCCCGGCAAGATCAACGCCGCCGTCAACAACGATATCATCAGCCAGGCGGCCTTCGCCCTCTGGTACACCGGCGGCCTCAAGATCAATCTGACTGCCGAGGCGGCCGCCGAAATGGGCCTCGACCTGTCGCAATACGGTTTCGCGGATCTGGTCGCCCAGGTCGACGCGCTGCTGCCGCCGATTATCCATACCTGCGGTCGCGAGAATCTTGTCGCGCAGCTCGGGGACGCCTACCTCGAGGTGAGTACTTCGAACTTCTTAGGACGTCCGCTGGACATGCACGCCTTCCTGTACGCGGAACTCGAGGTCGAGCTGACCCTTCAGCAGAATCCCGAGGGCACGCAGACCCTGTTCCTTCAGATTCTCGAGCCAAACCGGCTGGATCTGAACATCGTCGAGATCAACCAGGAATGGCTGGGTGATGAGCAGACCCTGATCGACATGATCACCGGGCTGATCCCCAGTCTTATTGAGGATCCGTTCGACATCGAGATTCCGTCGTTCAACCTTGCGGAACTGGGTGGCGAAAGTGTGAAGCTGCCGAATATGGATCTGTTCATCGTGATCCAGAAGATCGAACAGATCCTCGGTCATACGTTCCTTGAAGCCGGGCTCAGGATTGCCCCCGGCGCCGAGACTCCGCCCCCGCCGCAGCCCTGATCCCACAGCACGAATTTGTACCGGACAACCTCCCGCGTTTTTTGCGATAATTGCACCCAACGTCTCAGTGGTATGCACATGTCATTCGCGGCGCATCCAGGACGATGGTCATACCTGTCTGTCGCATCGTTGATTCTGGTCACCTGTCTGACGCCTGGCCCGGCGTCCGCATGGCAGATTCTGACCGCGATGACGGCCCCGTGCCGCGAACAGATGTCTTTTTCGGCGGTTCCAGGCATCACCGGTTCGGTCTTTTCCGGGGACTCGGCGGTGGTTGGCGGATCCTCGCTGTTCCCTCCGTCAGACGTGCCTTACGACGAGGTGGTGTCAGGAATAGCGGAACTGATCGCCGGCGATATTGGTGTGGAGTTCGATTCCTACCCCGCCGAACTTGCCGCCCTGAGTGTGTTCGTCGGTTCCAGGTATCCAGACGTCATGGAGGGATCCGCGTACGATTTCTTCGTGATGAGACCGTTGATGCTCTCGGATGCCCACGAGGACAGTCACTGTCTCAGGCGCAGTTGGGACGATGGGCTGGATGGTGACGTGACCGCGCTCGAGGCGTGTCGAGATCTAATCGGAACCCAGTTGCGGATTGCGATTGAGTCGGCCAGGCTTGGTCTTGAACAGAGGCTCGTCCGCCACACAGTCTCGATCGATTTTTATGGCTCGGTCGATGTGATGCTTTACGAGCCGATGTACAGGCTCGGGCGAGCGCTGCACACGTTCGAAGACTCCTTTTCCCACACGCTCCGGACCACGGACCTCGTCAACGTGGTCTCGGTGATGAATAGTATCGACGCCGTGGGCAACGATTATGACGAGGATCGCGACGGGCTGGCCCATTCGCTTGCGATGGATCGGTGCATGGATGACGCATCAGGGATAGCCCCAGTGGCAGCGGGCGCGGTCAGGGAATTGGTCGCGGCGACCGCCGCGGCGGCTGAGTCCGGTAGTGTCGGCGAAATCGAGCAGGTACTCGACCGCTGGCTGACTCTGAAACCGGGATGCGACCGTTCGAACGACTACTGTGATTCGACATGGCTGGAGATTGCCAGGCGCGACCCGTATGAACCGTTCATACCCATGGTCCTGGGTTGCGGTCAGAACGTCGTCCCGGTCATGTGTCCGTGGCTGTTGCTCGTCTTGTTCGTGCCGCTGGGCATCGCCCGCATCAGGAGGTCGAAGTGAACGTTTCCGGTCGGGTGGTGTCGATTCTGGTTTTAGTGACCATTATGGGTGCCTGTGGGACGGCTCTTGCCGCGGAATCGCCAAGTGGAAGTCCTTCCCCGGTGCCAGCCTTAAAGTGGGCTCCGGCCACCTTCGATACCTTTACCGACAAGGTCTTTCTTACAGTCGAACTGCACGGGTCGCTTCTGAATGATGTCGAGGATCGGCGACCGATGAGCGACAGCTTCGGATACGACGTGAAGGCGGGCTGGAGATGGAAGACTCTCGGCGTCTTCTTCGTGTTCGAGCAGAACATGTGGGTTACCTCACAGTTCGAGCTGGGAGTGACCCAGGGCGTGGCGAATATCGGCCTGGGACTCGAGGTGAATTATCTGGGAGGCTACGCAAGGACTTCAGTGGCAATCGGACCGTCGATTCTTCTGTTCGACACGGCGATCGACGATGCCGGGAACACGGGCTTTTTCCTGGACGTGAGACCGATCGGAATGAGATGGCCGATCAACAGGTTCTTCGCAATCACACTT
>Ga0116148_1005526_pt1 | contig 10525 bp, 11 predicted proteins | sample AD_UKC055_MetaG_FD_89786 | JGI IMG/M metagenome (GOLD analysis project Ga0116148, IMG submission 89786) | Active sludge microbial communities of municipal wastewater-treating anaerobic digesters from USA - AD_UKC055_MetaG | ecosystem: Engineered > Bioreactor > Anaerobic > Digestate | place: USA... | reverse complement strand
TCGAGGAGGGCGAGCAGGCGCTCGGCGAAGCGGATCGCGTCGGTCTCGGTGGTCACGAGCCGTCCTTCGGATGGTAGATCCGGCAGATTGGAATCGCGCCTCGGATGCCGCCGCGCGGGTCATCGACGTCGCCGCGGTATCGCGGGATGACGTGGATGTGGAGGTGCATCACGGTCTGGCCGGCCGCTTCACCGGCGTTGAAGCCGACGTTGTAGCCGTCCGGCCGGCGCCCGACTGTCGACTCGATGACGTCGAGGGCGTCGTCGATGGCGCGGAGGAGCGCCGCCTTCTCGCGCTCGTCGGCATCGAACCAGGTCGCGACGTGGCGGCGCGGCACCAGCAGGAGGTGCCCAGGGCTCGCCGGGTAGTGGTCGAAGAATCCGATAACGTCGTTAGTCTCGATCACCCGCTCGGACTCGGGGATCTCGCAGAACGGGCATCCCATGCTCAAAGGGTATCCGAGCTCCTCGCGGGAGCACAGCCCTGAGCGCTGTCGGTGCCCGACATGGCATTCTCTCCCCACCCCCATGCCGGATGTTCCACACCAGCAGCCGGATGCTCGCCATCCCTCACATTTTCGCACCGAGTGGACAACGGCGCCGGCAGCGCGGCTGGGTGTATCCTGCTTGTCAGGGCAGTCTACGAAAGCGTCGAGCCGGTTTCGACTGAGGCCAGGGAGTAATCAGATGGGGGAGGACATCGAACGCCTCGCGGCGCTTGACAACCGAGAGCTCTTCCCGGTCACCGATGAGGAGGTTCTGCAGCTGATCCCAGAAGTCGCTTGGGCGGTCGCGCGCTCAGCTGCAGCCACCGCTGTCAGCGACCGGATACTCACAACCGCCGAGTACGAGGCTCTGGCCGAATGCGCCACATCGCTTGAGGGTCTCAGCGCGTTCCCCGGCTTGATGAGCTGCCTGGTGCTGAGGGCACTCGGCGAGGAGCCAAGTGTGTCCACGGCTCTCAAACAGCTCAAGAAGTCTGCCCGCGACCTTCCCGAACAAGCCCGCCAGGGGATCCTTGACGCTGCCCAGTCCTTGCATCGGGCGCAAGGCGGCAATGCCCAGGCGGTTCACGATCAGTGGGCGAGGGCACTCGGGGTCTCGCCCAAACCCGTCGGCTCACTGCCCGCCAGTCCGCAAGGTGGCGTAACGCGGTCGATGATCGACAGGGGTCAGAGCTTGCTCGGTGCTGCGCGGGCGCGGTTGCTAGCGATTCAGATGGATCCCGACGTGGGCCTGCTCTCGCGAGCGAAGATCATGGCGTCGGCCTTTGACGACAAGGAACTCCTCACTGTCGTATCGCGATGGGAAGCGATTCAGGGCAACTCCAATCGGCCTGACCTTCAGCGGGCTGTCGAACTCGCTGCCGAGCGTGCCCTTTCGGCTGCTGCGGCCCGGCTCAAAGACGCCCGCAGTCTCGATCAGCAGCGTCAGCTCGCCGACCGCTTTGCGCGGGCGACGCAGGCGCTGATCGACCAGGTGCGGGCACGGATTGTCGCCATCGACCAGCGATTGCAGCTGCAGAGCGAGATGTTCGCCGAGGATCTGGAGAACTTCATCGACGGGTCGCTCGATGCGCTCGAGATCGACATGCAGAACTTGATGAAGGGTCGCAAGGACTGGACCGATCCTTCAGTGTGGAAGGTGTTCAAAGAGCGCGCGGCTAGCGCTGGACTCATGGTGCGATTTGCCCCGATCAAGAACCGTTACACACGGCTGTTCGATCAGTGGCAGCGAGAGCTGGATGTGTTCTCGGCGGAGGCCAGAACGATTCGAGCGACCGTGCTCAGCTCAGTGGACAGGCGGGCCTTCGAGGCGCTCGTCCCCACCACGCATTCGGTCGCCTCCCTCAAGTGCGCGCTCGACAGAGTGTCCGATGCGACCCTTGGCGTCAGCGCGTTAGGCGTGCTGGGAGCCGGCGCGGCGACCGCCGCGGGTCTTGTCCAGATTACCGCGCTTGCTGCCGCTCTCGCCAACCCGGTTGGTGCCACGCTCGGGGGCATTGTCGGCGCAGCGGCGCTGTGGAAAGTAGGGTCAAACGTCGAACGACGCAAGGGCAAGCTTGTCGCAAACAAGCGGATTCAAATCAAAGTCGCCCTGAGGCAACTCCTGGAATCGGAAGGCCTCAATCACGACGCCATCGCGACGGATGTGCTGCGCAAGTTCATCGAGGCTGCAGTGGAGCAGTACACGCCCCTGATCGTGGAAGCACGATTGTGGGCGATGAAGGCCCGTCTCGAGTTAGAGGTGACCGAAAGGGTGCTCGCCGATACCAGGGCACTCATGGCATTGCCGACTCCGACGTCCGCGAGGTAAGCATCCCAGGGCCCGAGCTTCTTCCACGTCACGAAACCGACTGGGCGCTGGGTTTGATACACCACTTGCACTTCAACTCACCAGAGCGCACCAGCGCCACGTCGATCAGTACAGTCGGAGAAATCCGGCAGACTACCGAGAATCCAACGAAGTCCGCACGGCGAGCCGAGAATCTGGAGAGCCATTCGATGTCGGCTTGCCTCTTCTTGGAGTCCTTCGTTTTCCACTCGAATACGGCGAGCGGATTGCGTCGGGGTCTGCTCCAGTAGTTCATAGCACGCTCTGGCCAGATGACGAGGTCTTTGCACACCAGGGCCTTCACCCCTGGAGGCCGGACCTGTGGAACCGCAACCTCGATTCCGATCTGCGTTGGATCGTGTATGACTGATCCGGTCTTGCAGTGCCGCCGCAAGAACCCGAACGCATAAAGGCTGATCATCTCGCGCTCGCGACCCCACCACGAAGACCCCGATAGGAAGTCTGCGAAATCCCCTAGCGAAGCGCGGATAATCTCCTCGAGTGAACCCTCAGAGCGCGTGTCAGGTGTCATCACTGCAGCAGCTCCCATACCCGAAAGTCAGGCCGCTCTTCGCCGCGAGGGTACCTCGCCGGATCCAAGTAGGGGGACTTTTCAGACCGCGGACGGGTCGAGAACCTCCTCGGCATCCCCTTCTCGCTCTTCCTCGTGGTCATCGTAGCCGGCGAGCTGCAGGATCTCTCCGGCTTCTGCCGGCGGCAGCTGCTCGACGCTTCGCAGCTTCTTCACCATGGCTCGCGTGCGGACTCGAGTCTTGTCGATCGTGTCCGACGCCGTGGACAGCTGGCGTTTCACCTTCTCGAGCACCTCGCCGAACTTCCCGAACTCGGTCTTCACGGCGGCGAGCACGTTCCAGACCTCGGCCGAGCGCTCCTCGATCGCGAGCGTCTGGAACCCGACCCGGAGGCTCGTGAGCATCGCCGACAGAGTGGTTGGCCCCGTGGCCAGCACCCGGTACTTGGTCTGCAGCTCGTCGTGCAGACCGGGCTGCCGCAAGATCTCGGCGTAGAGGCCTTCCGTTGGGAGGAACATGATCGCGAAGTCCGTCGTGTCCGGTGGGGCGACGTACTTGTCGTGGATGTCCTTCGCTGACTTTCGCACTGCATTGGCCAATGCTGTGGTAGCCGTCTTGACTGCCTCGGTATCGGCCCGCTCGACTCCGTCGAGCAGCCTCTCGTAGTCTTCCCTCGGGAACTTCGCATCAACTGGCAGCCACACAGGGCGGGCGTCCTCGAGGCCCTTGCCCGGCAGCTTGATGGCGAACTCGACCGTCTCTCCCCCCTCTTTGGGCCGCACGTTTCGGGCATACTGCTCCGGTGTCAGGGTCTGCTCGAGGATCGCTCCGAGCTGGTACTCGCCCCACGTGCCCCGGTCCTTGACGTTGGTCAGGACCCGCTTGAGATCGCCGACCCCGTCGGCGAGGGTCTTCATCTCGCCGAGGCCGCGCTGAACCGCCTCGAGCCGGTCGCTGACCAGCTTGAATGACTCGCCCAGCCGTTTCTCGAGCGTGCTGTGGAGCTTCTCGTCGACCGTCTGTCGCATCTCGTCCAGCTTCTTCTCGTTGCTCTCCTGGATTTGGAGGAACTTCTGCTCGAGCACGGTGCGCGACTTCTCCTGGTCCTGACGGTTCGAGTCCTCAAGCTTCTTGAGCGCCTCCACAACGTCGTTCATCTGCTTCTTCTGCTGCTCGAGCATGCCCGTGAGCTGCTCATTCACGGAGATGCGTACCTTGTCGAAGCGCTGCTCGTTTTCGGTCTGGATCTCTCGAAGTGACTCGACGACCCGCTGAGTGAGCTTCTCGATCTCGGCGCGTGTGGACTCCGCGGATTCGCGTGTCGCACCCGCGAGCTTGTCGAGCAGCTCCGTTTGGCTCTGGCCGAGGGCGTTCACGGTCCTGACCAGAAGCTCGTTGGCCTTGGTTTGTGAACTCGAGACTTCCTCGCGCAGCCCCCTGGCGTGGCTCGATGACTCGTCGCGAGCAATCCTCAGCTCGGCTCGAAGCACCTGCTCGAGGTTACCGTGAGCTGCGGAGCGCCCTCGGATCAGCAGCACGAAGGTCAGCACCAAGGTGCCGGCAGCCAGGACGATCAGGATCCAGAGGAGCGTCGTCGTCATGATCGAGATCTCCAGGGGGAGAGTGCCCCCTCAGCCTATCGTCCACCATACAGGTACCCGGAAGGGCATCCTGCGATAGCGGGTAAGCGCAGTCGATTGCAGCTACTCGTGGGCACCGACTGGGTGACATTGCCCTCAGATCCGTTTTCGAGACGCGGCTGAGGTTGAGTTCGCGGACGGCTCGTCAGTGGTCAACTCGGCGCTCGAGGCGGAGGCTGTGTCGACGGGCGGCAGTGACTTCACCGCCAGCAGGTCGGAGGAGCGGTCGGAGGGGACGCGGTAGCGGTCGAGGATCTCGTGGCTGCGGCGGTCCACGTCCTCGTGCCGCAGGACGATCTCGCACTCGCTGTCCTCGAGCATGATGCGGTGGCTCTCACCCTCGCGGCTCTCCAGCACCTCGACGAGGTGCGAGAGGCTCGCCACCCCCTGTCCGTCGACCGTGTCGACGATCGAGTCCTCGAACTCCACGTAGCCGACGTTGACCTCACTGGGCAGGGCGCCGATCAGGACCACGACCTGCTCGCGGCCGGCGTTCTCACGTGACCGCGCCTCGTAGTAGAGGCGCCGGAAGTGTATCGGCATGTCGCGCGGCTCCTCCCCCCACTGCAGCATGTAGTTGATGGTGAGCGGCGCAAAGACAAGGCCGCCATAGACGAAGTACGACGGGGTCGCGTCGTAGGACATTCTCGGCACGAGATAGGCGTAGGAGTGCTTCGCGTGAACGAGCTCGAGCTGCACGTCGACGGGGTTGCCGTCCCGCAGCAGGTGCAGGACGACCGAGTCGCCGATCTGCCGCCGGTCGACTGCATAGTGGAGGTCGATGCGCTCACCGGGGCGGAGCTCGATCGTGCCGTCGTTGGCAACGTCGAACCCATCGATGCCGAGCAGGACATCGCGCTCCTGGAGCTTGCCGTCGCCCTCGAACGCGGGCTCCACCTTGGTGAGCAGCACGCCGGGCTGGCCCTCGGCCATGCCGTAGTGCCGGCGGAGCTGGGGGTTCTCCATCATCTGCCACTCGACGGCCAGGATCGGGGAGCCGTCGACGCGTCCGTCCTCGATGTCGGTCAGGAAGTGCTCAATCACCGGCGCGGGGACCATGTAGCCGATGTTCTCGCCAGACCCGGCCTGGAAGGCCACTCCTGCAATGCCGGTGTCGCCCAGGACCGGGCCGCCGCTCGAGCCGGGGTTGATGGGGGCGTCGATCTGGACGACGAGGTTGTCGTTCCACGAGTGCGTGTACAGCTTGCGCTCGATGCGCGACACGACGCCCTCGGTGACGGCGAGCTGGCTGCCGCCCTCGGGGAAGCCGAGCGCCACGACCGTGTCGCCGACCTCGGGCAGCGTGCCGATCGGCAGGGGCATCGCGCCCTCGAAGAATGAGTCGTCCTGGACCGTGAGCACCGCGAGGTCGAGCTCGTGCGACACGGCGGCGACCGAGGCGACGTGCTTGTCCGCCTGGTCGGCCCGCTGCACCTGGAGGAAGGTCTGGTCGGCTACCACGTGGGCGCTGGTGAGGATGCGATTGCCCTCGATGATGGAGCCGGAGCCCGTCACATCGGCAGGGGAGTCCATCTCCCACGGCCGCCAGTAGTTCGGGCTCTGCGAGGTGGCGTAGACCCGGACGATCGAGGACCGCACCGGGTCCTGCGCGAATGCGGCGGATGTGGCTGTCAGTGCGAGAAGGACGGCGACGGCGAATCGCAGACGCATGGGACCTCCCCCTGTGTGAAGCAGATCGTTCACTGGACAGTCGGTAGTGTGACGTGCGTCACAGGAAAATACAGGGGTGCACCCGCAGTGCCACGTACCGCCATCGCGGGTGAAAGGTGCCAAAGGTGCCAGGCACCGAACTCCGCACTTGAACTTCAGTCGCGGTACCAGGTCCGGCACTCTGGCAGTCTCAGAGCGAGCTGCTCAAGGCTCCGAGACGGAGTCGTCTGTGGGTGGCTCCCGGAAGGCCCGGTCGGCGTACACCTCCCGGCGGTGGCCGATCCTCAGGACCCAGATCTCGTCGTCACGAAGGGCGAACACGACCCTCCAGTCGCCGACCCGGAGCGACCAGAGCCGCTGGGTCGTATGCGCGAGAGGCTTTGCCGCGGCCTCGGGTCGTGTGGTCAGCTTGCGCTCGATGGCGGTCCGGATGCGCGATCGTGTCGGCGGGTCGAGCCGCGGGAGGTCTCGGGAGACGACCAACGGGTGGTAGAGGACGCGATACGGCGACACCCTCAGCCCCAGACGTCGTCGTGCCGCAGCGCCTCGGTCCGCGAGAAGCTCTCCAGACGCTCCTCGCCCGCAGCGGCCCAGTAGCGCTCCTCCTCATCCTCCCGCACCCGCATCAGGAGGTCGCGCACGACCAGGGACACCGAGATCCCCTCGCGGCGCGCTTTCGAGCGCAACCACCTGAGCAGCCCCCTGTCGACGACGGTGCTGATCCTGGGGTTCTTGGCGGGCATCGTGACCTCCCGTCAGACTGTAGCACAAGTGCGGCACCGCTCGCCACGACCATCCGGCGACTCGCCTCATTGGCGCCTCGAACCCATCGGTGCCGGGCCCCGAGCTCCGCACGTGAACGGCGCCGCCTCCGGTGCCCTCGGAATCCCAGCGCCGGGTGCGCCGAGTTCACGCACCAGCACACCGCTTGACGGCAGCAGGGGCGGGCTCAGGTCAGGGGATCGAACGCGTGAACGAGGTCGCGGTGATTCGAGGGTGTGAAGTGGTGGTCCTCGTCGCAGAGGGCGACGCCGTCGGGGAGCAGGCGCTCGGCGAAGCGGATCGCGTCGGTCTCGGTGGTCACGAGCCGTCCTTCGGATGGTAGATCCGGCAGATCGGGATCGCGCCTCGGATGCCGCCGCGCGCGTGATCGACGTCGCCGCGGTACCGCGGGATCACGGAAAATGGTGCCAGCCATCCCTTTCTGCCTTTGTGGTTCCGGAGGTCGTCCGGTCGCCCAGCTGATGAACCCAAACAGCTCACTGGAGTCCGTGCTCGGGCTGGGTGGGGAAACGAGAGTACGAAAACAAGGAGCGGGCTTGGCCGGCCGTCAGGGATCTGCGCAGGCGCGGGTCTGGCGCCGTGCTCGCCAGCAGGCGCGCGCCAGGGGGACGAGGATCAACGCGAGCGAAACCAGGTACACGGTGAGGACGGTCCCCTTGCCGTAGCTGTCGTCCAGACTGCCGAGCAGCGACTGGAGCGGGCCGAACTTGCCCGGGCCGTGCCCGCCACCGCCGTAGATTGGCTGTTGGGTGACCCAAGCCAGGCCGGCGAGCAGGGCCGCGAGCAGCGTCCAGCGTGGCCAGCCGGCGGGCAGGCGCGCGGCGAGCTTGCCGAGGAGCCAGGCGAGCAGGTAGCTGGGCCCGGCGGTGATGATCGCGCCGAGCAGCAGGGCGACGAGCATGAAGAGGCTTTCCCGCGCGAAACCGGTGGCGACCAGCTTCGCGAGCAAGCCCACCGCACCCGCCACCAACAGTACGGGAGGCACGATGAAGACGACCTGGACGAGGAACAACACCGCCGGCGCGCCGAACAACAAGGCGACGAAGAGTGTGTGCCGGAAGATCCTCTCGTTCACGGGCGCAATTCTAGAGTCACTTCGCGGCGAAGAGGGGGACGCCGGCGGCGGCCGCAGCGGCTTGAAGGAGAGCATCCCGGGTCGCGAGCGTCGCGCCGAGCCGCATGGCAAGCTCGAGGTAGCTGGCGTCGTACGCCGAGATGTCGAGCTGGCGTGCGACCGCCAGGACCTGTGACAGTGCGCGCTCGTGGCTGCGGTCGTCGACGACGATGGGAAGGCCCATGAGCAGCTCGATGAAGCGCGCCGAGTCAGCGGCCGTGATCCGCCGCCGGCGCTCGGCGGCGACCAGCACGTTCGAGACCTCGAGCGGCCAAAGGGACGGTACCCAGGCCTCGCCGTCCACGAGCCTGTCGAGCACTGCATCGGCCAGCTCGTCGCACTCGTCCTCGAAGCACCACGCCATGGTGACCGAGCAGTCGACGACAAGGGGCGTCATCGCCGCCCCTCCTCGATGAGCTTCTTGAGCGGCGTGCGGCCAAGGCGTCGCCCGCGTCGAAACGCCCGCAGGTCGGCGATCACCTCGGCTGCCGGACGTCGCCTGTGCTCCGGCACCGGCGACAGTGTGGCAACCGGCAGCCCGTGCCTGGTGATGGTGATGTGCTCACCCTCAGCCACCCGTTCGAGGAGGCTCGCGAGCTTCGTCTTGGCCTCGTACGCACCGATCTTCGGCATAGCGTCTCCGGTCCCGACCAGTCGCCGACCAGTCTAGTCGAGTCGATCGGCGCCGTCAACCCTGGCTCACCCACAGCTGAGGCGGGTCCTCGAAGTGCCAGGTGCCACGACCTCACAATGTAGGTTCAGATCCAATGCAGGTTCAAACCGTGCCGGATTCGCACCTTCATCGGGCACCCCTGCGGGCGAGTGTTGTAGAGTCGGCGGCCACAGAGGGTCTTGCCGCACTCACCGGGGCGACCTGCCCAGGACCAGAAGGCCCATCTTGGACGAGGGTGCACCCAGCCGCACATGAGAGTCCTTGCATGAACGAGCCGACCTCTCCACGCAAAGGCCGTTTGGGCTGGGAGATCGCCCATGAGCTCGATCGGCAGAAGACGAGCCTGGAGAGGCTGATCCCCGAGAGGAGACACCTGAGGGCCGCCGCGATCGGTGTGGCGGTGTTCTTCGTGGGTTTCCTCATCGCCCGCTGGCTGGCGGGCAATCCGTTCGCCGGGATGGAGCGCATCCCATCGGAGATCGTCGTCCAGCGGGGGTGGGCCGGGACGGACATGTGGGGCATCTTCTGGCTGGTGCTGGCGCTCGCCATCTTCTTCGAGTTCATGGATGCATCGGCGGGAATGGGATTCGGCACGGCCATCACGCCGCTGCTGCTCCTCCTCGGCTTCGACCCGTTGCAGGTCGTCCCCGTGGTCATGATCCAGCAGGGCATGGCGGGCATCGTCGGCACCTTCCTCCACCGGGAGTTCGAGAACGTCGAGTGGCGGTTCAAGCCCATGTCGGAGACGATCCGTCTGTGGCTCATCATCGGGGGAACCGGGGCGCTCGCGGTCGTCTTCTCGATCACGGCGATCTACGGATACCTCAAGGTGGCCAGGGTCTGGATCGAGCTGTACGTCGCCGTTCTCCTCGTGTGCATGGGCCTGATCTCGGTCTACCAGTCCTTCTCGAGGAGGGAGCGCCCCTATCGCCCCCTGCGCATGATCGGCTACGCGGGCCTGGCCGCGTTCAACAAGGGGATCGGCGGGGGCGGCTACGGCCCCGTCCTGACGATCGGTGGGATCCTGTCGGGCATCCCCGTGAAGAGCATGATGGCGGTCGTGGCCATCTCCGAAGGCACGGTCAGCTCGGTGGCCATCGTCGTGTGGTTCGTCATGCTGACATCGGGCGTCACGGTCGACTTCGTGCTCCTGCCCACCATGATGCTCGCCACCATGTTCGCCGCCGTCCTCGCGCCCTACGTCACACGCGTCTTCCCGGAGAGGGCTTGGCGGTACATCGTCCCGCTCTACTCGATCTGCCTCGCGGCGTACTGCCTCTACCGGGTCGTTCCGTCCGTTCTCGCCAAGCTCGGCGGGTGATGGCTTCATCGCCGGCAGGCCCGGGGAGCGGCCGGAGGGGACGCGGGAGCGGGCGAGGATCTCCTGGCTGCGGCGGTCCACGTCGTCGTGGCGGAGGACGATCTTGATGCAGGCAAGATGCCGGTGGCGGGCAGGATTTGCAGGCAGGATGCCTGCGCTACAAGGCAGGCAGGATGCCTGCGCTACAAGGCAGGCAAGATGCCTGCGCTACAAGGCAGGCAAGATGCCTGCGCTACAAGGCAGGCAAGATGCCTGCGCTACAAGACCAGCGGTCAGGCGGCGGGGCGGATCTTCGCCAGGGCCTCCCTGCCGTTGGTGTTGTCCGGGTTGAGGACGAGCGAGCGCTCGTACATGGCGATCGCCTCATCGGTGGAGCCAGCGCGCAGCAGTGCCTCGCCGAGGCTGTCGTAGACGTTCCACGACTCGGGGAAGAGCTCGACGTTGATCCGGAAGAGCT
>Ga0116148_1005524_pt1 | contig 10529 bp, 8 predicted proteins | sample AD_UKC055_MetaG_FD_89786 | JGI IMG/M metagenome (GOLD analysis project Ga0116148, IMG submission 89786) | Active sludge microbial communities of municipal wastewater-treating anaerobic digesters from USA - AD_UKC055_MetaG | ecosystem: Engineered > Bioreactor > Anaerobic > Digestate | place: USA... | reverse complement strand
GCCTCCTTGTATTTGTACCGGAGTTACGCTCCGGTATGATCCCGATCTATAACGTTCAGCTGAACCATAACCTTTCGCACCTCGCGATCCGGACGCCGCAACCGGTCCAACACCATTTCTGCCGCAAGCTTCCCGGACTCATCAAGACTCTGGCTCACCGTAGACAAATTGACGTAATCGGCAATGTCCAGATCATCAAAACCGACAACAGCCACATCCGAAGGAATATGAATACCGCGTTGATGCGCTATGCGCTGCAACCGAATCGCAATCATGTCGCTGGACGAAAAGATACAGTCCGGCCGCTCGCGTTGCCCCAAAATCGAATCGATACCTTCGTCCACTTTTTCTTCGGTAAATTCTCCAAGCCACACATTTTGCTGCGCAACTTCGACCCCTTTTTCATTAAAAAAGTCTCTAAAACCGTTCAAACGCAAATCTGTCGCCGGTATCGCATATTCACGCTGTGAAGCCTCGCCGATAAAACCGGGTCGGCGATATCCTCTGCCATAGAAAAACTCGGCAGCAATCCGTCCGCCCCGGTAGTTATCCACAACCACAGAATCAAATCCGGGAACATCCGATTCAACGAAGCAGACCGGCAAACCGGTTTTTTTCAGCGTTTCGAGTATCTCGGGACTCATATTCAGACAAAGTACAACCAGACCATCAATCCGTTTGCTTGAAGCAAGCATGTCAACATATTCTTCCAGCTCTTTTGTGCTTTCAATAGCATAGACAACAAGTTCATAATGCTGGCCGGAAAGAACCGACGACACCCCGCGAAGCCTCTGCATAAACGACGGCTGGGTAAAAAACGGAGCGATTACCCCGATTTTTTTATACTGCTGCCGCGCATGCGCCACCGCTTCTGCTTTTGGCGTGAAATTTAAATCGGATATAGCTTCCAGCACTCGCTTTCTTTTATCCGGCTGAACCCTGGACGGCTCATTCAGTACGCGGGACACCGTCGCAGAACTGACCCCTGCTTTCCGTGCAACATCATATATCGTCGGAATTCGGCTTCCCATTCCCAACACCTCGCTTGAAACTGCTTACATGCAACTGGTTTCAGTATACATCACATTACCGGCTTGTCAAGAAAAAAACACACGTCTGAGCAGATTTCAAGCTTTTTTCACAAGAGACACGCCTAGAGCAGCGTCTCTTTCAACCGGTCTACCTCTTTCACAGAAATCCATCCCCGGGCACACAGCGAATTGCGAACCAATTGCTGCACGCCGATTTCCGAATTAACCGGGCTTCCGGCCAACAACCCAAGAGAATATGCCAAAAGTCGGGAATCCCTATATTCCCCAAAACCGGCCAGACTCGTCTTCTCATAATCTGCCGCAATCTCGTTCCAGGAAGCGCCACAGAGAGCGGCAAGCACCGCGCACACAACTCCTGTCCGATCCGACCCCAATCTGCAATGCACCAGAAACGGAGCAGGATGGTCCAGCACAAAGCGGATCACATCCGAAATCAGTCGACCGAATTGCTCGCTTCCCGTATGGTAATATGCAATTTCGTATGACGTATCAAGGCACATCTCATGACCTGATTCACGAATTCGACTATGGAAGATCGACCTTTCCTCTCCAAGAGCCCTATCCAACTCTTCAGCACCGCTTAGACAGACAACAGAGCCGATTCCGCATTTTTCCATTTCTTCCTTTACAATCGTGCTCCGAACCCGTTCTGTATCCAACAGAGGAAAAGACAGCTTGACCGGATGATACGAGCGGAACAGGTTCCTGATACCGCACACAGACCGGAAATTCGCGACAGTTTTTCTGTCATCTTCCACAAGCAGGTTGAATTCCGAAAGTGTCTTGATCCGGCTCTTTTCCCGGATTTCGTCGGCAATCTTTCGGGTATCGCTGTCGCAATCTGCAACAAGTATGTTGTTGTGTATCCTGACACAGAGGCCTCTTGTTTCACAGACCAGAACGTTCCGTTCACCCGCACCGCTTACGACAACAACCTGAAACTCGGGATATCCTGAATTACCCGGTATTTGCAGTTCGCAGATTGTTTTCTCCAGAAAGTACGTTCCGGAATTCCCAAGGCGCAACTGCCATTCAGGACCCGGATATTCTGCCCACACATTGAATGAACCCGAAAGAAAAAAGCGGCCCTCGCGATTATCAGAAAGACCGTCCGGAACAAGCCGGAAAACGATACAGCCGTCAGTGTTTGAATACGCTGCTTCCAAAAGGTTTATGTGCGACATGCTTTATTATCTTCGGAATTGTCCCTGGGTGCAAGTATCGGAGGCAATTGCAGCTCCTTGAGCCGATTTCAAACGTCGGTTCCTTTTGAAATCGCCTCCATAATCTATGCTATACTCATACAGATCAGGAGACGCTTATGAAATATAACATTCAGACGACCCTCACCGGAAGGGTATGGTGGAAACCGTTCCTTTTATATCTTTTGCTGTCGTTTGCACTGATTCTTCCGCTGGAACTGACATTGATGCGCATCGACAATCCGGATAACACGATTCCTCTCTTGCCCCTGTTTCTTTTTATTGCAGTTCTTCTTGCGCTTCGTGTTGCGCTTGAAGCAGTCTTTACGCTCATTCTGGGCAGAATCCTGGTTTCATCCGTTTCCTGCAATGGAATACAGCCTGTACTGGGTGGCAGCACGCAGGAATTTGTCACACTCAATCTGGTTTGTTTTGTGCGTACCTGTATCACCCTTGGGTTTTACGGGCCCCGCTACATCAAACGCCACACAGACTATCTTGTAGAACACTGTTCAATCGATGGAACCGGTTGTTCATTTTCCGGTACTGCCCGATCCCTGTTCACATACATCTATGTCGGTCTAGTATTACCCCTTATTTTCTGGATGATGCTCTTCATCGCTGCAGCAGTCGCAGAACAGCTTGTTGCAGAATCTGCTCGTGTTTTACCAGAAGTTCTGATGGGAGTCCTCGGTATCGGTATTTTTTTTCTGTGCATTCCCTTCTTCTATTATGTAATCAGATGGTATTTCAATATTTCCTGGAAGGAGAAAACCCTCGAATGGAATACCGAGTTTTGGCAAAGCTTTTTTTTCCTGAGCGGTCAACTGTTCCTGTTGCTGATAACGCTTGGAATAGCCTGGCCGGTCTTTGCGGTCAGGTGCTGGGAGTATTTTGCGGAGAGAACAGTTATAAAAAAAAGAAGGCCGCATCCGCTACTCCGGCTGTTTTAACGGAGCAACCGGAAAAGCCTTCCTGCTTTTTTGGGGTCAGGCACTTTTATGCCTTATCACCCTTGGAGTGTACAGCCCAGACAATCCGCACAATTACAACATCAAGGTTCAGATATTCGGCAAGGCCACCGCAAACGCCGAAAATTTTTCTCCCTTGTTCAATCTTGTATAACCGCTTGGACATTCTTCGCCTCCTCTTCAGTACATTCTCCACACCTCATTACTGCATCGGTCAGTTTTGTAGAGGGTCTATTCTATAACACCGAAAATCTCCGCATCTGTTCCCCTGAACAACCGAATTACGACAGTATTCGGATCTGTTCATCATTTGAAGGCACCTGTTCATCATCAAAAATAAACAAGTCTTCAATCGGAACCTGAAAGAAAACCGCAAGCTTGTGCGCAAGAATCAGCGAAGGATTATACTTGCCGCCTTCAAGCGAGATAATCGTCTGCCGGCTCACTCCCACCCATTCCCCAAGTTCTTGCTGTGTCAGTCCTTTCGCCTGACGCCAGGCGAGCAATGTATTCTTCAATTTTGTCCTCCTGTTTTTTTAGTAATGAAAAGCTTTTCAATATCAGGTATACCATGAGTTTCACAAGTTCGCAAACAAAAGTCAAAAGTGCCGTTTTCCCATGGTTCCTGCTTTCTCCCGGGTCGGCCGTCTCTATAGTCGACCGTTTCCAAGGTCGGTGTTTTCTATAGCCGGCCCTTTCCCGTACCTCCCTTATCTGGGCAACACTGCAAGACTGTAATAGGTATCAGTTTTCGCATTATACCATCGGGCGGCAATATACGCGCCAGAAAGGACTGCTTCATGTTTATGGAAAATTCCGGATTCAACCGGTTTTGACACTGTTGTCGAAAGGCCTCCAATAGCCCATTCGTCAGACAAAAAGAACCCTTCAGCGGAGTCCGGAGGAGCAGTTACCGTACTAACAAAGACCTCATACCTCGAACTTTTCGGCGGTTTCGCAACCCATGAAGGATTTCCGTCCTTTCCCGGTTTCCGGCTGACAGAAACATCAACCGTCCTAAATTGCGTTTTATTGCGATATTCGACCAGCGCTTCGTAATAGGAACCGCAATGCAATACCTCAAGGACATGCAAGTCCGCCGAAACTCCCAGTGTATCTTTTTGATCGTACTCGGTAAGAACCGAAGCAACTCTGTCTCCCTCTACAATATACCGTACATATATCTTATTACGCATCGCCATCTGCGCGGCTGCACGGAAAACAAACTGTTCCCGCCGCTTACTCTCAGAAGCCAAAACAGGAATGCGCACATAATACACAGTTCCATTTCCTGCTTTTTCGTTCAGATAGAGCGCAGCATTCCCGCCAGAAGCAAACAGAGGCACCATAGAAAACATAACGAACACTATAAGCAAAATTCTGCGCATCACGCGATTATTCGGCATGTCAGACCTCCATACAAAAGCAGCACACTAATGGCAAGATTCCACCACTATTTTAAAACGTATACTCGAGCCCCGCACACAACAGGTGTTGTCATTACGTAAAAGCCCAGGGGGAATCTTTAAAAAAAAGGGTCTCTCGCCACACCGGCAAGAGACCCGATACACCCGGGAATACGTCAACAGGAACCAGCCCGATCAGCATTCCGGTACAAGCGGTTACTCCGAGTCCTTTGCAGTTTCTTTTTCAAGGAACTTCAGCGCTTCGTCGGACTTAAAGTTAGCAAAAGCAGTCGCTTCATTTCGGACAAATGTTTTAGCGACATCGTCGAAGCTCTTTCCAACATTGGCTTTGGGGAAAGACGAAAGAACATACACTCCGCCTTCAGCATCCACCCAGAGTTCGTCGCGCTCCACGCCGGAAAGCGACTGATCCGAAACCTGCTTGGAAATGCTTTCAGAATAGGAAAGAACTTGGATATTGTCTCCCTCGCCGCCTTCGCTTGAATAGTTCGTCAACGCATTCTTGACAGAAACATTGATCCAGCGAGCAATCTGGTCGCGTGCATCGCTTTCGGCATACTGTATGGACGTTTGCTTTGAGCTTTTCTTTGCGTAGCCAACGGTGTAATAGGTGTCAGCACTTTTGGGAACCTTGTTCACCCATTCCGGCATTTCTACGCCTTCAAGGCCGATAATCTTTTGCCCGGCTTTTACCGGTTCCTGTTTTTCAGCCGGAGCCGATCCGCAAGAAACGAACAAGGCAGAAATCAGCGCGACAGCCGCTACAGCGGTAAGAATTCTCTTCATCATATAATTTCCTCCTGGAAACAACGTAGTATTGGTAAATATACCACACTCTGATATACAAAACAAATTACCTGCTTTTATCTGTTACTCTTTGCTTTCATTTTTTTCGGATAAAACTTCAGCCCGTTCAAGCAGCACTTTTCGTGCCAGCTTCTCAGAATCATACAGCAGGGCAGACGGAACCCCATACGACTCCTCAAGCGCACTGTCAATCAGTACTTCTTCCGGCGTACCCATATCGATACGTCTGTCCGGATAAAAAAGCAGAACCGTATCCGCAAACGAACGGGTTAAGGATAATTCATGAAGAGACACTACGACAGAAACACCAGTCTGACGGTTCAAGTTTTTGAAAAAGTCAAGAGCCCTTTCCTTTTGGCGTTGTTCAAGCGCGAATATCGGTTCATCCATCAGTATCACTTTGGATCCGTACAAGGCTGAAAAACCCAAAAGCACTCGTTGCAGCTCTCCCTTTGAAAGGGAATCCAGCTTTCTCTCCTGTATCGGGGCAAGCTCCAGCGCGGCAACTGTTTCGGTAAGCAAAACCGAATCCGTGCTGTTCCAGCCGCCGTTCGCATAAATATATTCCAATAATTCTCCTATTGTGCGATCATCTGTGTCAGATGGATCGAACTCCATGTTCTGGTATATATAGGAGCAGACCAAATTACGCGCATGTTCTGTTTCGGGAGTCAGTCCGGGACCTTCAGCTCCTGCCGAATCCGCCCATACACCCGTCAACACGCGGCTGTCGCGCCCCGCCAGAACGACAGAACCCCGTTGGGGCAGAATGCGGGCGCCCGCCAACAGCATAAAGGTAGACTTTCCGGAACCGTTCGGACCGGTAAGACTGATCAAACCCGAAGGTATGTCCGCCGAAAACATATCAAACACAGGAGTTAGCAACGTTCCGTCCTTTCCAACATCAAGCATACCGGTTTCAGGATCAGGCCAGGCAAACGTAACATCAGAAAATCGGATCAACGACTGTATTTCACTCATGCCGGCACTATAGCACAAAAAGGGACAGGACTTCTCCCCTTGCATAAAACAACAGGGCGGAGTATTTTATAAGACGGTTAAGTAGGTTCTCTACTTATTTTATTCTCACTTCAATACTTTTTTATAAGGACGGAAATATGTCTGAGAAAAAACTCGTAATGATCGACGGAAACACCGCCGCCGGCCATGTCGCCCACGCATTGAGCGAAGTAATCGGTATCTATCCGATTACCCCATCAAGCCCCATGGGAGAAGTCGCCGACGAATACTCGGCAAAGGGCAAGAAAAACATCTGGGGAACCGTTCCCGAGGTTGTTGAATTGCAGTCCGAAGGTGGTGCTGCCGGTGCCGTCCACGGAGCACTTACAACGGGAGCGCTGTCTTCTACCTTTACCGCATCACAGGGACTGCTCCTGATGATTCCCAACATGTATAAGATTGCCGGAGAACTGACGAGCACTGTTTTCCACATTGCAGCCCGCGCAGTTGCTGCCAGCTCGCTTTCGATATTCGGCGACCATCAGGACGTTATGGCATGCCGCCAGACCGGATGGGCAATGCTTGCTTCCAACAATGTACAGGAAGTAATGGATCTCGCTGTCATTTCCCATGCCGCAACGCTTGAAGCGCGCGTTCCGTTCCTTCATTTCTTCGACGGATTCCGCACCTCCCACGAAGTGCAAAAAATCGAGGAAGTTTCCTATGAGATAATGCAGCAGATGATCGACTCCGAGCTGGTTCGTGCACATCGCGCTCGCGGCCTCACACCGGAAAATCCGGAAATTCGGGGAACAGCCCAAAACCCGGACGTCTACTTCCAGCAGCGCGAAGCTGTCAACAAGTACTACCTCGCAGTACCTGCAATCGTTCAAAAGGCTATGGACAAATATGCCAAACTCACCGGCCGCCAGTACAAGCTCTATGAGTACGAAGGAGCCGCCGATGCAGAAAAGGTTATCGTCCTTATGGGTTCAGGCTGCGACACCGTCGAAGAAACAGTAACAGCCCTCAACAAGAAGGGAGAAAAACTCGGTGTTCTCAAGGTTCGCCTCTACCGCCCCTTCTCTGCAGAACTCTTTGTTGCAGCTCTCCCGGCATCTGTCAAAGCTATCGCCGTTCTGGACCGCACCAAAGAACCTGGATCGCTCGGCGAACCCCTATACGAAGACGTCCGCACCGCTATCGGCGAAATGCAGGCCGCGGGCAAATGCCAGTTCAAGAACTATCCGGTTATCCTCGGCGGACGCTACGGCCTCGGTTCCAAGGAATTCACCCCGGCCATGGTCAAGGCAGTCTTTGACAACCTCACCGGAGAAAAGAAACCGAATTTCACCATCGGCATCGAAGACGACGTAACCGGCACAAGCCTTACATACGATGCTTCGTTCCAGCTTGACGATTCAGGTCTGCATCAGGCTATGTTCTTCGGACTTGGTTCGGACGGAACCGTTGGTGCAAACAAGAACTCCATCAAGATCATCGGCGAAGCAACCGACAACAAGGCCCAAGCCTATTTCGTGTACGACTCCAAGAAATCCGGTTCAATCACCACCAGTCATCTTCGCTTCGGCAAAGACAAGATCCTCAAACCCTATCTTGTTACGCAATCGGACTTTATTGCCTGTCACAAATTTACCTTCCTCGAGAAGTACGACATGCTTTCAACGGCAAAAAAAGGCGCGACATTCCTTCTGACCAGCCCCTACGGAAAGGATCAGGTATGGGATAACATCCCGGTTGAAGTCCAGAAACAGATAATCGATAAAGAACTAAAATTCTATGTTATCGACGCTGTTTCGATCGCCGAAAAAGCCGGAATGGGCGGACGCATCAACACAGTCATGCAGACAGCATTCTTCAAGATTTCCGGCATCCTTCCGGCCGACGAAGCTCTTTCCCTGATCAAGAAATACACAGAAAAGACCTATGGAAAGAAAGGCGCCGACGTCGTCAAGAAGAACATCGATGCGATCGAAGCTGCCGTCGCCGGAGTCGAACAAGTCGACTACCCCAAGACTGCAAGCAGCAAGATCAAAATGCTTCCCGCAATGACTTCGGACGCCCCGGCCTTCGTCCAGAATGTACTTGGTACAATCGGCATCAACAAAGGCGACTCGATCAAGGTCGGTGAAATGCCTGCGGACGGCACGTTCCCCACTGCAACAACACAGTACGAAAAACGCGCAATCGCTGAGCACATGCCCATTTGGAACAAGGACCTCTGCATCCAGTGCGGCCAGTGCACCGTTGTGTGTCCCCATGCCGTTATTCGGGCAAAAACCTACGATCCAAAGTACCTTGCTAACGCTCCGGCAACCTTCAAGAGCGCGGACTACAAAACCAAGGAATTCGAAGGCTGGAAGTTTACCATCCAGGCATCTGCAGAAGACTGCACTGGGTGCGGACTGTGCGTGCAGCAGTGCCCTGCAAAGAGCAAAGAAGATCCGAGCATCAAGGCTATCAACATGAAGAGCTTTGCCGACAACCGCGCTGCAGAATCCGCAAACTGGAATTACTTCTTCAAAGAAATTCCGGACAACGATCCTGCCAAGCTCAACTTGTCCAATGCCAAGTTCCTTGCCATGAAGCGCCCGCTGTTCGAATTCTCCGGAGCTTGCGCAGGCTGCGGCGAAACACCCTACATCAAAATGCTCTCCCAAATGTTTGGAGATCGCGCCGTTATTGCAAACGCAACGGGATGCTCGTCAATCTACGGTGGAAACCTTCCGACAACCCCCTATGCAAAGAATGCCGAAGGCAAAGGACCTGCATGGTCGAATTCCCTCTTTGAAGACGCTGCGGAATTCGGACTCGGAATGAGGCTCACCAGCGACAAACTCGCTACCTACGCCCGCGAGGTTGCAGCAACCGTCAAAGGCAAGGGCATTGCAGCAGCAGAAATCGATGCAATCCTTGCAAACGAAGGCACCGACGAACAGGCTATCTCGGCACAACGCAAGAATGTCGAAGCCCTCAAAGCAGTACTGGCAAACAGCACTGATGCAGACGCCAAGGAACTCGCGTCTCTTACCGACCACTTTATCAATCGCTCTGTCTGGATCATCGGTGGCGACGGATGGGCCTACGACATCGGATTCGGCGGACTCGATCACGTTCTGGCTTCCGGACGCAATGTCAACGTACTCGTCCTGGACACCGAAGTGTATTCCAACACCGGTGGACAGATGTCCAAAGCGACACCGATCGGTGCTGTGGCAAAATTTGCTGCTTCGGGAAAATCCACCAGCAAAAAGGACCTCGGCATGATCGCCATGAGCTACGGATACGTATATGTTGCCCGCGTCGCGATGGGAGCAAACATGACCCAGGTCATCAAAGCCTTCCGCGAAGCCGAAAGCTATAACGGACCGTCGATCATCATCGCATACAGCCACTGCATCAACCATGGAATAAACATGGAATACGGCATGACAAACCAGAAAGAAGCAGTCTCCTGCGGTCTGTGGCCGCTGTATCGCTTTGATCCCCGCCTTGCCGATCAGGGAAAGAATCCTTTCCAGTTGGACAGCAAAGAACCCGACTACAAGCTCGCAGACTTCATGTATAAAGAAGTTCGTTTCAAGAGCCTCAAGGTTGCGGATCCTGTTCGCGCAGAAACACTTCTCAAGAAAGCCGAAGAAAAGGCCAAGAGACAGTGGAAAGAGTACGAATACCTGTCAAAACGGGATTTCTAACATCAACGGAAGGATGTGTTCACTCCGAACCGATGGATGCATCCTTCTGACACCCTTTCGGGAGCTTATAAAAGCTGATTTTTTGGGAGTTCCCCGTGGGATTTCCCTGTAAAAGCTCCCTGTAGGGTTGTTGTCAAACAAAACGGGCTGTCCTTCCGGACAGCCCGTTTTTTTTAACCGCATACGGCAATAGTCAACAGAGAATCAGGCTTCCATGGCTCCCCTGCATACGAACCAAAGAAATCCACACCGGTAAACCCGGCATCAGCAAGATATCCTTCCAACACATGCTTTCTGAGCGGCATAAGAGGCATAGTACTCGATATTTCGAGTTCTTCTTCCGGAACAGAGAGCGTCCAGGAATAATCCACAATTCCATTTTCTTTTACTGCCG
>Ga0116148_1005523_pt1 | contig 10530 bp, 9 predicted proteins | sample AD_UKC055_MetaG_FD_89786 | JGI IMG/M metagenome (GOLD analysis project Ga0116148, IMG submission 89786) | Active sludge microbial communities of municipal wastewater-treating anaerobic digesters from USA - AD_UKC055_MetaG | ecosystem: Engineered > Bioreactor > Anaerobic > Digestate | place: USA... | reverse complement strand
TGATGGCCGCCGAGGGTGTAGGGACCGGCGGCCTCGATGGTTTCGACCGCCCTGAGCAGTTTTGCCCCGCGCTTGGGATCGGCCTGCAGTTCCGGATAGACCTTGCGCAGGGGCTCGGTCATGCCCAGCACAAAGGCCTGCGCCGGCTGCACCACCTCCAGCTGATAACGCGCCCGGTTGGCCTCGAACCAGCTGCGTTCGTTGTTTTCCGCCAGCTCATTGAAAAAAGCCACCGTATCGCGGCTGAAACCCTGAAAAGTACGGCTCGTCATAGCCTTTTTGCTCGTTTGAGAGAGCAGCTGAAATCGTTGGAGTGGCTGGAGGATGAAGCGGGCACAACCGGCGTGTAGAATCCGGATCGACCTGGCCTGCATGGTATTTATAGATACGGAAAATCCCGATTGTGCTCAATTAAAAAAAAGAGATTGAATTATCCCCTCTATTACGATGTGGCGCGATAACGGGCAGGGCTCTGTCGGCGGGCGGCACCATCAATAGGCTGCATTGTTCTCATGATATTAAAACCCACACCCGGCCTGGTCGATAACGGCGGTGCCTCTCATGGACAGCCGTTTTTTTATTTGTATGGGTTGTTTATATTTTACTTTTCCAGGTTTGCGTCGTATTATAAGTAAATACTCTGCTCACATCTGGCAAGCTTGATCAAAAATCAGAAAATGGGATGACAGACGACCCCCTGACCCAGCTTTTTCTTCAGTGCCGTTGCAGTGATGGTACCGGTGAATTTGCACGTATTATCGCAGGTTCACAAAATTATGCCTATCTGTTGGCCTATCGTCTGCTCCTGTCAAAAGATGAAGCCAAGGACATCGTCCAGGAAGCCTTTATCCGCGTCTGGCAGCATCGGGCTGAGTTTAATGGTCAAGTCAAGTTTACTACCTGGCTTTACTCCATTGTCAGCAATCTGTGTAAAGACCGGCGGCGCACTCTTGCAAGACGCATTCAAGCCATGATCAGATACCATCTGTGGAACGTCGCCCGGACCAGTAAGGATATTGAAAATGAGACTGAACAAAGAGAACTCTCCGGGTGGATTCTCAAACTGGCGAATGAATTGCCTGACAAACAAAAATTGGTCTTTATTTTGCGCGATTTACAGGATCTGGACATTGGTGAAATCAGCGTCGTCACCGGGCAGTCCCCCGCCAGAATAAAATCCAATCTGTATCATGCGCGAAAATTCCTGCGGCAGCGTCTGGTTGAAATGAAAATAGTGGATTTTTGATATGGCAAACTGTAGGAAATATAGAAGAATTGGCTATTTATTCCGCAGCGGCGAATGCACTGCAGAGGAGCGAGCGGCCTGGAACGAGCATGTGCAGGGTTGCCCAGCCTGCCAAAAACTGGCCAGGCAAATGGCAATCATCTCGGAGGGTATGCAAAAGACACGCGCAAAAGTGGTCGAAATGGAAGCGCCCGGGCAGCATACTCGCAAAATTATGCAAGCGCTGGCGGTTAAGACGCCGAGGTATCAATCAGCCCCGGGGATGTTTTTTGTATTTCTGCATCGGCCCCGCATCCGGTTTGTCCAGGCATTATTGCTTATTGCGCTTATTGCCAGCTTTGCGTGGGAGAAATATTTGTCAGCCAGCGCATGGCAGGAAAACGATCTCGTCCATATGCTCGCCATCCAGAAACAAACGTACATCGTTTCTTCAGGAATACCGGTTCTGCCGAGCCCAAGAGACCGGTCGAGTATGCTAAAAATTATCAACTGGATTAACTGGCAGTATGAATCGGCTTTTACAGCCAAAACAGGCGTGCTTCACCTGCCTGTTACAGGGCGGAAACAACTCTGGCAAAAGCGCAAAACTGAATTGAACCTTTTAATACAATCCTGCGGCTGGACGCCAGGAGAGAGAGAATATCTGCTCAGGCAGGGCGTCTCCTATTTGCATTATTATCTATCCATCAAACGGTGAGGATTTGATATGAATAAAAAAATGAACACCACCTTGTCCGTCCTGCTCCTGACGCTGTGGATAGCCGGATGCCGTGAAATCAAGACCACTACCACCATTTATGAAGACGGACGCATCGAACGAAAGATCGCTATCGAGGGGGATTCGGACAAACTCCAGGAGAGTGCCTTCCCCTTTCCCATAGATTCAACCTGGTCCAGACAGCGCACCCATCAAGCACAAGACAGCACTAAAACAGTGACAACATGGTCCCGGCAGTTCTCCGGAATCGCCGAACTGCAAGCGTGCTATAAGGCCATCACGCATCCAGCCCTTCGTGTTAAAGTGGATATCAAGAGCGAACGCAAATTTCGCTGGTTCTACACCTATTGGCAATATAGCGAAACCTATCACGCTTACAATGTCCACATCTTGAAACCCGTCTCGGACTATCTCAGTGCGGATGAATTGCTGTTCTGGATCAACAAGCCCGACAGCAGCGACGAGGTTGAAAAAAAAATGGATCAATGGATGATGGACAACATGTTCGCAGAATTCTATCAAACCCTGCAGCATCAGGTCCGGCGCTTGAATGATCCGCGCCTTGATATTCAGCTGCTGGATGCGCATAAATCCGAACTTTATCATGCGCTGATGGATTCATCCTCAGAGGCCGATGAGGTCGATGAGATATTGGCGGTGTGCCAGCAAATCTATGGTTCGGATGTGTTAAACGCCGCGCGTGTTGCCATCGACAGCAGCTTGATTTCGCTGGAAAAGCATCTGGAATTTGAAACCGATTTATCTTTAAACAGTTATACCAACACGGTGCTCCTGCCCGGTCAGCTGTGGGCGAGCAACGGCCAGATCGTCGAGCAAGGTCAGGTTACCTGGAACCTCACCTCGCGCAATTTTCAATTTGAGGATTTTTCCATGTGGGCGCGGAGCCGTAAAGCCAATATTGGTCTGACGATCTTGTCTGCTCTCATGGCCATCTTACTTGCTGCGGGGTTGATCATCGCGCATATCAAGTCCAGAAATGTGAATCCCTGAGCGGTGGTCGCTCAGCTGGCCGCCTTTGCCGCTGCAATAAAAGCGCAGCACCTTTGGCCTCCGCGAAAGAAACGTCAAGAAACGGAAAGCCGGCTTGTGATCATGGCGATGTTGACGCGTCTGCAGGAAAATAGTCCGGGTTGATTCCCGCCGTTTTCCAGTGCTGCCTAATTTTATCGGTCAGCGATGTCGCCTGCTTGCATGCCGTAGTGCAATATGCTTGATTTTCAGGATTTGCTTGCCTGATTTTCCAGCAAACAGGAGAGTGATGGGGTCAAAATAGCCGGAAATTCCCCTGGATGAAAAGGGATCCTTTTGGATCAATGTTCCTATTATTTTCGCAGCTATGCCGTCCGCAGCTTTCGCGGCCTCCTCTAGCTCCAGTCCGCCCAATTAGCAGAGTTCACCCGGCCGCAGGGACGCCAAAGACGGCCTCATTGTTTCCTGTGCAATGAGGTTCATCATGCGGATTGTTTTCCGATGTTTGACCATCCTGACGCTCGTTTTTCTGGCCGCAACGCCAATTTTTTCATCCGCGGCGGCACCCCTGAACGAATCCGCAACACCATCCATTGCCTTTACCCCCCTGCGGCTGGAAGCGGAGAGCGGGCAATACGAGGAGATGACCCTGCTCGCCGATACCAGGGCCTCTTGCGCATGGGCGAGAAAGATGTAATCAGCGCAGATATTGATGACGCACTCATTCTCCCCCCAGAGAAACGGCCAGTCCTCCTTGTTCTCCAGAAAATCGGGTTTGAGCAGGAGCACGCCGGGGACGACCCCGCCGGCGATGAAGGAGTAATCCGCCCGGTTGATGCCATAGGTCACCTTCTTCGAGCGGGTGCCGACCCCCGCCACAAAGGAGAGGTCGGAATAGGGATGGCAGCCGAAGATATAGTTCAGCCCTTTGAAAACCTGCTCCCGGCCTATCAGCTCTGGAAACGACCGGTGCAGGAAATAGTTGGCCGTGGCCCAGGTGATGACCTCACTGTTGCCGGCCCAGCCGCGCGTGCCGATGGGAACGCCATAGGGATTCTCCCTGGCGAGCTTCTCCAGCGGTCATCCAGGGTTCCGCTGCTGAGGCCGTCCGACTCGTAAGGCTTTAAGCGTCTGGTCGATGAAGGTTTGATCGCGGCTGACGCCGAACTGCTCCCAGGCCTCCGCCAGGGTTTTCACTACCGAGGTATGGTGCCCGGTTTCGATGTCGAAATCTCCGGCATCGAACCAGCCGCCGCTTCCAGCCGGGGATCACATTGGGCTCGAGGCGCCATTCCACCACGCTCCCGCTCTTGCCGGCGCCGATCCGGCGATCACCGCGGCCGAAAGATCCGGACATAAACAAGGTGCAAAATAATTGGCAATTTTCAAATATTTTCAGGTTTTTCTGCAACTAGTAAAGGGCTTCATAAAACGATTCCCGCTGACTGCCCCCATTTTCCCGTTGCTATTGAAAATGACAATTTATATATTATGTCATAATTTGGCTGGTTGAGTCAAGTTTTGACAAATAAAGGGCATGGAATGCAGCTGCAAATCCGGGATATCTGCAAGCTCCTCAACGTCTCCGAGCGCACCGTCTACCGCTGGATCAAGAGCGGGGCCATCCCCCATTACAAGCTCAACGAGCAGTATCGCTTTAACCGCGTCGAAATTCTCGAGTGGGCGACGGCGCAAAAGATGACGGTCTCACCGGAGATCTTTGCCGAGCCCGAGAGCGGCGACCTGCCGGCACTTTCCGCCGCCATCGAGGCGGGGGGGATCCACTACCGCGTCAGCGGCGGGGACAAGGAGAGCGTGCTGCGCTCGATCGTCCGGCAGATGCGTCTGCCGGAGGGGGTGGATGTGGATTTCCTCCTTCAGGTGCTGCTGGCGCGCGAGTCGCTGGGCTCGACCGCGATCGGCGACGGCATCGCCATTCCCCATCCCCGCAGTCCCATCGTCCTGCATGTCTCCCGGCCGATCATTTCGCTCTCCTTTCTCGAGACCCCGATCGATTTCGAGGCCCCCGACGGCAAGCCGGTCGGCATCATCTTCACCATCGTCAGTCCGACCATCCGCGCCCACCTGCACCTGCTTTCGCGCCTCTCCTACGCCCTCAAGGATGACTCCTGGCGGCGGATCCTGGCTGCGCCCGGCGTGCGCGAGGAGATCATCGACCTCCTGAAGCGGATCGAACCGGGCTTTGGCAGGGCGGCCGGATGAATCCCCAGCTGACCTGCTTTTTCATCGCCCTGCTCCTTCTGCTCTGCGGAGGCGCGGCCGCCTGGCTGCTGCACCGCCGGGAGGCCCTGGCGCGGCGGCTCGCGGCCGCCAGCGTGATCGCCGCGGGGGCATTCGGTCTGGTCCCGGCTATAAGTGTGCTCGCTTCCGGTGAGAGCCTGCTCTACGAGCGGGCGGCCTCGATCCCTGCGCTCTCCTTCTCCCTGATGATCGACCCCCTGGCGGCTTTTTTCCTGGTGATCATTTTTTTCATCTCCGCCATGACCGCGCCTTACGGCGCCGGTTATCTCCGCGCCGAAGGCAGCCCCGCAGCCCGCGGCCGCTCCTTTTTCTTTTTCAACCTTCTCGTCCTCGGCATGGCTCTGGTTGCGGCCGCGGCCAACGGCATGCTCTTCATCATCGCCTGGGAGATCATGTCGATGGCCGCATTCTTCCTCGTCACCTTCGAGGATGAGCGGCTGCAGACGCGGAGCGCCGGCCTGATCTATCTGATCGCCGCCCACATCGGCGTCGTCCTGCTCTTTTTCATGTTCTGGCTGCTGGCCGGAGCGGGCACGGGCTCGCTTGATTTCAGCCAGTTCGCCGGGGCCGCTCTGGCCGGATCAAAGCTCAAAAGCCTGATCTTCCTGCTCAGCATCGCCGGTTTCGGCGCCAAGGCGGGATTCCTTCCCCTGCATGTCTGGCTGCCGGAGGCCCATCCGGCCGCACCGAGCCACGTCTCCGCGCTCATGTCCGGCGTGATGATCAAAATGGGGCTGTACGGGATCCTGCGCACCCTCACCTGGCTGGGAACCCCCCCGCTGTGGTGGGGCACCCTGCTGGTGGTTATCGGACTGGTGAGCGGCCTGCTGGGTGTGCTCTATGCCCTCGCCCAGCACGACCTCAAGCGGCTGCTCGCCTACCACAGCGTCGAGAACATCGGCATCATGGCCATCGGCCTCGGGCTGGGACTGCTCGGCCTCCATCTGCAGGAGAATACCCTCGCGGTGCTGGGTTTCGGCGGCTGCTTGCTGCACATCCTCAACCATTCGATTTTCAAGAGCCTGCTTTTCATGGGCGCCGGCGCGGTGAAGCAGCAGTGCCACACCCTGGAGATCGACCGCCTCGGCGGGTTACAGAAGCGCATGCCATTCACTGCCGCGACCTTTCTCATCGGCGCCGCAGCCATCTCCGGGCTGCCCCTGCTCAACGGCTTTGTCAGCGAATTCATGATCTATTTCGCCTCATTCTCGGCCGTGACTTCCGCGCCCAAAGGGACCACCGCTCTGCCGCTGCTGAGCCTGCTGGGCCTGGCCGCGATCGGTGCCCTGGCTGTCGCCTGCTTCACCAAGGCGGCCGGCGTGGTTTTTCTTGGCGAGGGGCGCACTCAGGCCGGCGAACGCGGACAGGAGGCCTCCGCTGTCATGCTCCTGCCGATGCTCCTGCTGGCCGCTCTCTGCGTGGTGGCGGGTGTCGCGCCGCTGCTGCTCCTGCCCCTGCTGCGGCCGGCGATCGCGGCGGCGGCGAATCTGCCGGCCGCCGTCATCAGCACGGAAATGGCCGCGCTGGTCGAGCCTTTCACAGCGGTAACAGTAATCGCCGCCGGCGGCGCTGCGCTTTTTATTCTGCTCGCGCTCTGGCGTCGCCGGATTCTGGCGACGCGAGGCCTCCAACGCTCCGGCACCTGGGACTGCGGCTACAGCCAGCCCTCCGCGCGCATGCAGTATACCGCCTCCTCCTTTGTCCAGCCCCTGATCGACCAGAACAAGTGGATTCTACGCAGCAGGGTGGAGGAGGTACCGCCGGAAGGATATTTCCCGGAGGGTGCGCGCTATCACTCGCATACGCCGGATCTCTTTCTCGATAAATTCTGGCGGCCGCTGCTGGCGGCGATCGCCTGGCTCTTCCACCAGCTGCAGTGGATGCAGCGCGGCCGCATCTCGCTTTATATTCTCTACATCGCCGTCGTCCTGCTCGCGCTGCTCTTCTGGTTCGGAGGGCTGCGATGAGGTTTTCCGCCCTGATCTTTTTTCTGCTCTCGCTGCTGGCCGCCCCGCTGTTGACCGGATGGATCGTCCGCGTCAAGGCCCTTTTCGCCGGGCGCCGCGGCGCGCCGGTCACCCAGCTCTACCGGGATCTCTTCCGGCTGCTGCGCAAGGGTGCGGTCTACAGCCGCAGCACGAGTCCGCTTTTCTGGCTGGCGCCGATGATCACGCTGGCTGCGACGGTCGCCGCTCTCGCACTGCTACCCCTGCCCGGCTATGCCGCTCTGATCGCCTTTCCCGGTGACCTGATCCTGTTCGCCTATCTCTTCGCCCTCGGGCGTTTTTTCACGATCCTGGCGGCGCTCGACACCGCCTCGGCCTTTGAAGGCATGGGTGCCAGCCGCGAGGCGTGGTATGCCATCTTCGCCGAGCTCATCCTCTTTCTGGGGCTGGCAACTCTGGTCCGCTTTACCAATTCGCTCTCGCTCTCGCAGATCTTTGAGAGCCGCGCCGTGACCATCGAGTACGCCGACAGTCCGGCCCTCGCCCTGCTCCTGGTCAGTCTCTTTGTCGCCATGCTGGCGGAGAACAGCCGCATCCCCGTCGACGATCCGGCCACCCACCTCGAGCTGACCATGATCCATGAGGTGATGGTGCTGGACCACAGCGGCCCCGATTTCGCCTTTATTCTGTACGGTGCGGCGCTCAAGCTGTGGATCTGGGCGATGTTCCTCACCCTGGTGATCATCTCCTCCTTTCCTTCGCCCAACTCGCTGCGGCCGTTGATCGCAGCGGGCGTTCTTTTCATCATCGCCACCGCCATCGGCATCGTTGAATCGGTGATGGCGCGCCTGCGGCTCGAACGGGTGCCGCAGATGCTGATGGGCGCCGGTGCCCTTGGCCTGCTCAGTTACATCATCCTGGGATAACGCATGCAAACCGTGATCGATATCATTCTGCTGCTGGTGCTCCTGAGTGACCTCTACCTCCTGAGCCTGACCCGTCTGGGCGCGGCCATCCGGGTCATGGCCTTTCAGGGAGTGCTGCTCGCCCTGCTGCCTTTCATCTCGGCCGGAGGCATTCTCTCCCTGCATGGGGTGATCATCGGTTTCAGCAGCCTGGCGATCAAGGCCATCCTCATCCCCCGCTTTCTCTCGCACGCCGCCCGCGAGGTGCGCACCGGACTGGAGATCGATTCCTACATCCCCTACGGGGCGGCGCTGGTGGCCGGCATGGGCGTGGTGCTGGTCTCATTCTGGGTCGCGCGCAAGTTCGCCCTGCCGGTGACGGTCTCCTCGCGCCTGTGGATTCCGGTCTCCCTGGCGGCGGTGATGATCGGCCTGCTCATGCTCATCATCCGCAAAAAGGCGATCACGCAGGTGATCGGCTATCTGGTGCTGGAGAACGGCATCTACATCCTCGGCCTCTCCCTGGCCGCGCAGATGCCCTTTCTGGTCGAGCTGGGTGTACTCCTCGACGTTTTCGCCGGCGTTTTCATCATGGGCATCACCATGAATCACATCAAGAACTATTTTGATGACCTGGATGTGGACAATCTGACCATTCTGAAGGATTAGCTGTGATCGCGGCGGTAATCATTATCCCCATTCTTTTCAGCGCTGCGGCCTGGCTGGTCTCCGGCAGCCGGCTGCGCCGGCGTTTGTGGCTGATCTGCTCGCTGCTTCATCTCGGCACGGTGATCGCCCTGGCGGCGCAGACGCCGCCGCCGATCCTCGGCGGCTGGCTGGCGGTCGATGCGCTGGGACTGCTCTTCCTCGGTATCGTCTCGCTCCTCTTTCTGGTCAGCGCCGCCTACGGGCAGGCCTGGCTCTCCATGATCGCCGCCGCGGAGCCGCACGGGGCCAGGGACCCGGAACGGGTCTTCATCACCTGCATGCTGCTCTTTCTGGCGACCATGTCGCTGGTGGTTCTCTCGCACCATCTCGGACTGCTGTGGGTGGCGGTCGAGGCGACCACCCTGGCGAGCGCGCCGCTGATCTTTTTCCACCGCACTGTCAATTCTCTTGAAGCGACCTGGAAGTACCTTCTGATCTGCTCGGTGGGCATTGCGCTGGCTCTCTTCGGCACTTTTTTCCTCGGCGCTGCGGCTTCGGCCGGCGGACAGGAGGGATCGCTGCTGCTCGATGCGCTGGTCCGGCGGGGCGCAGCGCTGGATGCGCGGCTGACGCGCATCGCTTTCATCTTTCTCCTCGTCGGCTATGGCACCAAGATGGGGCTCGCTCCGATGCACACCTGGCTGCCGGACGCTCACAGCCAGGCCCCCTCGGCGGTTTCGTCGCTGCTCTCCGGCGTCCTGCTCAACTGCGCCTTCCTGGCCATTCTGCGCGCCTACCAGATCTGCGTCGCTGCCGGCCAGGCCGATTTTGCCCGTAATATCCTGCTCATCTTCGGACTGGTCTCCATGCTGCTGGCGGCGGTCTTTATTCTCAATCAGCCAGACTACAAGCGGCTGCTCGCCTATTCGAGCGTCGAGCATATGGGTATCCTCGCCTTCGGGATCGGACTGGGGCCGGCGGGTTTTTATTTCGCCCTCTTTCATGCCCTCAACCATTCGCTCAGTAAAAGCGGCCTTTTTCTGACCGCCGGCAATATCCTCACCCTCTTCAAATCCAAGGCGATCGGCGAGGTCAGGGGGCTCGGGCGCAGCCATCCGCAGATCGGTTGGGCCTGGATCGTCGGCTTTCTGGCCATCTCCGGGACGCCGCTCTTCGGTCTTTTTATCAGCGAGTTCAATCTCCTCGGGGTTGCGGTCATGCAGCACCGCCTGGTCATCGCGGTGATCTATCTCTTTCTGCTGACGGCGGTCTTTGTCGGCATGGCTGCCGCCTTTTTCCCGATGGTGCAGGGCGCCGCTGCGGATGCGCCGCGGGAAAAACTCCCGGCCCTCCTCCGGCTGCTGCCGCTGCTGCTTTTCATGCTCACTTTTCTGCTCGGCGTGTACATTCCCGGCGGGCTGGACCGTCTGCTCAGGATGGGCGCTGCCGCCCTGGGAGGCGGGCAATGAACCGGCGCGGTTTGCTCCCTTTTCACAATGGTGAGCCGCTCGAATGGTCCGCCCTGGCTGCGCTGCCCATCGGCCGTTTTCGCGATACTGTTGTCGAGGAGGTCGCCGGCGGCCGGCGCCTGGCGGCCTTTTTCGGCTTGCGGGAAAATCGTCGCCGCGTCAGACTGATCGCCGTGCTCGCCGATGATCAGAACGGCGTGCTTTATGCGCTGCGCGCCGGGGTGGAGGATTCTTTTCCCGCGCTGACGCCCGCATGCCCCCAGGCCCATCTCTTCGAGCGCGAAATCCATGAACAGCTCGGTGTGCGGCCGGAGGGCCATCCCTGGCTCAAACCGCTCCGCTTTAC
>Ga0116148_1005517_pt1 | contig 10536 bp, 8 predicted proteins | sample AD_UKC055_MetaG_FD_89786 | JGI IMG/M metagenome (GOLD analysis project Ga0116148, IMG submission 89786) | Active sludge microbial communities of municipal wastewater-treating anaerobic digesters from USA - AD_UKC055_MetaG | ecosystem: Engineered > Bioreactor > Anaerobic > Digestate | place: USA... | reverse complement strand
GCTTGCTGTTTTCCGGCCTCGGGGGATCGCGATAGAGAAAGAGGGTGGGCAGCAGCATAAGCGCGCAGTAGAGGGCCGAGACCGTAAAGATCAGCGACCAGGAGAATCCCTTGAGATAGCTCACCAGCAGCGGGGCCAAAAAGGCGCCAAGATTGATCATCCAGTAATAGATGCCGAATCCGAAGCCGCTGTTCTCCGGGGTGGTGCTGCGCGCCAGGGTACCCGAGATGATCGGCTTGAACAGGCCAGCCCCGGTAGCCAGCACCAGCAGGCTGGTGAAGATAACCCCGTAGGTCGAAACATGACCGGTGATGTAATAGCCGGCAGTGAGCAGGGCGAAGGCGACCATGAGCATGCGCCGGTAGCCATAGCGGTCGGCAAGGGCCCCGCCAAGGATGGGCACCACGTAGGTCATGGCATAGACCAGACTTTGCAGAAAGCCCACCGACTGCTCCGAGAAACCCAATCCCCCTTGCGCGGCGCTGTTGGTGAGATAGACGGCCAGGACTGAATTCATGCCGTAATAGGCGGCGCGTTCAAAAAGCTCCATCAGATTGGCCACCCAGAAAACGCGCGGAAACGAGGCCAGTACCGGGGAGCGGCTATTGTCGCTCATAGTGTCCTTTCAGGATTGGGAGATCGGCAGATATTTGGCAGCCCTGGGCAGGATAAGACCGGTCGCACCCGCGGGCAGATTCGGACCGGCCAGCTGCCAGGCCTTCGCCAGCGATGCAGCCGGGACCATGCCGGTGCGCCGGACCAGCTCAGGGGGAAGGGCCGAGACCAGAATGATCTGCGCCCCCTCACACTTGCTCTTCAGGGTCAGGGCGGTGTGGCCATTGATACGATAGTTGCCGAGCAGCTCCCGGCCCATCTCCGCGGCGCTCACACCGGTGAAATAGTCCATAAAAGCGGCGGACCCTACGCCCTCACGGCATTCGGCCAGCACAATCAGGGTGCCACCGCTCTTGACAGCTTGGTAGGCGTGATGGATGGATTTGTGGGATTGAATAAGGTTGATATCGGCGGGATGGCCGCCGGCGCTGGCGATGACGACATCCGCCCGCTCTCCGATCGGCAGATTGTAAAAATCTCGCACCAGCGGTACCAGTTCCCTCTGCACCGGCAGAATGGGGCCGGCGGCCGCAGCAGCGATCTCCCCCTGCGGGGAAAGCACAAGCTGCAGGGAGAGGGCGGCCGGGAAAAAGCGCACAATCTCGGCCAGATCAAGATAGACCGGATTGGTCTCGATGTTGCCCTCCCGGCAGTCGGGATGAAACTGGCCGGTGGCGGGATCGAGCGTCCGGCGGTGGTTGATGCGAATGGTCTCGGCGCCGGCGATGCCGGGCAGCAGCATCTTGGGTCCGCCCCCAAAGCCGGCAAAGTAGTGATAGAGAATCCCCCCGATGGTGACAATCCGGTCCGCCTCCAGGGCGGCGCGGTTGATGATCACCGGGGTGCCGAAGGAGGTCATCCCGATCGACTCGAGTTGGCCCTCCTCCCGGCAGTCGTGCTGGGCGACGGGATAACAGTTGTAAACCTTATCTCCAACCAGGTCGCGCACCAGCGGGTCCGGCTGCACCACATGGCTGCCATTGGCGACGAGGATGCTCACCCGCGGGGCGAAACGGGCCTCCAGTTCAGGCAGCAGCAGGCCAAGAACCTCGTCAAGGCGGCAGCGCCGGGTATGGTCGGGCACGACCAGCAGCAGGCTCTCTCCGGCTGCAGCGCCCCCCTCCTTCAGCTTCCCCAACAGCTGCTTAATAGCGTTCCGCAGAATGCCCGGACCGGCGGCTGCCGCTGGGACCGGCTCCACCTCCGGAAGTATGCGCCAGGCTACGCGGGGATCAGGCAGGAAGGAAAGGATGGTGGTTCCGTAGGAGAGCTCCATATACGCCCTTGGCCAATAAGGTCAGATGAGTTTCAGTATCTCCTCGCCGTGTCCCTCGGGAGAGACCTTGTGGAACACATGTTCGAGTTTGCCGTCCTTGCCAATAATAAAGGTTTTCCGGATGATTCCAAAGTACTTTTTTCCATACATCGACTTTTCACCCCAGGCGCCATAGGCCTCGGCAACCTTGTGATCGCTGTCGGAGAGAAGGGGAAAATTGAGGCCGTATTTGTCGATGAATTTCTGGTGGGATTTGAGATCGTCCGGGCTGACCCCAAGCACTACAGTATCCTTGACGTCGATGCGGGGAAGGGTGTCGCGGAAAGAGCAGGCCTCCTTGGTGCAGCCCGAGGTGTCATCCTTGGGGTAAAAATAGAGCACCACGCGCTTTTTGCCTGCATAATCGCTCAGTGAGATGGTTTTGCCGGTGGTTGCCGGCAGGCTGAATAGGGGAGCGGTGTCGTCAACGTGTAAATCTGCCATGGTATCCTCCTGCAATGGTTTGTTATACTGGGTTCAGTACATCTACCAACATTGGAGGAGGAGCGGCTATTCCACATTATGGCGCTGCCGCGGCTGAAGAGGGCGGTAAATCGCCCGGCCGGGCGGCCGGGTTCGGACCACGGGGAGGCCGGGCCTTTTCAGCCGTGCTGGAGGTCCGTCAGGCTCTCGACCTGTTCAAGAGCCTGACGCATCTCCTCGCAGTTGAGCTTGCGGGCGATGGAACGGCAGACCTCATCACTCAGATGGTGACGGGCGGAGGAGGAGAAGGTGACGGTCATCTCGAAGAGAGGCTCCCTCCCCATGCTCTCGGAAAAGGCTGTGGCGCGATAGACCAGGGCGCCGTCGCCGTCCCTGTCCCAGAAGGCTTTTAGGTCAATCAGTTCGTCGTTCATACGATCACATCAGCCAGTGCAGCTGGGTTTGGCCGCTCCTTTGATCGATGATGTACTCGGCAACGTGCGGATCATCTTTCTCGCCGTCCATGATTTTCAAATTACGCCTGGGCGCCACAGCATAGGTGTGACTGCCGGGAGCCCGGCGGATTTCCTTGGGAAGAAGCCGCAGCAGCTCGGCGCAGTGGCCGCTCCCCTGGCGGCGGGCATCCTCCTCCAGCAATCCTTCGCTCTCCTCATCCCCCACGGCGACCTCGTCTATCCTCACCTCCTCATCCTGTCCCTCCGGTCGAAGAGCCCGCCAGAAAGCACTGCCAAGGCTGTGGGTCTCCGGTGCGGTGTAAAGCCGGTCAATGGCCACGTCGCTCTCCTTGAGCAGATGGCCGATTTCCCGCGCCTTGTCGATCTGGTCGTCCCCCACGAGCAGAAACAGGACTCGGGTTTCATAGGGATAAAGAACACGGCGGCACGGCAAAGGCTGCATAAGATCCTCCCCAGGCCTGTAAAAGCCTGATATTGGAACTGCATTCATGCTTTGAACGCGCTGAACGGGGATGCAGAGGTATCGCGGTGCAGGGTGGAAAACGCGGTGGCGGAAGAATAATGAGCGCTGAAATCAAACTGCCTTCTATAAGGGTAACATCAGCCGCTTTGGCGGTTATTCCCGTTCGCAAACAAGAAAGAAAAAGGGCCGCTTCTTGCGAGGCGGCCCTTGCTCCCGGATCCTTTATCACGCCTAATCTTCGGCGTGGACGATCCCCTTGTCAAGCCGGCGCTGTTCACGCTCCTTGCGGAAGCGATTGGCCCGCGAGCCGATGCCCTCCATATAGTAATAGATGATCGGCACGATGATCAGGGTTAAAACCGTGGAGACGATCATACCCCCCATGACCGAGCGCCCCATCGGCGCCCAGATCTCGCCGCTTTCACCGAGGCCCAGGGCGAGGGGGAACATACCGAGGATGGTGGTCATGGCCGTCATCAGCACCGGGCGCATACGCACACGTCCCGCCTCGTGGATCGCTGCCTCCAGTTCCATCCCTTCATGGCGGAGCTGGTTGATTTTGTCCACCAGCACAATGCCGTTGTTTACCACAATTCCGAGCAACATAATCACTCCGACAAAGCTAACAATGTTCATGTCGGTACCGGTTATGACAAAAGCCAGTATGACCCCGATTAAGGCAAAAGGTATGGCAAACAAAATAATAAATGGTGATTTCAGCGACTCGAATTGCGAAGCCATCACCATAAAAACCAGCAAAATTCCAATGATAAAAATGTAGTTCAGATTCCCGAAGGATTCTTCCTGGTCGGTGATACGACCACCTACATCGACCATCACCGAGGGATCGGTTTCGGTTTCGTCAATCATGCTTCTTACGACTTCTGCGGCATCGCTTAGTGCAAGATTGTTGAGGTTTGCACCTACGGTAACAATGCGCGAGCGACTTTCGTGCTTAATTTCGAGCGGACCATAGGCTTCCGAAACATGGGCAACATCCGAAAGCCTTACCTGATTCCCCAGCAAGGTGGTAAGGTTTATTTTTTTCAGGTCGTCGATGCTGTTCCGGTTTTCGGGCGAGAACCTCACCACAATTTTATATTCCTCGCCTCCATCGTTGAGGGTTCCTGCTTCGGCACCATACACCCCCTGCCTCACCTGCATGGCTATCATGGCTGTGTTGAGTCCTGCAGCTGATGCTTTATCTTTGTCGATGATTATCTGGTACTCCTGCTTTCCCAAATCGATGCTGGTTTCGACATCGGAGAAACCGGGGTGTTGTTTCAGCTTTTCGGCAAAAACCATGGCAGTGGCATTAATCAGGTCGTAGTCTTTTCCCGTGATTTTTATTTCGATGGGTTTGTTGTTGCCCAGCAACATATTCTGCAGCATCGAACCCCCTGTAACCTGGTAGTTTTCGATTTCGGGAATCTGTGCAAGCCGCAGCCTGATGTTCTCGGCAATCTGCTGTGCCGAACGTGTTCGCTCCTGTGGCAGACACAGGTGTGCACTGATAGTTGCCTTGTTTTTCCCTTCCTTAAAACCAATTCCGGTAAGCAGGTTCGATTCGGTTTGTCCAACCACAGTATATTGCGACACCATTTCGGGAATTTCGTCACGGTAAATCTGCTCCACCTGCCTGGCAATGCGTTCGGTTTCGGCTACACTGGTACCCACTTCGGTTTCGATGTTGGTTATTACATCACCGGCATCAAGGTCGGGAATATAGTTTGTTCCCATGCGTGTGAACAAAAATATCGAAAAAGCAAATAAAGCCAGCGACAAAACAATGGCTGTAAACTTTGCACCTACGACCCACTGTAGCGAACGGGCATATGCGTTTTCGAACGACAAAAGCCATTTTTCGCTGAAAGCATATAAACGTGTCCGCTTTTTTTGTTGGGCATAGGGTTTCAGCATCACCGATGCCAGCATGGGTGTAAGGCTGAGAGCCACCAGCAGCGATGTTGCCATGGTGATGGTTACCAATACAGCCAGCTGTTTGAACAATATCCCCACAATGCCACCGGTAAACATGAGCGGAATAAACACACAAATCGTTGTAAGGGTGCTGGCGGTTATGGCATTACCCATTTCGGAGGTACCAAAAATGGCTGCCTGTTTGGGGCGCACACCATTTTCGATATGCCGCGTAATGTTTTCGAGTACTACAATGGCATTGTCCACCACCATACCAATGGCTATTATCAACGAAATCAGCGAAAAAATATTGATGGTGTAACCCAGCAGTTTCATCGCAATAAATGCAACAATCAGCGAGGTGGGAATTGTCAGGATAACAATAACACTGCTCCGAACTTCGCGCAAAAAGAGGAAGACCACCAGAATGACAAACAAACCGGCATACCATATGGTAGAACTGAGGTTGCTTGTAACTTCCTTGATGATTTGTGCCGTATCGAAAACAATATTGGCCTTTATGTCGGGTGGCAGTGTTTTGAGTATCCGCTGCATTTCGGACACAATACCAAGATACACTTCGTATGAATTGGCATCGGATTGTTTTTGTATGAACAAGCCGACAGCCTTATGCCCTTCGCCGAATGCCCTTTCGTCTTTTTCGCGGTATCCGTCGGTAATTGTTGCCACATCGCGCAATCGGATGATCCGGTTGGCAAACGAAACAAGAGCAATGTTGCCCAATTCTTCGACCGAACGCACTTCGCCGGGAATTCTCAATGCAAAATCGTATTTGTCGAACTTGATATTTCCACCGGGAATACTCAGGTTTTCGGCCTTCAAAATGGTGCTGATCTGCGCAATGTTCATATTATAGGCTTTCAGCTTCACCGGATCGACCTGAATATTAATTTCGCGCGAGGCTTGCCCGATGATAAAGGCAGAACCCACCCCGGGTACTTTTTTAAGTGGTTCAATTATCTGATCGTATGCTATTTTTTCTAGTCCGATATAGCTTTCTTCTGCCTGTATGGTATATACCACTACAGGAATCATCCCGCTGTTTATTTTCATGATATAGGGGCTCATGGCGTCGGCCGGCAACTTGCTTTTTGCCAGTTCCATAAGGTCACGTGCCGAATTTGCAGCAGCCGTAACATCGGTTCCCCATTCGAACTGCAGCGAAATAAACGATACATTTTCGCGGGATGAGGAGGTCATTTTCTTTAGTTTTTCGGTGCCCGAAAGAACCACTTCAAGGGGATTGGTTACCTGCTTCTCGACATCTTCGGCCGAAGCGCCCGGATAGATGGTAATCACTGTAATGGTGGGAAGTTCAACGGCAGGAAGTAAATCGCGCGGCAGCGAAACCCATGCAGAAACCCCGAAAAGGAGTATCGCCAAAAAAACCATGGCCGTGGTAACGGGACGCTTTACCGTAAGTTTAGGCAGAAACATATCAGTTCGATTTTAGATTAACCCGATCACCGCTTTTCACTTTATTTTTGCCCTGGGTCACCACGGTATCGCCACTGGCAATACCATCAACCGCAATCCACTTATCGATGGTTTTCAGTCGTTTTACGGGTTTACGGGTAACCACACCACCGGTAACCACAAACACAAAATCTTCGGGGGTACCGGGCTGGCGGTAGATGGCGTCTACCGGAATAAACACAGCTGAAATTTCGTGCTTACTGAAAACAACACGTGCGAACATCCCGGGCTTTAGGTCGCCGCTGCTGTTGTTCAGTTCGATTTCGACAGGAGCCGTTCGTGTGGTGGTCGACAATATTGGTTTGATATAGCGGACTGTACCCTTGTATTCCTTGCTGCCCAAGGCATCGCAAACCACGCTGACCGACTGTCCTTTTTTAATTCCTATGAGGTCCCGTTCATTCACCTGAATTTCGGCCACAATGGGGTTAATCTGCATCAGCCGCAAAATGCCCGAAGTATTTGAATATCCCGGGTCAAGGTTAATGTTGAAAAAGTAGTTCTCGCCTTCTTCAACAAGATAATCCACAATAATGCCATCGAAAGGGGCTATCACCGAAGTGTTGTTTTTAAGCATCTGTGTTTTTACCTCCGAGGCTTCGAGTTTGGCCTTAAGATGGTCGTAGTCGATTTCGCTGATACTACCCTTTTCGCGCAGACGGCTCACCCTATCATAATCTTTCTTTATCGCCTCATATTCGATGAGGGCCTGAGTGAGCAATTCAGCCGACAACTCAACCAACAGGCTGCCTTTGGTTACAAAGCTGCCTTCGCTGTAATAGAATTTCTCGACTTTTCCAGGCATTGACGACCCCAGGTTGGCCTCTTTATTGGGCAAAAAAGTTCCCGAATATTCGGTTTCATCCGAAAATGTACGATTTTCAGCCACTGCATAATTTACATTCTGAATTTCCTGCGGTTTTCCGGCTTCCTTGTTTTTTGTTCCGCACGAAACCAGCAACAGCAGAATAATGCTTCCGGCGACAAGAAATAATCTTGTTTTAGCTTTTACAGGAGGGTGTATCATAGTCTTTGTGTTTGAATTTATTTCATCAGCGGCAATCCGGTTTTACGACGGTAATTTATTTCCTGCATTTTCAGGTCGGTTTTCGATTGTATCAGTTCGGAGTATGCCTGCTGCCAGATTACCTGAGCTTCGAGCAAATCGGAAAGCTTAATCATCCCTTCTTGCCAGGAGTCCTGCGACATTCTCAGGTTTTCGGATGCCTGAATAAGGGCTTTTTCGCATAGGTCATATTTTTTAACTGCTTCGGTAAACACATACCACGATTGCTCCAGTTCGAGGCGTATCATTTCTTCGGCATCCTTTTTCATCAGCAGGGCAACTTCGTTTATTTTTCGTGTTGCCCTCAAGGTATGCAGCCTGTCGCCCCAGTGAAAGAGGGGAATTTGCACGGTGAGCCCCAGCGACCAGTCGTCGCCGAACTCCTTTTCGAAGCCATTGTAAGGGTTTGGGTTCACAAACAGGTAGTTGGCTGATGCGGTAATATTGGGGAGAAACCTCGAAAGCGCAATGTTTTGCTGGGCTTCGGATAGCAGTAGAGTCTGATCAAGAATTTGCAGCTCTTTCCTTCCGCTCAGCGCCAGTTCGTAAGCTCCTGAAGGGTTGGGTAATACGGGCATTTCACCGGTTTGTGTATCAAGGCGAATGGGTGTATCATACGAAATCCCGATAATTTGAAGCAAAGCCATCTGCGACAGGGCATATCCGTTGTCGGCCTTCAACAGGTTGAGCTCGGCTTCGTTGAGCTTGATCTTTACTTTCAGTACATCGTTGTAGGTTATTATACCTTCGCTGTAGTAGTTCTCGACATCGGCAAGCAGTTTCTTAAGTAATCCGTGATATAAAACAGCAAGATTCCGTTGTTCCTGAACACTCACGCAACGCCAGTAGGCTTCATCTGTATTAAAAATCACATCGTCGTAATCAATGTCCTGCTTCAGTTTGGCAATTTCCTCTCCGGCGCGGGCCACCTTAACCATATTCCTGATTTTTCCACCCAGATACAGTGGTTGAATAAAAGAAGGGCCGAACATAAAATTATGGTGTGTCCCGAATTTGAGTTGTTCCGACGGTAGATAACTGTAAAGCAGAAAGGCCGGATTACCTTCGGTATCGTAGAATATTTCGCCGGTAAACGGATTGGCAACAATTCCGTTGAGTAATGGATTCTCAAGAATATCGGTTCGCAGGGTTCCCGTTTCCTGATCGATTGCCCAAAACGGCACCACCGGAAGAAACATATCGCGGTTGAACAGGCTGATTTGCCGGTTGCTGTACTGATACTGACCGGCCAGACCAAACTCTCCGAAATAGCGGGTACTCACCGATTTTCGCAATTCGGTTGCCGCCTGGCTGCGGCATTCGGCAATTTTCAATTTGTTGTTGTTTTCGATTGCCAGACTACGGCAATGGTCAAGGTCCAGAAATACCGTGTCGCCGGGTGCCTGTGCAGGACACACAACCACTGCGGTCAACAACAGTGCGGTCAGAATTATTCGTTGAATCATGGTTTTTCAGCGCTTTACGAGTCCAAAAAATAAAATGTCGATAATGGTATTGAGTTGTTGCTCAAACAGTTCTTTCTCGTATGAAATAAGCAATGGGATTTCGACCGCTTTAATTGTCATGTGAAAAGTGCGCGCTACCTGAGCAGGGTCGTCTATGTTGAATTTCCCCGATTCGTTGCCCTGCTTCAGAACCCGTGTGATAAATTCAAGCTCAAGCTTATCATAGCGCACACGCGCTTTCTGAACAAATTCCAGATGATTCAGAAAATCGTTGCGCAATGCCTGATACAGGTTACCCAGCTTCATAATTTCGATGAACCGAACACGGATGTAACTTCTGATTTTTTCGAGAAAATCATCGGGTGTATTGTATGCCTCAACCAGTTTTGTGTGAAGCAATCCGGCCTCGTATTCAACTACCGCCTGAAAAACTTCTTCCTTACTGGTAAAATAATAATAGAGTGAACTTTTACCCTTGCGCGCTTCCATGGCAATTTCGTTCATGGTGGTTTTTTCGAACCCGAAACGGGTAAACAACTGTCGGGCTGCATTCACCAGATTATCTCTTACTTTATCGTGCTTACTCATACTTTTCGACCATTTTGTTTGAATGGTCAAATATAGGTATTTTATTAATATAATTGAATTTTCGACCAAATAAGTTTTATTGGTCGAATTTAAATTGATAACTAATTAATATTGTGTGATTTGTAATCATTCAAAAAATTCTATTCCAGAACTAACTTATTAATTTCAGACGTATTTCAATAAGAATGAAACATAAAACTGCGTATGATTTAGCAATCCGGTTGGCGATTCAATGTAAGTGGGTTTGTTTTATTTATTCATCATTAATATTATATTTGCCGCTTAATATGTTTTAACTGATTCATGGCTGACCAACCCAGAAAACAAAAAACGGTTAACAAACCGGTGATGCTGCAGGGTCCCGGTTTACATTCGGGGCAGGAAACTCGTTTATATATTAAGCCGGCAGCGCCCGATACAGGTTATGTTTTTATCAGGACCGACATTGGGCCTGACGCCATCATTAAAGCCATTGCCGACAACGTTACAGATACATCGCGCGGAACAACCATCGGCAACAACGGATGGTCGGTGAGTACCGTGGAGCATCTGCTCGCTGCGGCTTATTCGCTGGGCATTGATAATGCCAGTTTTGAACTCGATGGCCCCGAAGTTCCTATTCTCGACGGCAGTTCCCGCTTTTTTATTGAAGCATTCTATAAGGCCGGCATAAAAGAGCAGAATGCATTTCTCAAAGTGTATGACAT
>Ga0116148_1005516_pt1 | contig 10536 bp, 8 predicted proteins | sample AD_UKC055_MetaG_FD_89786 | JGI IMG/M metagenome (GOLD analysis project Ga0116148, IMG submission 89786) | Active sludge microbial communities of municipal wastewater-treating anaerobic digesters from USA - AD_UKC055_MetaG | ecosystem: Engineered > Bioreactor > Anaerobic > Digestate | place: USA... | reverse complement strand
TCGTCAAGACTGATGTAGACCATGATGCCCGCGACGCCGCCGAAAAGAATGCCCATGATTTGAGGCGGGAAAACGCCGGCCTGGGCGCCGATCAGAAACCGCAGGGCGGCGTATGCCACGAGGGCCCCGATGGGCTCGGCCAATCCGCTCAATAGCGAGTAAAGGAAAGCTTTTTTCCGGTCGCCCGTGGCATAGAAGATGGGCACGGACACGCTGATGCCTTCGGGAATGTTATGGAGGGCGACGGCAACGGCGATGGCCACGCCGAGGGTCGGATCCTGCAAGGCCGCAAGGAACGTGGCCAACCCCTCGGGGAAATTGTGAATGCCGATTGCCAGCGCGGTGAACAGTCCCATGCGCAGCAGTTTTGTGTCGTGGGCATTGGCGCCGAGCTGGTCTATGGGCGCGGTTGGCGCCTGTGCCTGCGATTCCTGACCAGAGCCGGGCGCCGTAGCGTGTGGATTGTGCAAGGCGGCGGTCTTCTTTTCGGACCGGACCTCGTGCGGGTTCTCCGCGGCGGGAATGAGGTTGTCGACGACGCCGATCACGACGATACCGCCGAAGAACGAGGCGGCGTTGACCCAGTGTCCCCAGTAATCTCCGTAGGTTGCCACGAGGGCATAGGTGCCTTTGTAGAAAATCTCAACGAAGGATACGTACAGCATGACCCCCGCCGAGAAGCCTGTGGCCACCGACAGAAACCGGTAGTTGGTGCGGCTGGCAGTGAACGCGATCACGCTGCCGATGCCCGTGGCCATGCCCGCAAACAGGGTTAACCCGAGGGCCATCCAGACTTGTGACATGGGTTCCTCCTCTCCACGCGATCAAGCATACACCATTACGGCAACGCAAGGTTGTGAGCGAAAGAAGGTTTCGCGGGCCGGTCACGCTCGAGCGTACCACGGGGGCCGGGCGGCGGCTTTTGCGCGGGCCAATGTGGTGGTATGCTTCACGTCGCGGCGATGCGGGGCGGGAATGACGCCGTGGGTGTTTTCCGCGGAAGCCGCAGGCGTGGCGGCATGGGTGTTGTTGTCGAGAAGGTGCGGCGATACGGATTTCCGTGTCTACGTTGGATGTATGGGGGAACGGATGATGGTGTGGCGAGTATCAGGCGCGTTTGTTGGGGCACTTCTGGCTGGCGCTGGCGCATTCGGGCAGACGGCGCCTTGGCATCCCTATTTGAGTTATCCGGGCGGCGGGTACTGGACGGTTCGTGTGCCGGTCGAGGTTGAGAACACGAGCGGCCAGCCGCTGGCCGGCATGCCGGTAAGCCTCACGGTCCAGGAGGGCGACGGCACGGCCGGTCTGATCGGGGAACCGGCCGCGAGCTTGCGGGTGTTGACGGCGGCGGGGCAGGAGTATCTGTTCGACGTGCGCGAGCCTGCTGGCGTGATGAAGCGCGCGGGAACGCTTGCGCCGGGCGACGTGGTCACAATGCCGGTCGAAGCGGCTGCCGGAGCGAGGGCCTCGCTCTTTCTGTATGCGGGCAATCCAGAAGCGTGGTCACCGGTGGACTGGCTGAACGCCGGGCTCGATAACCCGGGTTTCGAGGGCGTGGCGGGGTGGGCTGCCGCTTCCATCGATGCGTCGCACCGCATGGCGTTCCAGGAAGGCGGGGCGCACGGGGGCGCGCAATGCGCACGGTGCGAGGTCGATCCCGGCGCGGCTTCGGAGTGGGTGAAGTACGCCCAGGACGGGATCCCGGTTGCCCAGGGTCAGCGTTACCGGTTCACGGCATGGGTGAGAGCCGAGAACGTCGCCGGGAAGGCGGGATGGTTTGTCCATGTGAACGGCGTACGGCCGCAGATGGTAAACCAGGCCGCGGGATGGGACGGAACCTTTGACTGGCGCGAGGTGGTGTTGGAGTTCGACGTACCCGAGGGCGGCCAGACGTTCAGTTGCGGGACGGTCCTGTACGGCACGGGCACGGCGTGGTACGACGACGCAAGGTTCGAGCGGCTGTCTGAACAAAGCGGCATCACGGTGAAGATCGGGCCTGCCGAACGCATGGAGCTGGACTCGGATGATGCATCCCCCGCGTGGCTCGGCCAGGAATGGGAATTGCGCGCCCCCATCGTGTTGCGGAACTTTACGGACGAGCCGGCCGAACGTCTGTTCGGCGTGGACACCCGGCAGATGGCCAACCAGCAGTTCAAGTTTGCCGGCAACGCGTGGAACGCCCGGATTGAGGCCGTCGACGGCGGCGGCAACCCCGTAGCGGTGCAGGGAAGCTTTCGAGAGGATTTGCTTGTGGCGGCCGGCGTGCCGCCCCGAACCGAGAAGCGCGTGTGGCTGTATACGCGGAAGGTGTCGGAGAAAGAGGCCCGTTTTGCCGGGCAATCGCAAGGTGTCGAGGCGTCTTCTTCGCTCTCGGCGAGCGGATTGAATCTTGTCGCGAACGGCGGCATGGAACGCGGCGAGGGCGAGATTCCCGAGGCATGGGAATTCAGCGAAGAAGGCCTCAAAGATGGAGGACGATTCCGCATGCGGCGCGTTCCGGGGGGCGTGGACGGCCAATGGCGCCTGGAACTGCGGGTACCGGAAACGACCGGAAATCCCGACTGGTTCGGGTGGCGGCAACGGGTGAATGTGAAGCCAAATACCCAATACTTGTTGTCCGGCTTTATCAAAGGGGAAGCCCTTGATGGGAGCGCCAGTATCCACGTGCACAAACATCGCGCGGACGGTTCGCTGACCGAGAGCCCGTTTCTGTCGACGGGTCCGGCGATCAGCGGGTCCGGGGATTGGACGCAGACCAGGCAGGTGTTCACCACGCCGTCCGACTGCGCGTACATTGTTGTTCATCTCACGATGAACTGTCACGGTACACTCTGGCACGACGCGCTGACGCTTATGGAATCGGGTACTGGGGTCGTGGGGCATATCGAGTCGAATCTCGCGGAACCGTTGGAGCTGCATGCGTGGGCGGTCAATCCGCTGGTCAAGACCTTTCCGCACGATTTGATGCCGCAGGGCGCAAGCGGCAACGCAGCCGTCTACGCGGCGCGCAATACGCGCAAATCGTTTCAGCTCGCGGTGCGCTCGCCCCGGGACGATGCCGTTACCGTTGACGTATCGGGTCTGACAGGTCCGGGTGGCGCCGCTCTTGCTGCGCCCGCGGCGTGGCTGGCCGAGTACGTGCCCATCGATTTCCCTATCGGGTACCACAGCACGACCGCGCCCGAGTATTGCCGGCTTCTGCCCGAGGGCCGGGGCAACGACGGGTGGGCGGGACTGTGGCCCGACGCCCTGATCCCGTTGGAGGGCCCGGTACCCCTGGCAGGCGGTGAGACAAAGACTTTCTGGTTTGACTTGGACGTGCCTGCGGACGCGACGCCCGGCACGTATGCCGGCAGGGTGGTTTTTCGCGGACGCGAGAAGGAGATCGCGGCGCCTGTCACGGTGACCGTGTGGAATTTTACGGTACCCGCGGCCAAGCAATTGCCTGCGCTGTACGACCTGCGGAACGGGCCGGGCTGGAACATCGCCGGCGGCAACCGCGAAGAGGGCATGCGGCGTTGGTGCGATTTTCTGGCGCGGTACAACGTGTCGCCGGCATTGACCGTCGACTCGCCGGCATTCGGGCTGGAAAACGGCAAAGTGACTATGGAGACCGCGGCGTTCGATGCGTACGCGTCGTATGTCCTCGACGAACTGAAGGTGAACGCTTTGTATACTCCTCATGATTTTTACGCGTGCGGGTGGGCGTATGAACCGCGTGACTTTCTGGGTTTCAAGGCGTTCACGCCCGAATATGTGCAGGCTTGGACGGATGCCTACCGCATGTTCATCGAGCACATCACCGGGAAGGGCTGGCGCGGCAAGTTCGTGCATTACCTGTCCGATGAACCGTTCGAAAGCAGTGAGAAGACGATCACCGGGCTGGCGCGGATAGCGGATATGGCGCGGTCGGTCGCGCCGGACGTGCCGGTCTACTCGAGCACGTGGCACTACATCAAAGGCCTGGAGGGACACTTGACGCTCTGGGGCGTGGGGCTTCACGAAAGTTTTCCGCTTGAGAAAATGCGCGAACGGCAGGCTGCGGGCGACCGGTTCTGGTTCACCACGGACGGCCATATGTGCACGGACACGCCGTTTCTCGGCGTGGAACGGCTCTTGCCATGGCTGTGCCTCAAGTACGGCGTCCAGGGCTATGAGTTCTGGGGCGTGTCGTGGTGGACCTACGACCCCCACGCGTGCGGCTGGCACAAGTACATTCGCCAGAGCAACGAGGGCCATGAGTTCTATTGGGTGCGGTACCCCAACGGCGACGGGTTTCTGGCGTATCCGCAGGGCGAAGACCACGCGGGAACGCCGTTGCCTACAATACGCCTGGTGGCAGCGCGCGAGGGGGTCGACGACTACGAGCTGTTTACCGCTCTTCGGAAGCATGCTGATGCGGGCAATGCCGAAGCCAAGGCCGCGCTGGAGCGCGTACTGGCTGCCGTGGCCATGACCAAGCCGAATGGACGGTATTCGACTCTCCTCATGCCCGACCCGGACGAAATCCAGGCGGCCAGTATCCAGGCGGGGGAAACGCTATCGAAACTCGGCGGGTAGAAACCGAGCCGCACGAATTGGGAACGATTGGGCGCGGAGGTGAAGCTCCCGCGCTGCACCGCAGAAGCAGGCGGGGGACGTAACCTCAATCGCCGGACAGGAAAGCCCCTGCTGGAGGGACCTTATTGTCTCCATAAAGACAGGAATGAACTCACACGGAGACACAGGGAACACGAAGATCGAATCCTCCGAAACAGAATGAGACAGGAAGCATCATTGTGGCTTGCGCGGTGGCGCTTCATCGCGAGACGGGTCCCGGGCCGTTGGAAACAGTGTACGAAGCGGTTCTTGCACGCGATTTGGAGGCCCGGGGCCTGCGCGTGGCACGGCAAATTCCCATTCCCATCGAGCTTCGCGGGCTCTGGTTCGACGAAGGGTTTCGTGCAGACCCTATCGTGGAGGATACCGTTCTTGTGGAACTCAAATCCGTGGAGAAGGTCACAAAAGCGAACCATAAGCAGGTGTTGACCTATACGCGGTTGACGGGTATCAGACTCGGCTGTCTGCTCAAGTTCGGCGAGGCTTTGACGAGGGACGGCATTTCCCGCATCATAAGCGGGGACGTTGAGTAGATTCCGCTTCGGCGCGGGCTCCATTTCCTCCGCGTCCTTTATGTCTCTGTGTGAGTTTCCCGAATCGTGGTGTTATCCGGGTTTGGGCGTGAGCCGCTTTCTTGACGGCGCTTGTTCTCGTGAGTAACCTGAACGGTAACGTTTCTTATGCATGTTCAACAAGCGTGATGAACTCATCGAGATTGGGGAAGGGGGTACCATATGAACCGCACTGCTGTCGTCTCATTGATTGCCGCCGTGGTCGTTTGCGTCGTTGCAGCCCTTGTCTGGTGGCCCAGGTCCGAGGAAACACCGGCACTGTTGCCCGCCCAACCGGACCCGCCGAGAGTCGAAAAGCCCCAGACGCCTCTTCCGGCTCCGCCCGTTGTTGAAGCACCTGCGCCGGCGCCGTCCGAGCCGCAACCTCCCGAAGAACCGCCCGCGGCAGTTCCTGAAGAGGTCACGCAGGCGGTCCCTGAACAAGCGCCTGCGACGGACGACCCCTTTGGAGGCAAGCCGATCACCGTGGAAACGCTCACCGGCTGCAAGGAGGTCCAGCAGATAGGAAACGGACAACTGGTTATTGAATACGGCGCAAATGGGGAATGGAAAATGAATGGCAATGTGCGCGCCAAATGGACCATCGAAGGGGACAAGGTCAAGATTTACAAAGACGGCACAGACGAAGTTCATTATATTGAAATTATCAACAACAAACTCGTTTACAATGGCAAGGTACTTAAAATGACCCGATAGCCGGGGGCTGAACGTTGTGACAGATAAGCGCCTCGCCCCGTGCTGCGATGCATGGGGCGAGGCGTTTTACTGTTCGCCGGCCTTGTTGGCTGTTACGGTCAGTCCGCCGGCCAGCAACCCATATCATCATACGGGTCGATGTCGGGTGTGACATAGATTCGCGTGGTAAAGGTCTGGGCGCCGAGGTCGGCCTCGACGAAATAGGCGGTCCACCCCTGAGCCGGCGGCGGGCAATAGCCGATGTAGGTGCCGTTGCTCTGTCGGGGCAGATCCGTGCTGGTGTAGATGGGGCCAACCGTTTCCAGGCGGAAATCCCGCGCCGTCGGATTCGTGGCTTGCCACAGTTTTACTGAATCGGGGGTCTTGGACGTGGTCACGGTGATTGCCCCGTTGGCGTCGACGGTCCAGTTGATGTACGGATTCTCATACCCGTACACCTGATTGAACCCCCAACTGAAGATCTGCCAGAGGTTGTCGTAATCGTCTATCACGCCTTCCATGTAGTGGTCCTTGTTCGGGAAATAGCGAAGGCGCATGTCCGCCTGATTGGGCAGATCGCTCAGGTAGTACCGTGAGGAATCCGGCAGGAAGAACTGGTCGCTGGACCCGTTTATGATGAGCGCCGGCATGGTGAACTTCGAGATGAACGTGTAGGGGTCCACAATGTTCAGCAAATCGGGTGCCAGGGGATCCGTCGCCGCGCGGCAGAACAGGTCGAAGTCAACGTAATCCTGGATCGCGGATGAGTACAGCCCATACGCTTCCCAGTGATGTTCCACCTGTTGGGGCAACTGGAACACATCAATCACGAGCGGTATGACGGCCGCCACGCGAGGGTCAACCGCCGCCGTGAGCCACGTGGTCCACCCGCGCTTGGAGGCGCCGAGGACGATGAACTTGTCCAGCGTGTCCCGGGTTTGCTGGATGGCGTCCATGCCTTTCACGGCGGCTTTTACCATGGCGCAGTGGACAGGCCATTTCCAGTCGCCCGTGGTGAGGCACTTGTCCATGCTGTAGGCGAGGATCTCGTCCTCTGTTCGCGCGTTATTCACTTCGTCGGTGAAATAGAGGGGTTGATTTGGTATCTGGTCAATCTGGGCGTAACAGGAGCCAAGCGCAATGGCCACCGTGGCAAACAGGCTGTCCGGAGTCGGATATTTCAAAGGATTGGAGCCGCCGTTGATGAGGTAAATGACTTCATCGCCGTGGAACCAGGGGACAACCAGCACCATGTCATGTTCCCAGAGGGGGCGGTCGACCTCGGCGGTGGTCCGCCATGTCTGAGAGGTCACCATCATCTCGTACCCTTCCCAGCCGGTGTGGTCGTCGTGGTCAATAATGGTAAAGCTCGAGTTCGGGTCGTTTGCGCCCACGTACTCGACCAAGGCATTCTGCGACAAGCCGGGCGTTGCCGGCTTGAAGATGGCGCTCACCCACTTGTCGCTTGTCGAGCGGAACGTGTAGGGATTGGGCTTCCCCTCGAAATCCCCCTCCCACCGGTCAAACACCCAACCCGGGGCCGGTGTGGCCTTGAGCGTGACTTTTGTGTACCACACATAGTAATGCGAGCCTATGGATGGGCTGACGGTGCCTTCGCCGATCTTGGTTACAATGAGATAGTTTGCGTATGCGGGAGACATCACAAACATGAACGCGACGATTGTTGCAACAAACATAACGCGTCTCATAGGTGGTTCCTCCTTGGAGTTTTTCCCAAACGCCTTCTCAGTCTTGAGAAACTCGGAGTACTATACTGCCCGGCGCCATTTCCCCCTTTCTGCGTTATGGCGTGAGACGGTTATGCTGTGCAGACACGGATCTTGGCGGAGCAAAGCATGGCAGGTTACTGAGTCGACATCCCCGCTTCCCGGTTCTCCCGTCATCCCCGTCGTCCCACCCCCTTGCCGCAACGCGACTCCGTTCACATTTCGGGCATGTTCAACGCGTGCGGCGCCCCCACAAGAGCAAATGTGAATGACCGATCTCAAAAGCAGGATATGCTGAGAAGCGAATGTTGTCAAGGACTTTTTGACAGCAATATGAGACAGCTCCGTCGTCATTGAGGGCTGAACTCGCCGGCCGTCAGGGTAATAAATACTTGACCATCAGGTGCGTTTTCTGAAAAGCAGTGGATTTTCTTGTGCGGATGCCGCTCGGGACGGCATGGTTCGTTCGTTTTATGGTATTCCGGTGAGCGTGCGCGCTTCATGCCCTCCCGGAGGCACACAGCATGGGGATGCCCCACGGCGCCCGGCGATTCCAGGCGCGCGCTGTCTCTGGATTGGTGAGGTCACCCGCCTCACCGGCTTCGAACAGGGGCGTTCCGGGTTTGATTGCCGGTCACTCGTGCAGGCGGCGTTCCCAGTCGTAGTCGCGGGCGGTGACGATGCTCTCGATGCGTTGAATGCGGCGGTCGAGGTTGTCGAAGGTGCGCTTGAGGCGTTGGAGAGCCATGGTGCGCGACGAGGTGTAGGAATTGTAGAACTCGGCGTCCTGGGCACTCTGGAACGGCACGACGGGGGCAGGTTTCATCAGGAGCGCGGCCAGGATATACAGTCCGAGCACGGGCCAGATGCCGGTGAAGAAGAACAGCAGCACCGCGATGACGCGGGTCCAGAATACCGACACATCAAGGTATTCGGCGAAACCCTGGCACACTCCGAAGATGACGCCGTTGCGCGACCGGTAGATGCCTCTGGTTTGGGGTTCGTAGTGGCGGCTCATTGTCGATCTCCCCGTGCGTGCCGTGCCCCGGCCAAAGCTGTTGCCAATGCCCGCCGCGGCCTGTGCGAACCAGGCCTCGGCGTCTTGCCATCGGGTTTCGTGGGCGCGGTCCATTATTTCTGTTCTCCCTTGGGTTTTCCATCGGCCAATAGCGTTTCCAGCGCTTCGATGCGTTGTTCCATGCGCTGGAGACCTTCGTTCATGTCGTGGAGTATGTGCTCATCCTGGGCTGCGTGTTCGGCGTTGGCATTGTTGCCAAACCGCAGATTCAGGAATACCTTGCCTTCTTCGTTGGTGCGGGTGGCGAGCAACAGCAGGACGATCACGAGCACGGGAAGCCCTATCACCATCATGACGACCAGGGTTTCCATTATGCCCACCCCAAACATGAGCGGCGCCGCCGTTGCTGTTGCGATCGCTTCCATAGGACACTCCCTTGTAATCTACCCGTTCCGGTTGCCGTTTATTCGGATGGCGCGTCCGATTTACGGCGATCCCGTTCGAGAACGATGGTTTCGAGGTTTTCGGTCCGCTCCTCAAGGCGGGCCATGCCGCGGTACAGTTCCTGCATGAGCCGCGCCTCCTCGGCTTCCTGTTGGGGATTCCGCCGGACCGAACGGCCTGTCAGGATGCGCACCAGCCCGAGGATCAGGATTACGGGCAGCGCGAGTGCCAACAAGGGAATCAGCAGCGCCACAATCGCGATTATCGTGATCGACAACCCAGTGAGTGAGGATCCCATCAACCGTATCTCCTTGTCGTCCCAGCGTGTGCGGGCCGGGACGCGGCCCGGTCAGGCAATAAGGTTTCAAGCGCCTTCGATGCGGCTAATCCCGCACATCTTTCCCTGCGTCCCCACAGCGTGGCGGCGGGTTATTCGGCCTGGTCCTTTTTCTTCTTCGTGTCCGCACCGGACGATTTCAGGGCGTCCAGCTCGGCCTCGAGGTCTTCGTCGGTTGCCAGACTGTCGATCTCTTCTTCGAGGCTGGGTTTCCGGCCGAAATTAACCAGGTCCGCGTCGGCTTCCATACGGTCTATCTTGGACTCGAAGTTCTCGAACCGCGCGACCGCGCTGCTGTAGTCGACCTTGCGGATGCTTTGCTGCGCGCGTTTCTTGTGTTGCGCGTGGACGTGACGTTGCACCAGGACCCGCTCCTTTTCGCGCGCCACAGCCAGCTTGTCCTCAAGCTGAATTATATCAGCCTGGTATTGTTCGACCAATGCCTGGCAATGTGCCTGCTCTTGCTCGAGCGTCTCGATGCGCTGTGTGTAGCGGCGTTTCTCGACGAGGGCTTCCCGGGCGAGGTCGTCGCGGCCCTTTTCGACCGCGAGCTGAGCGCGGCCGGCCCAGCGGGATTCGCTCGCGCGGACGTCCTCGATTTCGCGGGCGATCTTCTTGTTCTGGGCCATGGCGCCGGCGCACGACGCCTTGATCTCGATGAGGGTGTCCTCCATCTCCCGAATCATCAGGCGAATCAGCTTTTCGGGGTCTTCCGCCTTGTCGAGCATGGCGTTGATGTTCGAGCTGATGATGTCGGCAACGCGTGAAAAGATGCCCATATCCTATTACCTCCGGCCGGAACATGTGTTCATCCTGCCCGGCCATTTTGCCTCATGGGTTGAATTGCATTGCCTGGGGAGGGAGCAAGCCTTGTGCCAGGGGGATAGGAGCCTCTAAGTGCCTGTCTCAAAAGTGCTTAGGGGGCAGTTCTATCCCGATGAGCCACGAGGTACATGGCTTCAACCCCTTCAATTTGGTCGAAATGGCCGCTTATGTGCAAGAAATGCCTCTTGGTTTCGGGCAGAAACTCGGGATGGGAGAGCCGGTTTCTCGGCGCGACAAGGGGGCTCCAATGGGAGGTTGTCTTCGGTTCGGTTCTTGTTTTACGTTGTTTAATTGAAATTCCTGTCGAAAATAGCCGTCAAGGACGGCCACGATCAAGAC
>Ga0116148_1005514_pt1 | contig 10537 bp, 10 predicted proteins | sample AD_UKC055_MetaG_FD_89786 | JGI IMG/M metagenome (GOLD analysis project Ga0116148, IMG submission 89786) | Active sludge microbial communities of municipal wastewater-treating anaerobic digesters from USA - AD_UKC055_MetaG | ecosystem: Engineered > Bioreactor > Anaerobic > Digestate | place: USA... | reverse complement strand
TACTGGGATTCCGATGAACGCAACGTGAACGTTCTTCTTCAGTATCATTTCTAATCGGAAGTAACTGATCATTTAGAAGACCTGGTCTCATGGGCCGGGTCTTCTGAATGTTTAGTTTGTTTGTAGAGAGAAAAATCTTTAACAGGAGTCAGTTGGATGAAAAAGTATGTTGTGTTGTTTGTAATGTTCGCTGTGTTTTGTGCTGCCATGGGTTATGCCCAGGATGCCGCTCCGGCAAAGAAGGATTTTGTAATCGGCGTTGAACAGATCGAGTATCAGCCATATTATGGTTTGAACCCTGCCCAGCCGGAAGAATACATCGGTTATGCCCGTGAATTCTTCGATGCTTTTGCCAAAGACAAAGGCTACACATTTACCTACAAAATGCTGCCGGTTAAGCGCCTGTTTGCTGAATTCTTCGATAAACAGGTCGATTTCAAATTTCCTGACAATGCAGGCTGGTCTGCCGATGAAAGAAAAGACAAGACCATTACCTACAGCGAATCTATCTGTGATTTTACTGACGGTTTGATGATTCACGTCGATAACAAAGATGTTACTGCTGACAAACTTGTCGAAATCGGCACAGTTAGAGGCTTTACTCCCTTTACTTATCTTGACCTCATGGCCAAAGGCCTTAAATGCAGCGAAGCCAACACTATTGGCGCTCTGATGCAGCAGGTTGAATCCAAGCGCATCGACGGTGCTTATGGTAACATCATCGTTTCTCAGCAGGCTGTTAAAGACAGCGGCCTTGATGCCGGCAAATTTATGTTTGCTGAACAGCTGCCTCACCACAAAGACGCTTATAAGCTGTCAACTCAGATGTATCCAGAACTCGTTAATGAAGTTAACGCCTGGATGGTTGAAAAAGCCGACTTCGTAAAAGAGCTCCGCGCCAAGTGGGGCATTAAAATGCACAATTGATGGTCTTTTAAGTGTTGTAAATCGATGCTTGCCAACCTGACTGCAGTTCTGCAGTCAGGTTGACTTTAAATAAGCAGTTCAAACTGAAAAATAAGGATAAAAAATGAAGAAAATCGCTTTAATTTTCGTTCTGATGGTATTTGCCGTTTCAATGACCGCCCAGGCCAAAGATGTAACTCTTATAGCCGGTCTCTCGCTGCCCCCTTACATAATTGAAGACTCAAACTCAGGCATCGAGTATGACATCATCAAAGAAGCCCTCGCCAAAAAGGGCCATACCCTGAAGATGGAATACGTTCCTTTCGTCAGAGTTATTCATGATTACCCCAAATATGACGGTGCTGTAACCATCAATGAAGCTTCTGGAGCCAAGGGCCAGTATTCTGACGTGGTAATCACCTATCAGAATTACCCGATCTCTCTGAAGTCAAAAAATGTGCAGATTGCTTCTGTTCAGGATCTTAAAGACAAAGTAATCGTGGCTTTTCAGAATGCCAACAAATATCTTGGCGAAGAATATGCAAAAGTCGTTGCCGAAAACCCGAACTACACCGAGCAGGGCGAACAGGTTCTTCAGGTTAAATCCCTCTATTCAGGCCGCGCTGACGCTATCGTTTCTGATATCAATATTTTTAAATATTACAAGAAACAGACCACCGACATCGATACCACTGCCGAAATCGTTTATCACGAAGTTTTCCCCGGTACCGATTATAAAGTTCTCTTCAACGATGCAGCATTACGTGATGAATTTAATGCTGGCCTCAAAGAACTCAATGAGTCTGGCCGCGTAAAAGAAATCATCGACAGTTACATCAAGTAACTCTGTTCCTGTTTTTAGCCGGTTCTCACACCGGTTAAAATGAAAGACACTCTCAGAGGCCGATCATGGCTTCTGGGAGTGTTTTTTTTGTGTCTATTGCCCGGGCAATTGAAGATTGAGATCGGCAGATGACATAATTGCCGGCATTAATATTGGAATTTTAGTATTGTCTAACTGCTGGCATGGTTGACTTTTTTTATGACAATCAATATGCTCGCAGCATGAGTGAATTTTCTTACGAAAAAGCAATTGTCGGCGATACCCTTATTCTTCGCGGAATTGGTTATTTAAACGAAATTGCGGGGCAGACTCTGCGGGCGGTGGTCAGAGAATGTTTGTCTGAAGGCATTCGCAAGGTTATAGTCAATCTCGAAAAAACTACAGTGATCAACAGCCCCGGTATTACCCAGATTCTCGAACTGGGCGAAGAGATACTCAGCACCCCTGAATGTAGATTGGCACTGGTGGGGGTCGCTCCGTTGTATCAGGAAGTATTTGTGGTTACCGGCATTGCCGATCAGGCAGCCATCTTTGCTGAAGAAAAGGCTGCTCTCGAGCAGCTTTAAACGTAACTGCCGGCGCTAAAGCAGTTGAGAAAATTACATAGCAGACTGTGGAAGTAATATGACCCAAAATAAACTCAATCTAGGTTGCGGGGAATTTAAAAAGGACGGCTACCTCAATGTTGATTTTGTGGCCGGTGCCGGGCCTGACCTCTGTCATAATCTTAATGATCTGCCATACCCGTTTGCTGACAACCAGTTTGTGCAGATTGAGGCTGACCACCTGCTCGAGCACCTTAATGACCCATTTGCTGTAATGACCGAGCTTTATCGTATTGCTGCCGATGGGGCCCGTATAATCATTCGTGTTCCGCATTTTTCTCGTGGGTTTACCCATGCTCAGCATAACCGTGGCTTTGATGTCTCTTTTCCGCTTTATTTTAACCCTGCTTTCAAGGGCGGTTATCAGGGCGTTTCGTTTGAACTCGTTCATATGCGGCTGCGCTGGTTTGCCCAGGTTTATCTTAAGCGCACGGTCATGTCAGGCCCCGTATGCTTTTTTGCCCAGGTTGCCGGTGCCGTAATTGACTTTTTTGCCGGTTTGTCACCCTACCTCTGTTCGCGTCTCTGGTGTTTCTGGGTTGGTGGCTTTGATGAAATCGAATTTGAATTCAGGGTTAAGAAATAAAGGCGAAGATTCTGTTTCGAGTAGACCGCTTTATACTTTGTAACCTGTGGAACTGACTGCGAAATGATCGGCCAGTGCGGCCTGAATGCATGCTTCACGGTTTGACTTGGCTCTGCATGTATGTTAGTTTGCAGGGGCAGGTAACCGCTCAGCTAAAACCATAAGAGGGGCAAATGAACAATTCGGGCGAAATTTTTAAACATGGAATATCAATAATTGTTCCGGCTTTCAACGAAGAACATGCCATCGCTGCAACTATCGAAAAATGCCATGGTGTTTTCTCTTCTTACCAAGGGGGCTGCCTTTTGAGATAATCGTCGTTGATGACGGTTCTTCTGATAAAACAGCAGATAACGTTCCCGTTGATAAGTGCCTGCTTTTGCGGCATCCGCAAAATTATGGTTATGGACGATCACTTTTGATGGGCATTAACAAGGCCCGTTACCCATTCATCGGCATTGTTGATGCCGACAGCACCTACGACCCCGAAATATTCCGGCGCATGATTCCGCTGATGGATATCTACGACATGGTTATCGGAGCCAGAAAGATCAATGAAAAGTCGAGAGTGGTGAGTTTTCTGCGCCTGGTTCTGAAGCTGATGCTCAAGTTTCTGGGCAATCATGACTCTCTTGATCCAAACAGTGGTATCAGAATTTTCAAAAAATCTCTGGTAGAAAAGGGCGGGCACCTTTTCAGCAAGGGTTTCTCTTTTTCGACTTCTCTGACATTTTTTGCCGCCCTCAATCACCAGTTTATCGAGTATATTCCAATTGAATACGGCGATCGTACCGGCGTTTCAAAGGTTCGTCATCTTCGCGATTCAATCAAAACCTTTTTTCTCGTTATCAGCATGTCAGTTATTTATCAGCCGATCAAATGCTTTGCCGGCTTACTGTTTATACACTTTGCCGGAGTTCTGTCACTGGTTTCAATCAAAGAAAGACTGGGCCGCGATACCTTTCTTGGGTTTATATTTTCGTTGGGCATCGGTGTTTTAACGACAGCTTTTTCTTTTCTGGCCTTCATAATGGGGAAATCTTACACTGATTCACTTTCGAGAGCAAAGTAATGAATGATACCAGACCCACAGTTGTTCTTGTTCAGCCACAGATGGGTTTATCGGGTGAGTTTTCTCAGCATCTGCCCCTGAGTCTTCTTTACGTTGCCGCTCCATTAAAAAAGCTTGGAGTGCGTGTTGAAATTCTTGATACAAGAGTAATTGAGCAAGACTGGCGCATACGTCTGAGCGAACTGTTGGCCACAAACCCCTTGTGGGTAGGGTTCACTGTGATGGCAGGTTTTCCGACCGCCCACGCCCTTGAAATTTCAAGATTCGTTAAAAAGGGTGCCAGCATACCGGTCGTCTGGGGCGGTGCCATGCCTACCGTCGATGCCAGGTCGTGTCTGAATGACCCGGCTATCGACTTTGCCGTTGCCGGCAGCGGTATTGCCGCCACCACAATGCTGACCGAAGCAATCATGGATGGCAGAACCAGTGACATAGAATATCTGCAGACCATTCCGGGTCTGGCTTTTAAAGTTAATGGCCAGCATTTTTTAAATCAAAGATTTCATGGTTTTGAACACATAAGCTACCCCGAACTGCCTTACGAAATCATCAAAGATTACTCAGTTTATGGTCAGATCGGTTCGAATGAACGGATTTTTCCGGTTTACAGCGCTTATGGCTGCCCATACAGATGTGCTTTCTGCATTTCTCCAGCCCTTTATCGTGATTTTTCGCCCAAATGGGCTCCGGTCGATGCCTCTGAAACAGTAGATCATATCGATTATCTGCAACGGCATCAAGGGGCGACCACAATCTATTTTTACGATGACGACTCGTTTGTTAATCTCGAACATATTCGCACCATCGTTACCGAGCTTAAAAGAAGAGGAATCAAAATCAGGCTGAGCTTCAGAGGCGCGCGAGTTGACGAGATTAAACGCATGGATGACAGTTTTCTTGAGTTGCTCAGCGAGACAGGCACTGAAATGCTGCATGTCGGGGTTGAATCAGGCTGTCAGCGTGTGCTAGACCTGTTTCAGAAGGGTATTACCGTTGAAGATATCATTGAAATCAACCGCAAACTTGCCCGACACCCAAAGCTCATAGCTGCCTACAACTGGATAGTCGGCACTCCAACCGAGACGGTATCAGAAATTCACCAGACCACACGTCTGTTAATGCAGCTGATTAAAGAAAACCCCCGTTGTTTCATTTTTCAACCCAATATTTTCAGGGTGGTTCCGGGGTCAGTACTCGGTGAAATGGCTAAAACCATGGGTTATAAATCGCCCGAAACCCTCGATGAATGGATAAATTCTGAAATCGAGCAGGATATAGCTTCGCCTTGGCTGTCGGCTGAGCTTAAACAATATATCCGCATGCTGCAGGTAACCGGGTATTTTGTCGATAACAAGGCTTCTCTTCTTTTAAAAAGCGGCGCTCTGAAAGATACGATTATTAAATTTGCCTCAAAAATTTATCAGCCCTTCGCCAGGTTTCGTTTTAAATCAGGCTATTCAGGCATGCTGTTCGAAGCCGAGCTGTTTTTTCTGGCGCAAAAAATGCTCAAGCGGTGGCGTTAAGCCAATATGTGCGGCATATGCGGCTTTCTTGGCAATCAGGTTGAAGAACCTTTGGCAGTCATCAGGCAGATGGCGGCCAGCATCAGGCACAGAGGCGATGAAGCCAATGGCTTTTTTGTCGAAAGGCCTGTGGCGCTTGGGCACCAGCGCCTGTCGATTCTCGATCTTGGTTCAAGGGCCGACCAGCCTTTTAAAACCGCTGATGGCCGTTTCGTCATCGTTTTTAACGGCGAAATCTACAATTATCGTGAACTGCAGGGGTTGCTTCATGATTTTTCGCCGCGAACGACCTCTGATACTGAGATTCTTGCTGAACTTTGGGCCCAGCAGGGTGCCGCCTGTCTGCAGCATCTTAACGGTATGTTCGCATTTGCCATTTACGACCGTCACGAAAACAGCCTCTACTGCGCCAGAGATCGTCTTGGCGTAAAACCTTTTTATTACTGGTCTGACCGCCATGAGTTCGTTTTTGCCTCTGAAGCAAAAGCTGTTCTCATGCACCCTGGAGTCAAAGTTTCGATCGATAACCGCGCTGTTGCAGATTATCTCTCGCTGGGCTACATCACCGGCCCTTCAACCGTTTTTGCCGGCATCAAAAAGCTTGAATCCGGCTGTTTTCTTAAAGTTTCACCATCTGGAATCAACAAAATCTGCTACTGGAACCTTGGCCAAAGAATTGCAACCGGCCAATGCCACCCTTCACAAGATATTCTCGAACTGCTCGACTCGGCCATTGAATATCGATTGATCAGCGATGTTCCGGTTGGTTCTTTTCTGAGTGCCGGCATCGATTCTTCGGCGATTACGGCAATTGCTGCCCGTAAAAACACTGATCTGCAGACATTTACCATCGGTTTTAAAGAAAAGACATACGACGAATCGCTTGAAGCCTCGCGGTTTGCAGGGAAGCTTGGCCTCGAAAACCACATAGATTACTTTTTCGAGCCTGATATCGCCTTTCTGCAGAAGGTCGTTAAATTTTTCGATCAACCCTTTGCAGATACATCGGTAATGCCGTATTTTCAGCTTTGCAGCATGGCTGCCAGGCAGATGAAAGTTGTTTTGAGCGGTGACGGCGGCGATGAATTGTTTGCCGGCTACGAAACCCGCCGGGCCGATCTGCTTGCCCTTGCCGGTTACCGGGCGGTTCCATTCTGGAACCATTTATTGCAGGCAGGTTCGGGACTTTTGCGCCTGATTCCGGCCGATCGCGGCAAGGTGTCAATGCATTATAAAATGCGCCAGTTCTGCGAATTTGCGCACCTTCCCCCGCAGCAGAGCCATTTTAGCTGGCGACTGCTGTTTACCGAGGCCGAGAAGCGTCGGTTGCTTAGCCCTCAGATAGTTGAACAGATTTCGGGGCATGAAACCTGGAACACAGTTGCTTCAATGTTCGCCTCAGTCAGCCATTTGCCGGTGCTTCAGCAGCAGGCCGTCGTTGATCTGCAAAGCTGGATGGCTGACGATATTTTATACAAGGCTGATCAGGCTGCAATGGCCAGTACTCTCGAGGTCAGGTCACCGTTTCTTGATTACCGCATGGTCGAGGCAGCGTTCGCCATACCCGAAAAGCTCAAGTTCAGTCTGCTGCAGAGCAAGACCCTGTTGCGCCGCCAACTGGCTCCGGTTTTACCCACAGAAATCCTTAAACGCAAAAAAGAAGGGTTTGGCAGCCCCGTGTCTGTGTGGCTTGATGGGCCCCTGGCCGAGGTTTTTGCAGACTGTATGCATGCCGCAGCCTTTAAAGAGGTTTTTCCCGATACTGAATTTATTATGAGACTTTTTGACGATCATCGCCGGCGTATCAAAGACAATGGTTACCGGTTGTGGGCACTGCTGATGTTTGCCTTATGGCAGCAGGAATGGATGCATAAATGAAACGTTTTTTCGACTATTTTGTGTCAAGAGAGTCGCACCTGCTGCTCGCCCTCTGGTTGCTTGTAATTGTGACCTTCGCTTCGGTCATCACTGCTGAATACGTTCTGTATGATGAAACCATTGATATTCTTGGCAGCGATATGATCAAGGCCCCGCTGTCATTTGCGAGTTTCAAGGCTATTTTTTCCACCTTCACTTCAAATCAGTTTACGCCTCTGAGCGTGCTCAGCTTCTGGCTTGAATACAATATTTTCGGCTTCAACAGTTCGGTTTCGCACCTGGTGAGTCTGTTACTGCACCTGGCCTGCGTCACCATGGTTTTCTGGCTGCTGAAAGCAATGACGCAGCGGCCGCTGTTCAGCTGGGTGATTACCGCTGTCTGGGCACTCCACCCGATGCAGGTTGAAACGGTTGCCTGGGTTCTTGAGCGGCGCAACCTGCTTTATGGGTTTTTTTACTTCGCTTCTTTGCATTCATACGTTAATTACCAGAACTCCCGAAGTCGAAAAAGTCTGGCGCTGGCAACGGTCTGCCTGGTTCTGGCAGGCCTGTCAAAGGCTCTGGCGTTCATTCTGCCCTTAAGCTGGCTGATGCTCGACTGGCTTAAAAGTAGAAGTTTCTCGTTGCAACTGTTCAAGGAAAAGGCCGCCGGTTTTGTTCTTTCTGCCATCTTCTTTGCCCTGGCCTTTTTTGCTGCCCACGGCGAAATTGCCAGTGATGCCCAGGGCTTTTTAAATTGGAGCATGGCCTGTTACAACATCAGTTTTTATGCCATCAAAACCCTTTTGCCCTTCAATCTTCTGCCGGCCTACGAAATCAACCGGTTTATCGAGGGCATTTTTACCCCCGGCCCGCTCTATCTCGCTATTTTTATAGCTCTGGCCTGGTTCGCATGCCGGGGCAGCAGACAACGTCTTTTCGGTGTTCTTTTCTATTTTTTTTCTCATTCTGCCAATATCCGGGCTGGTTGTGGTTGGCTACCAGTTTTACGCCGTTCTGCACTTTCTTTATGTAGCCATGTTCGGCCTGATTTTTTCTGCGATTCTGCTCATCGCCGAAAAGGCCCGTGATGAGCAGAAAGCAGTGATTGCGCGGGCGGCAGGTGTGATTGTTCTGCTGGTTTTTGCAGTCATGTCGTTTCAACATTGTGTGATCTGGCAGAACAGCGAAAACCTTTTTACCTGGTGCCTCGAGCATGACCCGAACAACCGCTTTGCCAGGGGTCAGCTGGCAGCATATTATCTTTTTATCAAGCAGAGTCCCGATGAAGCAGCCCCGCATTATCGTGACATGATCGAGCGTTACCCGAAGTTTCAGGCCGGCTATTATGGCATGGCGCGCATTTTTATGGCACGAAACCAGTCGGCCGAGGCTCTTGAAATGTTTGACCAGGCCGTTAAATACAATGTCGAAGTTTCTCAGATTCCGCGCGACCGTGGTTACCTCAAGCTTATGCTCAACGACCTTTCTGGTGCCGAGAAAGACTTTACCGAGGCACTCGTCATGAAAGAAGATAACCATGTGCGCTTTCTTCGTTCTGATTCGCGCCGTCGTCAGGGAGACTACAGCGGAGCTCTCAACGATCTGATGATCGTTGCTGAAAACGCCCCGGGTGACTTCAGTCTGCAACTCGGTCTTTTTGAGCTGATGATCGAGGGTGGCCGCACCCTCAACGCTTTTGAGGTTTTTCTGACGGTTTGTGCCCAGCTCGATGCCAACCCCGGTGCCTGGGGCCATTACTTCGAGATTCTCTGTACTCCAGATTTTAAATCGGTGGTGTTGCGCATGCTGCCCTATCGCAGCTATTTTGTCTATCGCCTTGGCTGGTACCCGTTCTGATGAGATTGCCCGATTAAAAAAAACGGATTTTTCACGACAACAAAAAAGGCAGGCACTTTGTGCCCACCTTTTTTATTTAACAGAGTTTTATAAGTGAAAACCGCCGAACGGCTGCCAGATGCCTGTGCTCAGCCCTGCGCTGCAGGGGCAGCGATGAATTCGCCGTCTTTTAGTTGAAGGCGTTTCAGGCGAATGCCTTCGCGACCCAGCGAATCTGCCTGAACGAGAAGAATTGAACCGTCAGGCGCAAGTCTGAAATAGTGCTGCATTTCGAGACCCTCAGGGCCGGGAATCTGCATGGAGGCTACCGAACGGCCGCGCACCACTGCGTGCAGTGTGTATTCGGTGTCGAGTTCACCACTTGCTGCGACGACGCGAAAAATATAGCGATCAGCAGCATCCGTGCCAAGAAAATCGATTGACATGATCTGTTTGGGGCTTTCGGGTGCCGGAGCAACCCAGAAAAGACGGCCGTCATCTTTCATGACGCGCCCGGCCGACAGAATTTTATCGCCCATCTGTGCTGGTGAGGGAATCACGACGGTGCGGCCCTCGGCATCAGATTCAAGCTCGGCATTTTTATCAAGGCGGGTGGCAGGTTTCCCTTCAACCAGACTGAAAAGATTGTAGTCGGCATCACGCACGCATAAGCCGTAGCCTTTGACGGCAAGATTTAAAAGATTTTTTGCATCTGAACCGGTTTTGATAACCTTATAGACAGAACTTTTGCGCAGATCGAGCGCGTAAATGTCGGCATAAGGAAACCCGCAAAAGAGAAGTTGCCCGTCTCGAACAACCATATCACTGAACTCAACCGGCTTGCCGTTTATCTGTGGCAGAGCTATCTCGGTCTGGCGGCCATCTTGGTCTATTTTGACCACCCGTTGATCTCTGGCCAGAAGATATACTGAGCCGTCTGGCGCTGCGGCCAGCGAAACAAAGCGCCCGGGCACGAAGGTCGTTGTATCGGCAACCTCTTCATTGGCGGCAGGCTGGGTGGCGAACATTGGGGCGGCCAGCATTATCAGAAACATCAGGGTTATTAATCTTGTCATGTTCTTCCTCTGTTTATTCAAGAGTCATGACGGCGTGTTTTGAGCCGCCGCCGGTCCACCAGGCTGAGAAATCGGCGAATGATTTCTGCTGCTTGACCTGGCTCTTTGCCGGATCATTATAATATATATTACCTGAATCATCTATGCCGGTAATGCAGACGTAATGACCCTGAACATGCGCGATCATTGGCCTGCCGGCTTTGACCTGTTCGCGAATCCATGATGCACC
>Ga0116148_1005512_pt1 | contig 10540 bp, 7 predicted proteins | sample AD_UKC055_MetaG_FD_89786 | JGI IMG/M metagenome (GOLD analysis project Ga0116148, IMG submission 89786) | Active sludge microbial communities of municipal wastewater-treating anaerobic digesters from USA - AD_UKC055_MetaG | ecosystem: Engineered > Bioreactor > Anaerobic > Digestate | place: USA... | reverse complement strand
CGGAGGATATTCAGAAAAATATTGTTGCTGTTTAATCGTTACATAAAAAAATTGTTCCAGCGGTTCGGCTACCGAATTGTAAAGCAGGATTCGCCTGGCGGCAGCATCGTGGACCGGATTCCGGCCTATTGTCAGGATGGGCTGTTTACTCAGCATTGCGCCGCCTTCATGAAGGACGACCATTTTTTAGAGGCCTATGCCGCCGGAGAGGCGACCGGTTCATGGAGCGGCGCCGCAGTACACTGGCGAGTGCATGTTGCCTGTTGGCTTGCAGAAAGGGCCAGCCATTTGGAAGGCGATCTCATTGAATGTGGTGTGAATCGTGGAGGCATTGCACGAGCCATTGTTGCCTATCTTGGCGATCGGCTTAAAGAAAAGCAATTTTATTTGCTGGATACCTATGAGGGCATCCCGGAATCAATCTTATCGAAACAAGAGTCTCGTCATCAGGCTGTATTTAAAAAAGTTTATACCGAGTGCCTGCGAGAGGTTATGAACACCTTCAGCCCGTTCCCAGAAGTGGTGATTGTGAAAGGCCTGGTGCCGAATACCTTTGGGATGGTGAATTCCAATAAATTTTGTTTTGTCCATATTGATATGAATAATGCGCAGTCAGAGATTGCCGCCGCCGAATATTTATGGCCCAGACTGGTCACGGGCGGCTTTATGCTACTGGACGATTACGGCTGGCAGATCAATATTGATCAGCGAACTGCCTTCAATCAGTTTGCGCAAGAACGCGGCTTAACGGTATTGGCGTTGCCTACAGGACAGGGCTTATTGATGAAGGTATAGGATTCCCTTCGATTATTTCATGCTCAAAATAAATATTGGCAGCAATTTTTTGGGGGCCGGGTATCAGGTTCTGTTGCAGTTTGCCTTGCTTCCCATCATCCTGAATGCTTTGGGTGCTGAAGCATATGGATTGGTCGGTTTATTCACGGTCCTATCCTCTCTTTTCAGCTTGTTGGATTTCGGCATTTCACCGGCATTGGGGAGGGAATTGTCGCGCCTGTCCGCTATTCCTAATAGCGGAGAAAGCATGAGGCAGACCGTTTCAACGCTTGAAATGATTTGCGGGGCGATCACTTTGTTGATTGGGATCGTCCTTTTTTTCGGTTCGGATTTGGTTGCGCGATATTGGATTACAGAGACGACGATTCCCCTTCCGGTCGTTGCCTGTTGCCTGTCGTGGATGGGGCTTCAGGTTGCGTTTCAGTTCATGACCAGTTTTTACAACAGCGGTTTGCTGGGATTACAAAAAATTGTTCTCTCCAATATTCTGCAATCCATCCTGCAGACCGTTCGTGCTGCAGCTGTGATTGCGCTGTTGATGATCGCGCCGCAATGGTGGAACATGAGATTGGTCGAGCAGTTTTTTTTTCTGAATGCATCCATGAGTGGTCTAATGCTCATTGTCGTGGCGGTATCTCTCTATCATGTTTTACCGGAACATGAACTAAAAAATGTTGCGGGGATCGGTCTTATCACCAAGATTCTCCGTCGTTTTAATGTTGAGCGCCTTCGGGCGTGCTGGCGGTACGCAGCAGGGATGACAGCTACGATGATGGTCGTAATGCTGCTTACTCAACTGGATAAAATGGTGCTTAGTAAAGTATTAAGTCTTGAACTGTTCGGCTTTTATACCATAGCATCAAGCATTGCCATGGCGATTGTTAGACCAGCCCCTTTAATATTTAGTGCTGCCTTGCCCAGATTTACACAATTGGTAGAACTTAATGATACTGAAAAGCTTGGGAAGACCTATTTAAAGTTAATTCGATTGAGTGCTTGGATTGTTTTACCAGCAGCGGGTATGATAATTCTATTTTCAGAACAGCTATTTAATCTGTACCTGAATAATGCTCCTGGTGCGGTCATTATAGCGGCTTTGGCGTCGATTTTGATAATGGGGTATTCTTTGCATAGTCTAACCTATATGCCGTACGCTCTTTCGTTGGCATACGGATGGACCAGGTATGGTTTTAATATAAGTCTTGTGGCTTGTGTATTCACATTGCCCATTATTTTGTTTGGCGCCATCAAGTATGGAGCAACCGGGGCTGCATATGGATGGCTGATTTTAAATATTGGGTATTTGATTTTCTCAATCAGATATTTACATAAAAAAATTTTGCCAAAGCTGTATTTACAATTTTATAAAGCATTTGCGATTCCTGCCGGCATATTGATATTGCTAATACTAGCATATTTCATTTTTTAGAATTAGAAAAAACTGGGTGACCCGTTTATTCGATCATGGATTCATGAGTAGTTGATAAAACTAAATTTCCATTTGGGAATTGATGTGAATAATTCAATGGAGCAGAAACACCCCATACCCAAAGTAACCATCGGCATGCCTGTGTATAATGGTGAACGCCATATCAGGGAAGCCCTCAATTCATTACTGGCGCAGTCTTTCAAAGATTTTGAATTGATTATTTCCGACAATGCATCCACCGATAGTACCGGGAGCATCTGCCGTGAATATACCCATCGAGATGAACGCATTAGATATGTGAGACAATCTGAAAACAGGGGGATTGTTGCTAACTTCCAATTTGTGCTTGATGAAGCCAGGGGGGAGTATTTTATGTGGGCGGCGCATGACGATGTATGGGACGCACGATGGATAGAAACGCTGCTAACAACCACAGAAGCGTGTCCGTGCCTGGCCTATGGCTTTGTTCAGTCGATTGACCGCAATGGCAGAGCAATGAATCATCCCGCCAACAAACGCAAATTTGAATTTTCCGGCAACCGGTTTATCAGACGGTGCAAATATTTCATCGCTCCGGATTTTGGTGGGAAAGCCAATCCAATATACGGATTGATGCCTCTTCAACAGCTAAAAGACATAGGCATTTCCTCGCTTTATGTTAACAACAATGGCCGCGACATGATTTTTCTGTATGGGCTTTTAAACAGCATGGAAATCAGGCACGGCGGCAACGTTTTCCTTTATAAGAGGATTCTCTGCGAATCAGCTGCCGGAGAGATCGCTGCGAAGAGCAACAGTTCCTCACGGATAGTTTCAGCTTTGAAAAATGTTTTAGGGTGGTCGATGCTGACGGAATACGTGAAGCGCAGTACGATACCGGAATCTTTGTGTTTGGTTCTCTGTTATCCCTTTTGTGTTTCGCGGTCTATTGTTTATAAAATCAGGCGTTTAATGATGTTATGAATATTTTACTGGATTTTCAAAATTGTCGTTTTACGGAAAGATGAGCATGCGTATTTTGCTTACTGGTTCAACTGGTTTGGTCGGGAGGAATTTTCTGGAGCATCCCGATATCGGATGTTTTGACCTGCTCTTGCCGACTCACTCGGAGCTGGATTTACTCGACTACCCGTCAGTGAGAGACTATCTGTCGAGGGAAAAGCCGGATATCGTCATTCATGCCGCTGGCAAGGTTGGCGGTATCCAGGCCAATATGCGGCAACCGGTTTCATTTCTTCTGGAAAACTTGGACATGGGACGCAACATTGTCTGGGCTTCCCGTCAGTCTGGCGTCAAAAAAATGATCAACCTGGGCAGCTCCTGTATGTACCCTGTGGCTGCTCCTAATCCACTCTCGGAGGAACAGATCCTTTCGGGTAAACTTGAACCGACCAATGAAGGGTATGCGCTGGCCAAGATAGCCGTCGCCCGTCTGTGCGACTACATAAACCAGGAAAATCATGAGTATGATTACAAAACGCTGGTCCCCTGCAATCTTTATGGTCGCTGGGATAAATTTGATCCAACGGATTCCCACCTTATTGCCGCTGTTATTCATAAGATCCACCAGGCAAAGCTGGCCGGTCAGGCGGAGGTGGAGATCTGGGGTGATGGTATGGCCCGACGTGAATTTATGAACGCCGCCGATCTGGCCGATTGTCTCGTGGAAGGCGTGCGGCGGTTTGATTCAATGCCCCGGATGATGAATGTAGGGCTGGGACGTGATTACCCGGTTAATGATTACTACAGGGCGGTAGCGGATGTAATCGGTTACGGGGGCCGTTTTATTCATGACCTGTTGAAGCCTGTGGGGATGAAACAGAAGCTTGTCTCCATTAATCGGCTGTCGGCATGGGGATGGCAGTCAAAAATAAGCCTCCATGAAGGGTTGGCGGCAACCTATCAGTATTATTTGCAAAAATACGACAAGCAAAGCTGAAATCAATCTGCTTTGAAGGAGAAAGCAATGATTCCGTTAATGAAGAATGCTTTTATCAACGAATATGAGACCAAGCAGGCTCTCGCCGAGTTTATTATGAAGGCTCCCCGCTTGAGTATGGATACCATGTGCTTCAATTTCGAGAAGGCATTTGCCGCCAAGCAGGGGCGTCAGCACGCGATCCTGTTCAACAGCGGGGGAAGCGCGAATATTGCCCTTCTGCAGGCACTGAAAAATCTCGGACATTTGCATCAGGGGGACAAAATCGGTTTTTCTTCTCTTACCTGGTCGACCAATGTCATGCCAATCATTCAACTGGGATTTGAACCTGTGCCGATCGATTGTGAACCAAGGTCGCTGAATGCCATGTCACATAATATTGAGGAGAGGTTGCAAACAACAGCATTGAAGGCCATTTTCATCACGAATGCTCTAGGTTTCGCGGGCGATTTGGATGCGATTAGGAGAATGTGCGGCGATAGAGGCATTATTTTACTGGAAGATAACTGTGAGGCTCTTGGGACGGAGCTGCCATCGGGCAAAGCAGGCAACTTTGGAATTGCCGCAAGTTTTTCCCTGTTCGTTGCCCATCATATGTCAACTGTGGAAGGAGGCCTCATCTGCACCGATGATGAGGATCTTGCGGCAATGTTGAAGATGGTGCGGGCCAATGGTTGGGACCGAAATCTGAGCACTAAGCAGCAGTCGAAATGGAGAAAGACATTTGGTATCAAGAGCGAGTTTGAGGCTAAGTACACGTTTTATGATCTCGGATTTAATATGCGGCCAACGGAAATCACGGGTTTTTTGGGGCTGTGCCAGTTGAAATATCTGGAAGCGAATATCGCCAAACGCGAAAAGAATTTTAAGCAACTCCATGAAATTGTCTTGTCGAATCCTGAGTTGATTCCCCTGGATTTTTCCCATATATCCCGCCTGTCCAGTTTTGCGTTTCCTGTTGTCTGCAAGACGCCGGAGCTGAGAGACACTTACTGTAATCAGTTTTCCGGTGCGGGTGTGGAAATCCGGCCGATGATTGCCGGCAATATGCAAAAACAACCCTTTTACCGGAAATACGTTCATACACAATATGACCTGCCCGGTGCTGATATGATTCATGACTGCGGATTCTATTGCGGAAATTATCCGGAGTTGACCGACGCTGATATGGAAACGCTCAGCAGCTGCTTGCAGGTGTATTGAGATGATCATCGTAAAACTTATCGGCGGTCTGGGCAATCAGCTTTTTCAATATGCAGCCGCACGCAGAATTTCTTATTTGCATCACATCCCCTTGAAGCTGGATATATCGGAATTTGAAAGATACAAGCTTCACAACTATAGCCTGATGCATTTCAATATTATTGAAGAGATTGCAACACAAGATGAAATTGAAAAATTCAAGCCACAGCATGTCTTCTCCAAACTGGCGTTCAAGCTTTTAAATAGATTTAACGCACTTAATATATTTAATCAATTTTACATTATGGAGCATCATTTTCATTTTGATCCCAACTTATTGAAAATTAACAGAGATGCTTACCTGGACGGTTATTGGCAATCAGAAAAATATTTTTTGGACATAGAGCCTGTTATTCGTAAAGAATTATCCATCAAAATCCCGCCTGATCGTGAAAATGAACTCCTGATAAACAAAATCGCAAACTCAGATGCGGTCAGTCTCCATATCAGAAGGGCGGACTATGTGGCTAACAGCCATACGAATACGATCCATGGGACTTGCTCTCCGGATTACTATCATTATGCCGTGGATAAGGTGGCGGAAAAAGTCCAAACTCCTCATTTCTTTATTTTTTCGGATGATCCTGCCTGGACGCTGAAAAATCTGAAACTGAAATACCCTGCGACCTTTGTCACAAAAAACGGACCTGATAAAAATTATGAAGATCTTCGCCTGATGAGTCTGTGTAGGCATAATATCATTGCCAACAGCACTTTTAGCTGGTGGGGGGCATGGCTGAACCCGAATCCATATAAAACCGTGATTGCCCCCAAAAAGTGGTTTAATACCGAAAAATTTGATGCTAAAGATGTATTACCGGAGAGCTGGACAAAACTGTAACAGGTTTCAGGTGTTTGTGCGGTAAAATCACCTCCCCATCGGCGGGATGGCCCGGATCAGTCTTTACTATGAAAACTAAAGAGACGGTCGGTGATTCTGCCGAACTTCATTGAATCGGGACCATTGCCATGTTGATTGCGATTACCGGCGGAATGGGATTTATCGGACGCGCTCTGGCGCAGGCGCACATAAAGCGCGGTGATCGTGTCCGTATCTTATCACGGCGGCCACAGCTCCATCCGGCTCTCAATGGAGCCGCCTTATATCGAGGTGACCTGGTCGCTTCCGTTGATTCGCTTATCCCCTTTGTCGATGGCGCGGATATTCTTTATCATTGTGCCGGTGAAATTCAGGATCCGGAGAAGATGCATGCTGTTCATGTAACAGGCACACAGAATCTGTGCGCGGCCGCGAGCGGTCGAATCGGGCGCTGGGTGCAACTCAGCAGTGTCGGAACGTATGGGTTCCATGCCGACGGACAGATAACGGAGGAGACTCCGCCCAATCCTGCTGGAACTTATGAAATAACCAAGACTTTATCTGACGAAGAAGTCATGAAGGCTTCCAGCCGAGGCGCTTTTTCATTTTCGATCCTGCGTCCGTCAAACGTTTATGCTGCCGACATGACAAATCGGCATCTCTTCCTGATGATCAAAATGATCAGAAGAGGTTTATTCTTTTTCATTGGCCAACAGGGAGCCTCGGCAAACTATATTCACGTGGCCAACGTGGCGAAAGCGCTTATGCTGTGCGGCAGCGAATCTTCTTCCAGAGGGAATGTATTTAATCTGTCGGATCACAGGACTTTTGAAGCGTTTGTGGCGGTGATCGCAGATGAATTGGGCTGCCGCTTTCCGATATTGAGGCTGCCTGAACGGCCGGTGCGATGGCTTGCCAAGGTATTCGGTACGTTGCCCGGTTTCCCCTTAACCTCATCTCGCATCAATGCCATGACGACGAGGTGCGCTTATCCAATCGACAAGATTCAGAAGGAACTTGGTTATCGCCACGAAGTATCCATGGAAGCGGGGATTCAAGAACTTGTCGGAGCATGGAAGCGATCGAGATAATCGAACTTTCGAATCTTTCGTGCAAGTGCTTTGTTGAACCTCACTTTTGCCTTGATGAATATACCGGCTGAATACAAACTTTTGGTTTTGCAAAGCCCATTCTATAAGGAAAGTTAATCGGGTTGGGATAAATTGAATACTCTTGTAATAGGCGGGGCCGGGTTTATCGGCACACATCTGGTTTCCGAGTTGCTGGCCGCCGGCAGAAAAGTCACGGTTCTGGACAGGCGAACGGATGCGCCCCCGGAATTGCCGCAGGGTGCGGACTATGTTGCCGGAGACTTCGGCCAATGCGAACTCATCCGGGAGTTGCTGCGCGGCCATGGGGAAGTGATCCATCTGGCTTATACCTCCGTGCCGAAAACATCGTTCGAGAATCCTTTTTCCGATTTGCTGGAAAATCTTCCCCCCACCGTGCAGTTATTTGCCGAGGCTGCCGAAAGCGGAAGCAGGTTGGTGTTCGTGTCTTCGGGTGGGACGGTTTATGGCGAAGCGGGCACGTTGCCGATTTGTGAGGATCATCCCACCAAGCCGATTTCCCCCTATGGGTTGACCAAACTGACGCTGGAGGGCTATGCCCATCTTTATGCGGTGACACACGGCTTGAAATTCGTTTGTGTCCGGCCCGCCAACGCATTCGGTCCGGGGCAGAAGCCGTTTACCGGCCAGGGCTTCATTGCCAACGCCATGACCTCCATGATGCGAGGGCTGCCGGTGACGGTATTTGGCCAACGGGGGACGGTCCGCGACTACATCTATGTCGGCGATCTTGCCGCCGGGATTGTCAGCGCCCTGGAAAAGGGAAGTCTTTCCGGGATCTACAATCTTGGCTCGGGAGTGGGTCGTTCCAATGTGGATGTGATTGAAGCCATCTTGCCGCTGATGAAAGGATTGGCCCATGAGATTCACATCGAGAATTTCCCCGAGCGTGCTTTCGATGTCCAGGTGAATATTCTCGATTCGGGCAAATTGCGCAAAGACACCGGCTGGAGACCAAAGATGGCATTTGATGAAGGTTTGCTTTGCACCCGTGAATGGCTGAAGGATTTTCGTGGATAAACCATTAATGCCCCAAGTTAATGCAAGCAAGGCGCCTCTGGTTACCGTAGCCATGCCGATATTCAATGCGGGAAGCTATCTCCGGCTTGCCGTGCTTTCTATTGTCCGGCAGACGTTTGCCGACTGGGAATTGCTGATCATCGATGACGGTTCGACGGATAATGCGCTTCAGGACATTGCGGACATTCAGGATCATCGGATACGGATCCTGCGGGACGGCCAAAACAAGGGGCTTGCGGCGAGGCTCAATGAAGCGATCAATCTGGCGCGTGGACGGTATTTGGCGCGCATGGATCAGGATGATGTGTCCTATCCGGAGCGCTTCGCCCGGCAGATAGAAACCCTGGAAAGGGATCCGGAACTGGATTTGGTTGCCGCCCGCGCCGCCACCATTGACGAGGAGAATCGATTGACGGGCCTCTTGCCGGCAACGTCGCAAAAGGAAATCGCCGCCAAACCCTGGCGCGGGTTTTACCTGCCCCACCCGACCTGGATGGGCAGGGTCGAATGGTTCCGAAAATATCGTTACACCGAGCCGGGGCCCTATTTTTGCGAAGACCAGGAATTGCTGTTGCGCAGCTACGAGAAGAGCCGGTTTGGAATCATTGAAGAACCGTTGCTGGCCTACCGGATCCGGGAGAAGACAGCCTGGCGTAAACTGATCAAAACCAGGTTGACGATATTGCCGGCGCAATTGAAACATTTTTTGCGCAAAGGGCGGCTTTCTTTTGCCTTGATGGCCATTTTGACATTTGTCGGACGTCTGGGTTTGGATGTTTTGAGGCCGGTTTTAGATATCGCGTATCCCATCGTCCGGATCCGGGAAGAGGAAGTATTTCATAAGTGGCAGAATGCATTAAATAATATTCAGGCAGGTGTTGGCGATCATTTGGAAAAACCTGCTTTGCAAAACAATGCTTTTAATCCGCTGAAGAACATTCCCCTGATATTATGGGTGGTTTTCTTTTGCTATGCAGTATGCGCTGCATTGATCTTTCAAAAATTATTGCTGCCCCTTGTGCCCTCGATGCATGCCGGCGGCGGATTATTGTCGCAGGATGCCGTCTATTTTGATTCTCTGGCGTGGGATATTGCACAGTGGGTGCAGTTGACCGGTTGGAGCGAGTGGCGGACATTTGCGGTATCCGGCAATGTAACGATCCTGAGTTTATTGTACATGCTGTTTGGCCACGATCCTGCGTTAATCATTCCGGTTAATGCGGCGATACATGCCATGGGCGGTCTGCTGATCTTTCTTTTGACACGGGAACTGGCCGGCCAAGAGCCTGTCGGCACATATGCCGGAATTTTGGCCTCCGGTCTTTTTGTCCTGTTTCCTTCCGCGCTGAACTGGTTTGGCCAGTTGCACAAAGATGGCTACGCGATTGCCGGAATACTCCTGATTTTGTTGACTTGGTTGAAGGCGCTCCATCGACCGGCCAATCTTCGCAACTGGATTATCCTGGCGGGTATTTATCTTGCCGGTTTGATCATGATTGTCAGCGTCCGGCCTCATACTGTAATAATGCTTTTTGTCGCGACCATGGGGATGTTGTTTGCGATTATCATTTTGGCCGGATTGCGCCGTCAAATCAGGCAATATGCATTTCCGGCCTTGTTTTTTCTGATTTCGGCGGTTGCACTGGTTTCGGCAGACGCTTTAATGGCCGGTGCGAAAGCCAATCTAAAGTTTGACGTCACGGAAATCAGGACAGAAAGAGGTGTCATTGTCAATCCGTATATTGCGGCCATTTATTATGCAAGCACAGCTGAAAATTATGAAGGCTGGCAGGATCCAAACTGGCAATGGCAAAAGACGCCCTGGTTTCCCGACAGCATCGAGCGCAAAATTGAATTAACCGCCAGACTCAGAGCGGGGCTGATTGCCTATGGCTTGAAGGAGAAGGCGAAATCCATGGTGGATCAGGACGTCACACCGCGAAATGTCGCGGAAGTGATCCGCTATCTGCCGCGCGCGCTTCAGGTGGGGATGTTTGCCCCGTTTCCCTCGTCCTGGCTGGCTAACATCAGCATTACCCGGTTGGTTGCCGTTGGGGAAATGCTGATTTATTACCTGTGTGTTCCGGGCATCCTTTTGCTTCTGTTGTATAACTGCAATCCCGCGGTTTTGCTGTCTTTATATTTCTCATGTTTTTTTCTCATGG
>Ga0116148_1005511_pt1 | contig 10541 bp, 4 predicted proteins | sample AD_UKC055_MetaG_FD_89786 | JGI IMG/M metagenome (GOLD analysis project Ga0116148, IMG submission 89786) | Active sludge microbial communities of municipal wastewater-treating anaerobic digesters from USA - AD_UKC055_MetaG | ecosystem: Engineered > Bioreactor > Anaerobic > Digestate | place: USA... | reverse complement strand
TCACCTCTGGAGGAGTTAATGAACCACGTACCCCGTCTCATCATACCAAAACTCTTTTCATCGAAAAGATGATGGGTTTTATCTTCCCCGGTCATATTCAGGGGAACATGAGCGGTGACAATATCCGATTCGATAAGAAGCTGATCAAGTGAAACAAAACTATTTTCACCTTCATTTCTGGCCCGGGGAGGGTCGTTGAGCAGGACATTCATTTCGAGGGTACGGGCAAGCTTTTCGACCTTTGAGCCGACATTACCGACGCCGACAATGCCGATAGTTTTATTTTTCAGCTTGTATTTGAATTTTCCTGATATCCTGAGCAGAGCAGCTGCAATATATTGCTGAACTGACGATGAATTACATCCCGGGGCATTTGTCCAGGTGATGCCGCGCTTACGGCAGAATTCAGTATCGATATGATCATAGCCGATGGTTGCGGTGCCGATAAATTTTACAGCCGTACCTTTCAGCAATGAACTGTTACATTTCGTCCTGGTACGAGTAAGAAGTGCATCCGCATCTTTAAGCACCTTATTATCAATTTGTTTACCGGGAAGATAAATTACCCCGGCAAATGGTTCAAGAACACCTTTCAGGAAAGGGATTTTATCATCGGCAACTATTTTCATCTAATTAAATAAAAATGCTCTGAAAGGTAATAATTTTAGTGAAATACATGGTTTATGAGCTCATAAAAAGGAAACAGATACGTGAAGATCTCCATCTTTACATCCAGGAGCAATTTTGCCTTTCCATGAGTGGACAATTTTCGCAAGAGAAAGAGAATCCGATATCCAATAATCACTTTTTCATTGGGACATTCAAGCATAAATAACCCAATATTATTTAGAATGAAAATAAATTAATGTAAAATCTAAAAATATAGGGTAACAATTTCGGTCTTATTCGGATTAAACCATTAGAAATAACGACGAAATATTTTTTAATTCTCTGTTGCGAAGGAGGAACATGATAAATAAAACAGAAACCAGGGTAATATATTTATAAAGATAATAATATTAACCGTACAAACCTGATTACAAAATTCATTAATGATAACCTCATAATTTCATTTCATCTTTAAAATTATGAAAGAAAAAGGATGCCTTTCAAAAAGAGAAAAGCAAGTTCTCATAATGATCTCAAGAGGTTTGACGTCAAAGCAAATCAGCCAGGAATTATTTATCAGTGTGACTACAGTCAATACTCATCGAAGAAATTTACTTAGAAAATCAAACACTAAAAATGTAGCAGAATTAATCTGCTTTGGATATAAAACATCCCTCATTTCATAAATAAATGCTTCACTTTAATTTTACATTAACAGATTATTAAATAATTCATCTTTTCAGCTTTTTTACTCTAATCCTTAGGGAAAAAAGCTTAAAAACCTGCCTGTTCCCTTTAGTGATCAAGGGTGAAAACAAGACGGTTTTAAAATCTGCCAAAGAAGAATAAAATCAAAAAATCATTAAAAATAAGGATTGATTTTTAGTTTATTAAAACAGAAATTTGAATCAGAATCAAATTTTACTGATGTCTTTCAATAATGGACTTTGTTCAATAAATTTCTTAAAATCATCTTTAACATGAAAATTCAAATAAAGTTAAATCTTGTGTTTCTGGCCGTTTTCGGAATTAGTATTATTTCTACCGGTCAGATAAAAGTATCAACCAATAATTACGTAGGAATAAATTATAGCTCAACTCCTTTATCAAGATTTGTAATTAATGCTGCAGGTAATTCAGGTTACCAGGCATATATTTACAACCCGAATATTTCAGTAGCCGGTGGAGCTCTAATGCTTTCAAGCGAAAAGGGTACCGGAACCGGAGTGAATATTACATCTCTTCTGTCCCAGACTACAATCGGAAGCAACAACTATCTCTATGGTTTGAAAGCTACAGCCAGTAATGCATCAACACCTTATACCGTTGGAAGATCATATGGCGTTTACGGGGTAGCTAGTAATTCAACCACCGGGTTTAACTATAGCATATATGGATCATTACTTGGAAGCAATAATGGAGCTGCTGTATTTGGCGCTATAAGCGGCAAGGGAGATATTGGCTTAACCCAGCAATGGGCCGGATATTTCAGAGGTGATGTGAAAGTAGAAAACACGCTATGGGTAAATACCACATCTTATAGTTCAGATTCAAAATTCAAAACCAATATTTCAAGCCTGGATCCTTCAGAGTCATTATCAAACTTATTGAAAATAAATCCAGTAAAATATAATCTAAAACAATTTGAAATTAAAGTAACTGGATGCGATACAATTAAGGTATCAAATTATTATGATGAGGCAAGTCAATTGTTTACCAAGGCTAAATTTGGTGTGATAGCTCAGGAACTTCAGGTAATTTTTCCTGATCTGGTTCATTCAGACGGGGAAGGAGACCTTGGCGTCGATTATATCGGATTAGTTCCTGTCATAATCAAGGTTGTCCAGACCCAACAAAAGAAAATTGAAGAATTCCAGGAAACAATTGATTTGCTTACAAAAGAAGTAAATGAGCTTAAACAAAAATAACTTTTTATGATAGAACTCTTTAAACCTTCAATTAAAACAATCGACATGCTTTATAAAACTTGTATCTTATTTGCTCTGCTTTCCCTGAACTTCATTTCACTATCCGGTCAGGCCATCCATTATGATTATGATGAAAGCGGAAATCGTGTCAAGAGATATATTGTTCATAGTAAAGGGAGTTCTTCAGGTGATGATACTTCGAAAAAATATGAGGAAAATATTAAATCTGAAGGATTTGCAGACAAACTCGAAGAGCTGACTATCAAGATATTTCCAAATCCAACCAGGGGTCAATTATCTGTTGAAATAAATGGATTAGGGATTGATGAAACAGTTGATTACCAGCTATTTTCTCAAACCGGGTTACTTCTTAGCACAAATAAAAAAAATGGCTTCTATTTTGCAATTGACATGGAAAAGTATCCTGGCGGTTTATACATCTTAAGATTAATGATAAATGGTAAAATAAGCCAGTGGAAAATACTCAAAGAGTAAAATAAATAATTATAAGAACAATTAAGTCATTCCCAAACAACCAACAGCTTAATCCTATGAAACCCACATGTTTTGCATACATAAAAACTTATGTATATAATTTTCAGACATGTGGGTTCCATCAGGCCATTAAAATAAAAATTATATACTGATGAAAACCTATCATAAAATTATATTCCTTACTTCATTTCTAGCAGTGATTATTAACCGGACTTTCTGCCAACCGGCAGATACAACTCTTTCTCAACCACTTACTGGTAATCATGTTATTGAAGCCACAAATTCAATCACCTTTGCAGCAGGTTTTTCATACAATGCACAATCATCTAACCAATTGGTTGCTAATGTAATCCCCACAACTGGTAACTCGAATTATACTTTTACAGAGCCCCAGGAAAGCGGCCCTCTTCAGGTGAATACATCTTATCCAGCAGGTAGTCTTAATAGTTCCATTTCAGTCGGGCCGACAGGTGCAGCTAATTATATTATCCCTGTTGATATTCCACCTGGACGAAATGGTATGAAACCAAACCTCTCACTTATTTACAACAGTCAGAGTGGAGAAGGCTTGTTAGGACTTGGATGGGCGCTTTCCGGACTATCTGCAATTAGTAGAGTTCCAACTGATATTTACCATGAAGGATACATAGACGTCGTAGACTTTGACAGTAACGATAAATTTACTTTAGACGGTCAGCGGTTGATCTCTGTTGGCGGTGATCAGTATAGAACTGAAAATGAGTCTTTTTCAAAAATAACATTGTATGGATCTTCAACTAATCCAACCTATTTTAAAGTTGAAACAAAAGATGGCTTAGAATTATATTATGGAAATACAATAGATTCAAAGGCTAAAGCAAAAGGTACATCAAAATTTTATGCTTGGAATATAAATCAGGTCAAAGATAAAAACGGCAATTATTATGTTGTTACATACATACAGGATACTGTCCAATGTGAAATTTTCCCAGTAAATATTAATTATTCTTGTTATGGCAGTAACCCTGGTGACTATACAATAGAGTTTGGTTATGAAACTAGATCTAATCCGATTTTAACATTCATCAATGGGTCAGCGGTTCAATTCAAGAGATTAATGAATCTGGTTACAATTAAATATAATATGACAGTAGTAGGCAAGATGCAGCTTAACTATTCAGACTCAAAGCTGGAAGAGATAATAAAATATGGGAAAAACAATACTCGTCTGAATTCAACATTTGTTAACTGGGGCAACACTAATACTGGTTTGGCAGAATTATATCGTCCAAGAATACGCACTCTGACCTCACGTTTTCAGGGCGATTTTAATGGTGATGGCAAGACTGATCTTATTGTTTTTTCTGGAAATCCTGATACATGTTCTTTGTTTCTGGCAGATTCTTTTGGACAACTTCAATTTTTTTCAAATCAGATATTGGCAAGTAATTATATTAAATCCCAAGTTTATCTAGGAGATTATAATGGTGATGGACAGGAAGACCTTATGATCTTTCGATTAATTAATAATGGCTATCGTATTTCATATTTGACATTTAATGGAACTTCGTTTATAACTATTGATGACTCATACCAATTGGGTTTTAATACCGATGTAACATTCTTTACAGGAGATTTTAATGGAGATAAAAAAACTGATTTAATGATGAAAGCCCCCCATTCAAGTCAGTGTGTGATTTATTCAATCACTTTCCAATTTGATGGAAGTGCAGGCAGGGTGATTATAGGTAATAGTTACATCAATTGGGGTACATCAACAGTATTAACAAAAGTAAAGGATATTCCACTTGATATGAATGGAGACGGGAAAACAGAAATAATGGCAATGGATCAGACTTTAACAAGGTTTTATGGGTTAGAGGATGGAACAACCAATATAATTCAGATTTGTTCTACCCCATTGACAGATAATACTAAAACAAACCTATTCGGTGATTTTAATGGCGATGGGATGATAGATATTTTTGCTGTAGATTCATATGTACTTCTCTCAAAGGGAAACGGTTTTGCACCTTCGTATTGCCCATTCTACAACCTCAATCCCGCCTACAACAATTTTTACACGTACGATATGAATGGAGATGGTAAATGTGACATTGTTGTTGTTGGAAGATGGGCAAGTATTAATAATCCTGTTAAAATATATGTTGAATATAGTTGTGGATATAATACTAATCTTACTGATTTTATTTTTCAACTTCAAACATATAACCCAGTTTCAGTGCTTCAGTTTTCTCCTATTGTTAATTTCTATGATTCATATAATCGATTTGGAGATTATAATGGTGATGGAGTAACAGATTTCTATTATGAAGATGGCATAATTACACGATTGTTTAATACCTATCGTGGACGATCGCAATACTTTGTTTCAGAAATTAAAAATGGACTAGGGTATTCTAATCATATTAATTATTCTCCAATCACTTATGATACTGTCTATTATAATGGGACTACAGCTTTTTATCCAGTAATTAAATACCAGGGACCTCTTTATGTTGTAAAATCAGTATCAATTGATAATCCTGATTTTACTCATTCTACAACAAGTTATTCATATTACGGAGCTAATTTCCATCTTCAAGGGAAAGGATTTCTCGGATTTAAAAAGGTCACATCAATAAACTCTTCAGCTAACATCAAATTAATTGATGAATACGAGTACGATCCAACCTTCTACTATGTCTCTCCAAAGAGGAATAGTATTTATACTTTAGCGTCTGGGCCAACTTCAGACGAATTAATTTCCGATGTTACATATACAAATTCTATCAGGCATCTGGGGAGTCTAAGGTATTTTGCATTTGTTTCCTCTTCTATTGAAAATAATTATCTCACAGGAGTTACAATTACCAAGCATAATGATTATGATTCAAGTGGTAACCTAACCTCTTATCGTGAAGATTTTGATGACGAGTCATACAATATAACCACCTATTCAGATTTTTCAAGTGCCGGAACATGGTTCTCCGCTAAACCACAAACTGTGACAAACACCCGGAAACATTACCAGGATTCCCAGTCTTTCTCATTAACCAGTACTTATACTTATTATTCAACAACTGGTTATGTTAATACAAAAGCTGTGGGACCTTTGATTTCCTCTTATCAATATGATATTTATGGCAACCCTACTGTCGACAGTATTTCAGATGGCAGTACTAGCAGAACCAATAAGTTTATATATGACACTAAGAATATGTTTATCTGGAAGTCCTTTAATGCACTCAACCATAAAACAGAAAGAACATATGATTATGTAACTGGTAATGTATTGACTGAAGAAACTCCTGATAACGTTCTCACACAATTTGATTATGATGATTTTGGCATCTTAACAGGAAAATCAACTTCTGTCCTGGGTCAGAGCCAGTCTGTTACTTATGGCTGGACAACAGGGACCAGACCTCTCGGATCTGTTTACTATAAGCAGATAACCACTTCCGGCGCTCCGACGACAAAGGCTTATTATGATGCTTTTGGCCGGGTTCTGAGAACTGAAACAACAGGATTTGACGGGAATCTTGTCTATTTAAGTACAGTATATAATAATAAAGGCCAGGTTTCTGAAAGTTCGTTACCCTACAAACTGAGTGATACACCTTTAAAGAAAGTCTATATTTATGACAAATACGGGCGAAAGACCAGCGAAGAATCCACGGCTGGGATTGTAACATTTAATTATACGGGGAAAACAGTACAGGTTACAAACAGCGCAGGGCAAACTTCTTCAAAGACATCCGACTCGCAGGGCAACCTCGTTAGTGGTTCAGATGATGCAGGAAGCTTTTCATATTCTTATAAGAGCATCGGAAAACCGTGTACAATTACTTCGGTTGGATCCTCCTGGTCAATGGGATATGATAATTTAGGCCGTCAGACCTCGTTGACAGATCCTGACGCCGGAACAATAACATACAGGTATAATAATTTTAATGAGCTGACGAAGCAAACTGATGCCCGGGGAAAAATTGATTCACTGACTTATGATGTATTAGGGAGAGTTTCAACTGAAATAAGAGAGGAAGGAACTAAGGTATACAAGTATGATCCTGCAGGTCATCCCGGACTTCTTGATTCAGTTACCTATAATGGTGGCAGTGTAAAATACAGCTACGATGGAGCATCCCGTTTAACCGGCAAGGCGACCAGAATAAATGGTTCCAGCTTTTCCACAGGTTACGGTTATGATAATTCCAGCCGGTTACAAACTATTACCTATCCGTCAGGTTTTACAATAAAAAATGTATATAATGCATCAGGCTATAAATCCGAAGTCAGACGTAATGATAATAATGCACCGCTCTGGCAGGGCCAGAATGTAAATGCATTTGGACAGTTTACGCAATACATTTACGGAAACAACCTCACAACAACAAAAACCTACGATTGCCTTGGCATGCTCAGGCATATAGGTTCAGGCTCAGTTCAAGATATGGATTATAGTTACGACTATGAGTCTGGTAATCTTGTAAGCCGTAAAGACAATTTAAGAAGTCTTATTGAGATATTTACATATGATAACCTTAAGAGGCTGACAGGTATTAGCGGCCCGGTTCCTATGACTTTGTCTTATTATTCAAATGGTAATATCCAATCAAAAACATCAGTCGGGACCTATTCGTATGAGAGCCTTAAACCTCATGCTGTTACAGGAGTAACTAATCCGGACGGTCTAATTTCAACTACTACACAAAGTGTCAGTTATACTTCATTCAACAAGGTTGATTCTATTATCCAGAGTAACCTGATTTATACTCTTGCCTATGGTGATTACGATAAGAGAACTGTATCCAGATTTTTTGATAATGGGAGCCTGCAGAAGACAGTTTATTATGTCGGAGAATATGAGAAAGAGGTTAAACCGGGGAATCATGTACGGCAGCTTCATTATATTGCAGGAGGTGACGGATTAGCTGCTATATTTGTAAGAAATGATGGCGCTGATACATTGTATTATATTCATGCCGATCATCTTGGATCAATAAATGTTATCACTAATCAAAGCGGCGCTGTGGTTAAGAATTACAGTTTTGATGCATGGGGAAGAAGACGTAATCCCGTTAACTGGACGTATAACAATGTACCATCAACATTTCTATTCAGCAGAGGATTTACGGGCCATGAACATCTTGACCAGTTTACCTTAATAAATATGAACGGCAGAGTTTATGATCCATTGATCGCGAGAATTCTGAGTTCTGATAATTTTGTTCAGGTTCCGGATTTTACGCAAAGTTTTAACAGGTATAGTTATTGCCTCAATAACCCTCTAAAATATACTGATCCAAGTGGTGAATTTATCTTTGCATCACTAACTTCAATGTTTTTTCCGTTTATAGCTCCTTTAGGAGTAATATTGGATGGCGCTTGTTGGAGTGCAGGAATTAATGCAGGAATCCAAGGAATAAGAATTGCTTCTGGGAAACAAGATAGTTTCAATTTTGCTGGATTAGCAGGAGCAGCAGCTGGTGGGGCTGTTTTATCTGGACTTAGTTTTTTTGCACCAACCGATTATATTTCTCCTGTTGCTACAGGGAAGAATGGAAATTTTTCTTTCAGGGATTATTTTTCACACTATTCTTCAAAGGCTTCATATACATCTTATTCTGCAATTGTGAGTTCTTTTGTCAGCAACGGAGTAACAAATTACTTGAGTGGGAATCAAAATGAAATTGATTTTTACAAAATTGGTATCTTGTCGTATTTATCATCTTTTACCAATTCAATTGTTAACTATTTTACCTGGGATAAATATTCTATTTCAAATAGGATTAGTAAATTAAATTCGGAATTTTCAGGGAACACTTTCTCTTATAATCCTGAATTAGAAGACTATGGGGCAACCAGTTTGCTTGATGGGAGTATTGAACTAGGATATAATGCTCTATCATCACGAAGCAACGCAAGATGGACTATGTCACATGAAAGTATTCATGTTCCAGACGTAAAAGAGCTTATTAATAATAATTGGAAAAATACAACTGAATCTGTGTATAATTCAGAAATAAAAGCGTTAGTAAATGATATGATTACTCAGTCAAAATATGGTATTTCAATGCGAGATTGGCTTAGAACAACTCAATGGTTCCATTATGGAGGTCCATATTCTAATAGTATACCAAAAAAGTACTTATTTACTTTTGATCTACTTAAAATATTGAGAAACTATTAACATGCTTTATTGGCTGCTATTTTATATAAATATACTAAACGTAAGCTTTTCTGATGGTTATTTATCTATACAGACAGATTCCAGCTTACTTAATAGTAATAAAGATTCATTATTGTATTTAGATGTATCGTTTAAAAATATAAATGAAAAGAAGTTTATAATTCGAAGACTTAAATCAGACCCTAAAGGTAAAATCTGTGCTACCTATGAATGGTCATTATTCATTTATCATAAAGATGATAATGATCAATGTATTCCTCCTTTAAGTTTTTGTAATGAAAAAGAAAAGCCATATATTGTTTTAAGAAAAAATGCAGAATACCACTCAGTATTAGTAATCAATTTTAAACATATATATAAAGTGAATTCATATTATTACCCCATTCCTAATCATGACTTTGGCGAATATGAAATACAACTTGTATTAAAAATGAAAGGAAGAGATTCAATCAATAGTAATAAAATCAAAATTTTTTATACTGATCAGTAACCTGACTGTAAGAAGTGCTAAAACTTAATACAATTCCGGATCTTCATAAATTAAGTGCAATGAAAAGGTTAATAATATACGCATTTTTAGCATTTTTAATATTATTGGCATGTACCAAACTATCAGATAATAAGGGCAGCAGGTTCCTTCTTGCAGGAATCAAAGGATCCAAAGGTTCTGAGATCGTTTGTGTAAATGTTGATTCGGGCGGGGTGGTCCATACCACACCAATTGACTGTTATGTATTTGGCTCAACGGTTTATGATCCTAACAGCGGGGGTTACGGATATGTGAATTGTGATTCGGTATTTATAATGTTAAACCCTGAAACCGGTAAGATCACAAAATCTGTAAAGCTGCCGGGATTTGTTTCCCAGTCTGTTATCGACACAAAAGATAATATGCTGATTGGTATGTACACCAAAATCACTTATGGTGAACTACCTGACTCGACAGGTACCAAATCAGCATCGGATGGACCACCAATTTACACGAACTACGTCATCAAAATCGACCTGGCAAATGGAACAATAGTATCCGAAAAGGAAATCGATATTGGCGATGGCGCTTATATGTGCACCAGTTATTTTAATCAGGCAGATGAAGGTTATGTTATGCTGCGCTCCGATAAAACCCTGATTACAATAAATCCGTCAACAGGAGCCGTTGTGAAAGAGGTGTATGTGGGGAAAGTACTCACTAATCCTGTTTATTATTCTGTAAATAACACAATCATTGGTCTGTATTATTCCGACGCGAACGAAAGGAATTACCTTGAGGTAATTAATGCGGAAACCGGATCAGTGATCAGCAGCATTATAGTAGATCAGGAGAAGGGATATAT
>Ga0116148_1005507_pt1 | contig 10544 bp, 15 predicted proteins | sample AD_UKC055_MetaG_FD_89786 | JGI IMG/M metagenome (GOLD analysis project Ga0116148, IMG submission 89786) | Active sludge microbial communities of municipal wastewater-treating anaerobic digesters from USA - AD_UKC055_MetaG | ecosystem: Engineered > Bioreactor > Anaerobic > Digestate | place: USA... | reverse complement strand
GGCCGGCTCCTCTTGCCCGTTTCAAGATCCGGAATAGATGATCTTCAACAGATCTATCAGCCTGTCGTCTCTCAGTTTTGCAGTGTCTGCAAAGGACCTGCCCTTCATTTCTTCCCGCACGCCCTTGATCAGCGCATCTTTCATCGAATCGGTAATGTGGTCCCATGTGGCGAGGTCCTGCCAGATCGACTTGAACGTCGTATTCCCGATGCCGTCTATGAAATGCCCGATACCGCCCGTTTCTCCCCCGCCGAGATGGTAGATCAGATGCGGGCCCATGAAGGCCCACCTGATACCGGGGCCCGCATACAGAGCTTTGTCCACGTCTTCGACTGTCGCAACGCCTTCTTTGACGAGATGTATCGCTTCGCGCCACAGGGCTGCGGCCAGTCTGTTTCCGATGTATCCGGGCACAGCCTTGCGGACGATGACGGGAATTTTCCCCAGCCGCTCCATCAGTTCGACCGTCTTGCTGACGGTGTCTCCAGAGGTCAGCTCGCCGGGGACGATTTCGACCAGAGGAATGAGATGCGGAGGGTTCCACGGGTGGGCAATCAGGCACTTGTCTTTGCGTGCAATGGCTTTCTGGATCTCGTTCGGGTCCAGGCCCGATGAGCTGCTCGTAAGAATGGCATCCTCCGGGGAGTATTTGTCTATGTCCCGGAAAATGGGCTTCTTGATTTCATAGGAGTCCGCTGTCGCCTCAACGATAAAGTCGGCGTTCCTTATCGCCTCGGATATCTCGCCTGCTGTGGTTATCCTTTCAAGAGACAGCTTTTTGGCATGTTCCGATATGACCCCCTTGCTCATCAAAAAATCGAGATTGGTGCAGACTGCTTTGAGCCCTCGAGCCCTTGTTTCGGCCTTTCTCGAGTATGCGCTTACGCTATACCCTTTCATGGCGAACAGGGTCACCCAGCCGGAGCCGATAACCCCGGTGCCGATGACTGCAATGTTTTTCATCTCGTGCATGAGGTCCTCACCTCCAGTGAATGTAATGGGAATCAGCGGAAAGTTCACGTTCGAACATGATTAAAGCTAAAGTATCCTCCAAAAGCAACAGGCTGATACAAGAGAAGCTCACATCGCTGATCGATATGGCTGCGTCCGGGGTTTTCAGAGAACGGCATGATACCGGTCAAGCCTCTCTGGGGAGCTGCCCGAGCGGGCGTGTGGCTTCCCGAGACCGCGGCGGTAACGTCGGACAGGCCCCGGAGCGTCACATACAAGGTGCGGTCGGATAGTGAGGGCCTGTCCAGAGCTGAGCTCCGTGAACCCCTTACCCTGCCTGATCGGAGAGTGCGGGCTCTTCGCCGGGGCCGATCTCGTGCCCGCGGGAAATTTCGACCCGGAGAAGCTGTGACAGAATCGCGCCCAGCAGGGTGAGCACGCCGACGATGCAGACCCCCAGCCCGAACGAGCCCGACTCCCCGACAAACCCGATACCGGTCGGGATCAGCCCGGCGCCGATGAGGAAAGCGAACGGGATGGTCAGGGAGATGGACACGCCGCGCATATGTGCGGGCCCGATGGACGAGATCGCTGCGACTGCCGGAGGGAAGAAGCCCGCGGCGACGAGCGGCTGGAGAAAGACGGCGATGACAATGCCGGTGCCGGAGATGTTCCCGAGGAGCACGGTCACCAGCCCGCTCAGGGCAAGGATCACGCCGAGAGATCGCTTCGGGCCAAACCGGTCGTTCGCCCATCCGCCGACAAAGACCATGGCGATGCAGGAGACTCTGGAAAGGGATACATACGTGTTTGCCAGGCTGCGGCTGATATCGTGCTCGTTCACCAGGTACAGGGGAAGCATTGTGTAGATGCCCAGGGTCACGCTGATGCCCAGGCAGAACAGGACGAGCATGATCCAGAACGAAGGATCCCTCATGATGATTCCCAGCGCGGCGAAACTCGGCGCCTGGCCGCGGAATGCGCCGCCCTTGCCGAAGCGGAAAAATGCGCACCCCATGACCAGGGAAAGCAGGCCGATCAGGAAAAACACCCCGCGCCAGGGAAGGACGATCAAGAGCAGCTCCGCCAGCAGCGGCGCGGCGACGAAACTCGTGTTGGGCGCAAGCTCGTGGATGGAAATGGCCTTGCCCCAGTCGCGGGGAGAGACGAGCGAGGTGACGGTGGAGAGCCCGGAGGGGAGGTAGATGCCGGACGTCAGCCCGATCAGGAGAAGTCCTGAGCGGATGGCCCACAGGTTTGTGCTGAAGGATGTGGCGATAAGCGCCAGCCCGAGAGAGACAGCCGAAACGACGATGGTGTTTCTGTGCGATATGCGGGCGGAGAGAAACCCGGACCCCAGAATCGATGCGAAATATCCGGACGAGATGATGAGGAACATCGATCCGGCCTGGGCGTGGCCGATGCCGAGGTCAACTTCGATCGTGGGCATCAGGGGGGCGGGGATGATCCGCGCGATGAAGTTCAGGAAGAACAGGGAAGTGATGAAGAGGATGGGGAAAATGAACGATCGGAACGGCGCAGAACCATTATTCGATGGTATTTCTACAGGGGTTTCGGCCATAGCGCAACAGGTGCTCCCTTCGTGATGCCGTGCATGTCTGCCGGTAAGTCGATGTTTTTGAGGTAGATGAAATGTAGTTCATCGGTGAGCCCGTTGCAAGCGGGAATTCAACAGTCGCGAAGGGTCTCGGGGGTGCGCGGTTGATTTTTCCGCCGGAAGCATGGTTGAGGGAAATGGGATCACTGCGTGGGTGGATGAAAAGCAAAGGCCCTGAAAGCAACAGCTTCCAGGGCCTGTCTGGTAGTCCCAAGGGGAGTCGAACCCCTGTCTCCGGCGTGAGAGCGCACTGTGACGCCTTATACCGCCAATTTTAGATGACTTGATCCCCGTTAAGACCGCTTTTTGAATGATAAGTCCCGACCAGATTTACGACCAGGGAACATGAAGATGGATTATAATTCTATATGGTTACCTTAGGGCAACTTATCCGTTGATTTAAACTCCACCTTCCAAACTCTATGCCTTGCTTTACAGGTGCTTCAAGGCACTCTCCGGACCGTAGCCATCTCTATTTGTAATACGAAAGGAATTCTTCTTCAGTTAACCCGGAGATCTCAATGAGCTTGCAAAGTAAACCGTGTTTGAGGGGCTTGCCCTTATGAACTGGAACGGTCAATATCGACGGATAATGCTCCTTGCCTAATATGACATGACTTCCTGTTTGTCTCTTCACTTCCCAGCCAGCTCTTTCGAAAGCCTTGACGACTTTCTCAGGCTTTAAATTATGAAGTCCCTTCATAAGGCCTTGGAGATGTTCTCATTCTGTCTGATCACATCAAGGCATCCATCTATAGCGTCCTTGATCATCTCAAGGGTTTCTCTGATAGTATCGCCCTGAGACACGCATCCCGGGATCTCAGGGCATTCTGCCCAATAGCCACCATCCTCGGTATCTTCATGGAGTATAACGGAATATTTCCGCCCCTTGCAACTTACCTCGTACTTTCGATGACTGTAGAAGGGCCTCACGGTGCCTTTGAGTTCATTAATGATGTCGTCCAGGAGGAACGTGAACACCACCTGACCACGGTTGAGTGTATCGATTATCGTTTTTTTATCTTTGGTAATGACAAATATCGATTCCCCATCAGATAAGAATTTGAGGTTCGCCAGGGGCTTATCGATATCTGGCATATTCTTTTCCAGGTAAATGAGCGCTTTTCTCATTTTCTGAATACTGATACCCGCATCCTTGAGCGCCTTGGCTACTTTCAGCTGGATGAGATCAGAAAACGAATATAACCTGACGCTTCCATACCCGGCAGCTTCTTGCACCGAGGGCTTGATCAGATTTGTTTTGTCCCAATAACCAATTTGTCTGGTTGTTAATCCGAGAATACGGGCGACTGTTTTGGTATTGAAGTTCATAATCACCCTCCTTGATAAAATAAATACGTTAGTGTAATTATATTATCATAATGGTTATTGTCAAGCTTATTAAGATCGAAATAGAAGATGGTATGTGGGAGGTGTGGGATTCGAACCCACCAAATGACCGCTCTGGGCCTAGCTTTGCGGGCACCTGTTTACAGTCTGTTTACAAATAATTCGCCTGGGGTAGAATCAAATCTCGATATGACGGTTGCTCTCCTTTTTGAAGTTTGTTGTATGCTGAGATTGTAGCTAACATAATTTAGCTTCAGTCAGGTATTTGCCATTTCTAGCGCACAAGTGGATCAAGAGATCCTATTGGCTTAACAAATAATTTCCATACCATATAAGTAAAGCGGGGATTTGAACCCAATTCCCTTGGCTCCATGCCTTGCTTTACAGGTGGCTCCGGGCACTTTCCGGGCACTTGGTTTCCGGGCAAAGGCTTTGTAGGCGCTAATATTGCCACGAAGCCATGATCGGACAATGAGGGGAAGAACGGGAGAATCGAATTCCCGCCCCTTTTGGCCTGATAAGGATTTCCAGGTAGGATGCACAACCAAGATGCCTTTCTAATCTAATATAAGTTTCTGGTTGTAACGCCGCAAATCACCGGCGGCAAAATACAGAGCGAGGAACGAGCGGCGCCTTTTGCCGTCCGAGTGCATTTGCCTTGTTGGGCAGTGTTCTATATCCTGTAAAGATCAATGTGCGCGTCGATAACCTTCTCAGTTTCTTGATAATCGAAAATTGGGTATTCGCTGAATATTTTTGTAAGCCCAGCAATAGACTCCTCAATTTCTGCCGAATTTGGAACAAATGTTTCTATCCGCGACTGTATACGTTTGAACTCTTGCACAGTGTCATTCGCAGCCTGTCGGAATTGCATGAGGTTTCCTGTCGGTACTAGCAGCGCATCAGTACCAGTTCTAACGACCTGAGAAAACTCCTTAAGTTCAGCAAGGTATTCTTTCGAACGATTACCCTTATATGTCCCGATGAGTCTCATTGATTCATCTACGTCTTCTTGCATTGATCCAAGCAATCGCCGAATCTTGTCGAGGATTGGCTCCATTATAGCATAAGTCACACTAACTGATCCGTACCTGGAAGTCGCTGCATCGGCCAAAGCGGATGCAGCCGAATCATGGATTGATGCGGCCATCCCTATAATCAGCTGCCCCTGTTTAATCACGTTAGTGCTCAACAGTAGCGCAATTGCCTCATGAGCTTGGTCTAGATCATCAGCGAGTCGCCTTGCACGTTCAAATCTTGGATCAAGGTCAACTGCGGCCTGTGCCAATTCTCGAGCGCGATTGACCTCAAAAAACTTTTTCTCTTTCCATTCCTTTACTGCTTTCTTTAAAGCTAAGGCTTTCGCTATTTCGTTAGCGGTGTTATCGGAGATTGTCAATTTCCCTGATGCTTCCGTTGATTTTTGAAATTCAACAAGTGCGTCTGTGGTGCCGGATCCAGCCTTACCATCAACTGCGTCATGGTAATGCCCAAGTTCGGTCAGACCTTGTTGAATGTATCGCACCAATTTTTCATTTTTTTCGCCGGGAGTGCCGGCGACTTCAAACGATACAGCCTCAAAGGTTGCCTGTGTTGGCTCTTTTGATACGAGGGATGCAGTAACTTTGTAAAGAGATTGGCGCAGCAAGTAGAAAATCTGCCCTGACTCACGCAGTGTACGGATTCCGTCAGTGTGTTTCGGGACGATTTCAAGTAGTCTACCCGCTGCTATCACAGCCTTTTCGTGGTCGTGGTCAGCGGCAGCCCTTAGCATTTCTTCCCTTATCTCAATTGCGTGTGAGATTCGCTCTAACCGACTTTTCGCAGATGGTGCATGCAAATGTGCAAGTCTTTCGAGCGGGCGGTACATTCCGTCAAGATCTGATTTTAGCTCAGCAAGCCTCAGTTCGGAACTCGCTGAAAGTTCCTCCGACGCTGGCACACGGGCATTAATGTGCATGGGTGGCGGGGTAACAATCGCTGACTTTGCCACTAAAACGGGCGGGAGCTGTGACGGTACAGGCAAGGGCGGAGATGATATAGGTGCGGATATTACCCTCGTCGGAACGGGCGCGGAAACACCGGACCCTCCCGCATCACGGATCACCGCAAGTGGCACGGCTGGCTGGCGCTAAAGCTTTTTTCCAACAACATAGAACCCTCCAGCCAGCTTGCTTTCCTCCGCAGTCTTTATCCACTTGAACGGGTAGAGCATGGCCTTGAACAGAAGGGCGAGGGCAAAATTGATATACCTGTTCCTCGTCAAATCCTGCATAATGGCACAGCCGAGAAACACCCACGCTGAACCGGGACGAACTGACGGGGCGAGTTTTACAATCTCGAAACGTGAGAACATCTCCCTCACTGCCTGTTCGGAAAACCTGAATCTGTCAGGGGCGCACGGGCAATATTGCTGGACCCACGGCACATCTGCGTATATGTAACCTCCCGGCCTGAGCACCCGGTACATCTCGGATACGGCCTTCTGTGGATTCTCGCAGTATTGCAGGACTGCGGTGCAGATGATAATGTCGAACCTTCCGAGCGTATCCGGTATGTCGTGGATGTCGCACACCACGTCTACGCCGGAGCCGTCCTGGATGTCCACATTGACACAGTTGGAACCGAACCGAACCGACGATGAACCGGCATTAAGGATTCTTGCGCCGTTCTCGACATACTCTTTCACGAAATTCTCAGCCGTGTAATTCATGATCAGCTTGGGCTGAGACAGACTGACAACCGCCTTCCTGTAATTCATACAATACCTCCAAAGTATTGCACCAATCAAAACAACGCACTACATATACCCTATCGGCAGGGCCGGGGCAAGATTAACCCGTTGCCCTCTCCATCCCCTCGAACGTCACCACGGGGCTCACAGGGGCGCTCAAGGGAAAGCAGATAAGCCGAGGTAGACGAACCCGGCAGGATAGACGATAAGAGAATATAAGGAGAAAGACTATGAGCGGCTTCTTCCCTTGTTGATACAAAGCGAAATAGGCGCCAGAAACTCCTAGTACAATGAGGACTGTGACAAGTAGTTTTTTCATATTAATACCCCCAGCTGTTTATCGGTAAGAAGCTTCTTTGACTCTTCATTGCTCAACGTGCGGATCAGCGGCGGCTGTAAGCCGTCCGCTGGATTAGTTTGTTCGCCAAAGGCGTATCTTTACCTGGATGTCATATGCTATTAAATACTTACTTTTTTGATTTTAATACTTCTAGAATTTCACCTAGATAATCAGTAGAATCTAGTACAGCTCTAGTAACCTGCCCGAATATAATTGTTGTTAAACCCAAATATATTCCCAGGATGTAGAAAAGAAGTTGGATAGTTGATTCAAAGTTGGAACCGCCAGAACAAGTCCCAAGCGTGAAGAGGAGAGAGATGATTAGTATAATCCATCCACTAAAAGATATAACCTTCATCAAGAACCTTGATGTCTTATATGTCGAAACATACGAATAATCTTCTTCATTATCTGTTAGTTTTGCACCACAGTATGCACATGTATCGGCCTCTTTAAGGTTTTTAAAACCACATTCTGGGCATTTGCTCATTATTAACCTCCTTTGAAAAATATCTCATCAAATCTTTCTGCAGGACAGGCGAACGAAAAAAATCAGCGGTGCGGTAGCATCCGCTGGATTGCCTTGTTATAGGTTTTTATTCATTAGATGAATATATCCATGCATTCGCTGAGGATATTCTATTACAAGTTTCTGATTATCTGTTTCCCAAGTTATAAAAGGTTGTTCTGATGTCGTAGGAGCACCTATCAACTCGTTGAGCTTTTCCTCAAGTTTTTTCAAAGCTATTTCAGCAATCATTTTGTTTTGAATTATCTGGAAAGTGAGACGAATTAATATGTCTTCTTCGAACCATAAATAAGCAGAGGTTCCAAACATCATTTCTGTGCCAGCTTTAGTGTCTAGCATGGGATGTATTGCATTCTGAAAATTATCATCTAAATATCTTAGACTACAATTTTTTGCCCACCAAATTATTTGATCTTGATTGGGTTTGATAAGTAAACGATCAAAAAATCCAGCTTTTTTGAAATTGTATTTTTTCAATTCTGCTTTATTTAACTCTTTGCCTAAATTGATAGGACAATCATTGATTCTTAAATTTAATTTCATATTCATTTACCTATAACGGCCGGCATCACCGGCGCGGGCGGCAGCCCGCGTCCGTGTGCATGCCGTGGTTAGGCAATTAATTCTTTGATTCTTAAGCCTGTTTCTTGGATAAGGAAATCACTATTCAATCCGTATGAACCTGAAAAGAACGGGATAACGACTAGAGTAGTTCCATTTATTAATTTTGCCCAAAAATATGTCCTCCTTACAAGTTTACCCATACCTGATTCCTGCAATATCTCGCCGAAATTAATGGTCGTATTAACACCTCTATCACCAGCGAAACATACAAAAAAATCTGTTAGATAACTGATTCCTGTTCCAATTATTAACTTCGGCTTATTCTCATTAACAAAGCGTGATATTGCTGGGAACCTGTGTAAGTAACACCACGTCTTAAACAAATTCTTTTCCTCAAAACCCGTCACTTCATTTAAACGGTACTTTTTCCATAGCTGCTCATCTGTGTTGTTAAATGCAATTGGATACAGGTTCATTTTAAATATTTCTGAGCCAGTACGATTATCTGCAACTTTCTTATAATCACTGACTTTCTCACCAATTATTGCAGAATATAACTTTGCAACATTCCTCCCGTATGGATACTCTAGAGAGTCTTTCCATTTATATTTCTCCGAAGGATAATACTCTCCATTTGCTATTTCCTGTGGAAGGTCCACTTTATAATACTCTTCTTGGGTTTTATCATTCTTATTGTACCCCCACTCGATTCCACATATCCAAATATCTGCTTTGGGATTTCCACCGTCACATCCAGAAAGAGAACAAGCCCATTGTTTGAAATTTGTTTTGAGCTCCATACTTACCACCTCTTGATAATTATTTTATCTAACGAGAAAAACCCACATTCCCACAATAGAAGTGCCTCCGATGCCATCAATATATTTCTTAATATCATCCAATGTTCCGATTCTTGATCCACTAGAATCACGAATAACTTTTCCATCGAACTCAGCCACTTTTTTACCATGGGAATCTCGAAGATATTTACCATCTATCTCTCCTACTTTAACTCCATGAGAATCGCGTATGTATTTGCCATCCAGAACACCAACTTTTATACCCCGTCGATCCCGAAGATCCTTTCCATCAAACTTGTAGTCAGCCATAAAATCCCCCCTCTTTTTTGTTTAATGGTATTTCAACCTGGCTATGCCTAACAAGTTACTCTACTGCATCCTTGCCGCAAAAGCTGCTATATAGCAACTTTTGCGGCAGTATAAAGAAAATAGAATGCTTGTTAGCATCGTCCTCATTTCTTCACTTTTGTATTTATATCATTTCTTCATTAAAATTATAAGGATTTAATTCCAAGACTTGTATATTGATATTTCGTTATCGTGAAGAGGCCCGATGGTGAACGAGAACACCGGGGACCAAAACCCTTTTGCAGTCATCGTCAATGTGCTGCGCAGAAAACACTACTTCCTCAAAACCTAGCGGTCGTATCTGTCCTGGATAAAGAGATTCATCAGTTATCACCACATGCGGCATCCCAGAGACATGGGCAAGCAGGAGATCGAATCGCACCTCACCCATCTGGCCGTCGACCGCAAGAATGTTTAGGTATGTCCTAAAAGTCCTTGACATTTATTTTGAAATATGCTTATATACAAAACATAACATATCCTTGACTGTTTATAACAGTCATTGAGCCGCCACCGAGCGGTAAAAGTAGTTCCTGATAAAGAAGTTTTCAGGTAACCCCTACAAATGTTTAAGTGAGCACTTCTTCGCCACAAGGCAATGATGTGCGGTATGCATGATGATGCTCTTGGGCCTCCTGCCCATGAGTGAGAATCCAAGATAATCAAAAAATAATCCAGACAAAGTCGAACGGCCATTAACACCTCCACTGTGTTAATGCACAAGCCATGACTCGCTCTTGTTGCGAAGCTAACAAGAGCGAGTTGTAAACGAGCGCTATCAAATGATTTGCAAGATATTTCATGCATGAAACGTGCATGAAATACGCTTCTCCTCCTGCTTGCCTTGGGTTCGTTGTTGAACCCCTGGCGAGCCTGACCCCCCGACAACAGCACACAATCTCCTGAACCGGATAGTTGCGCTGTTCCCATATACACGGCTGCCTCGCCGCAGACCAGCCCCATGGCTGGTTTGAAAGAGGTATCGCTTTGAAGAAAAAAGCACGGAAAGGAGGTAATCTATGAAAATCATTAATGACTTTTACCAGCAAATCAAGCGTGTTGCGCCGAGGAAACGCAAGGGCGAGATAACGAGATACGACCGGCAGAGAGAACAGCACATCATCGGCTGGCTGGAGTTCTCCGGGCGTAAATTCCGGTTGGAGCGTATCAACCAGCTCCGGCAGGATCATTATACGGCGTATATGAGGCATCTGAGCAACAAGGGGCTATCTGCCACGACGATCTATAACCATGCCTTGAGCCTAAAGAAGTTTAGAGATCGGGCGCACCTGAACATAAAGATCAATCCT
>Ga0116148_1005505_pt1 | contig 10548 bp, 8 predicted proteins | sample AD_UKC055_MetaG_FD_89786 | JGI IMG/M metagenome (GOLD analysis project Ga0116148, IMG submission 89786) | Active sludge microbial communities of municipal wastewater-treating anaerobic digesters from USA - AD_UKC055_MetaG | ecosystem: Engineered > Bioreactor > Anaerobic > Digestate | place: USA... | reverse complement strand
GTGCTTTACGATGAGCACACGTGGGGCGCCCACAACAGCATTACCGAGCCGGAATCCGATTTCGTCAAGCAACAGTGGGCCATCAAACAGGCCTTTGCACTCGAGGGGGAGCGCAAGTCGGGCGCGCTCCTTGATGAAGCGTGCGACGTTGTCCGGGCCGCGGGGGCAACTGTCGAGGCTGTCCGTGTGTTCAACACATGCTCGTGGGAACGTACGGGCATGGTCACGGTTCCCGCGGAAGGTCTTCCTGAAGGCGACCTGCTGGCGCACAGGGGCAATCGGGAGATCACCCCTTCGCAACGGCTCAGTAACGGGGATTTCGTATTCATCGCCCGCAAAGTGCCACCCTTTGGAAGTGTCGACTACCGCATCGAGAAGGCCAGCGGCTATTCGATCAAACACAACATGCGCATCGAAGGCGCCACGCTTGAAAACCGCGAACTGGCGCTTACGGTCGATTCCGAGAGCGGAACCATTGCCAGCCTTCGCAAAACCCTTGGGCGTTTTCAGGATGAGTACGTTGATGACGCCGCCGAAGCGGGCCTTGGGGCATATATCTATGTAGAGGGACGCGACCCTGCTAACCGGAAGCCCGCCGGCCCCGCCACCCTCACGGTGAAAGAGAACGGGCCGGTGATGGTCTCGTTGCTGATGGAGTCTTCCGCGCCCGGATGCCGCAGCCTCAAACGGGAGGTGCGGCTCATTCAGGATGTACCCTACGCCGAACTCATCGTAACCATGGACCGGGAGAACGTCTACAACCAGGAGGCGGTTCACCTCGCCTTCCCGTTCAGCGTTGCCGGCTCCACGATCCGGATAGACACGCCATGGGCTCCGGTCGAGGTCGAGAAGGACCAGTTGAAGGGCGCCTGCAAGAACTACCTGACCGTGCAGCGCTGGGTCGATGTCTCGAACGACGACTTCGGAGTCACGCTGGCGCCAATCGACGCCCCCCTCATCGAGATCGGGAAGATCACCAACGATCCCCGTGTGGTCGGCTGGCGTGAGGTGATCGAGCCATCGTCGCTCGTGTACTCGTACGCCATGAACAACTATTGGGAGACCAACTACAAGGCTTCGCAGGAAGGCGTCACAACCTTTCGGTACGCGGTCCTGCCGCACGACGGTTCCTTCAAGGAAGACCGGGCCATGCGGTTCGGCGTGGAAGCGAGTCAGCCTCTTGTCGCGGTCCCGGTGAAGCCCGGGGGCCCGGCGCCGGAACCGTTTCTTCGTGTAAAGCCGGAGCACGTGCTCGTGACCAATCTTAAACCCAGCGACGATGGAACGGGCTGGATTGCTCGCTTGTATGCCGCGTCCACAGAGCCTCAAACAGCGCGGCTGGGCGGAAAGGTCACCTCGTTTGGTGAAATGCATGGGAGCAACCTGAACGAAGAGGCGCAGACGGCGCTCCAAGATGTTGTCGGCGTGCCCCCCCAAGGGATGGTGACGGTTCGTGTCAATCGAGATTGAGGGAGAACCAGAATGACTTCGCGCGAACGTGTCCGGGCAGCACTGAACCATACCGAGCCTGACCGTGTGCCGGTTGACCTCTCTGGCCACCGCTCCTCGGGCATCTCGGCCATCGCCTATCCCAAGCTTCGGGCCTTTCTCGGGTTGCCGCCGAGGCCTGTCCGGGTATACGACCCCGTCCAGCAGCTCGCGGTCGTCGACGCCGACGTGTTGGACCGCTTTGGCGTCGATACGATCGAGCTGGGGCGCGGCTTTGCGCTGGATGATGCGGACTGGGCGGACTGGACGCTTCCGGACGGCTCGCCCTGCCAGATGCCCGCATGGGCGCTGCCGGAACGGGAACCCGGCCGCTGGGTCATCCACTCAAAGTCGGGACGGGTTATCGCCCAGATGCCAAATGGCGCCATGTATTTCGAGGCCGCACACTATCCCTTCTACGAAAAAGACGACCTTGACGCCATCCCCGAGGCCATGAGTGAGAACATGTGGTGCGCGGTTGCGTCTCCTCCGGGTCCTTTGGTGGCGGGGCCGGGCGGGACGGAGAAACTGGCGGAAGGAGCACGGAAACTTCGCGCAAGCACCAAACGGGCCATCATCGGATTGTTCGGAGGCAACTTGCTGGAAATGGGGCAGTTTCTGTATCGGAACGACCGGTTCCTGATGATGCTTGCGGGAGAGCCCGGACGGGTGCATGCGTTTCTCGACCGTGTCGTCGAGATACATCTGGCGAATCTCGAGGCGTTTCTGGGGGCTGTAGGCAAGTATATCGACGTTATCCTCTTTGGCGACGATCTCGGCATGCAGTCGGGACCTCAGATGTCGCCCGCCATGTACCGGGAATACTTCAAGCCCCGTCATGAACTCTTGTGGACCCGTGCCAAGGAATTGGCCGATGTCAAGGTGATGCTTCATTGTTGCGGAGGAGTCCGCGAGCTGATGCCTGATTTGATCGAGGCGGGGTTGGACGCCATCAATCCCGTACAAATCTCCTGCAAGGGAATGGATGCCAGCGGTCTCAAACGCGATTTTGGAAAGGACATGGTGTTCTGGGGAGGCGGTTGCGATACGCAACAGGTACTGCCGAACGGCACGCCTGGCGAGGTGGCGCGGCACGTCCGCGAACAGGTCGCCGCGTTGAAATCGGGGGGCGGTTTCGTGTTTCAACAGGTGCATAATATCCTGGCCAATGTGCCCCCCGCGAGCATCGCCGCCATGTTCGACGCTGTCAACGAATCGTAAGAGGGCAGGCGCGCAAGGGCCTATTACCAGGGGGAAGAGCATTGAATTTCGTTGACTACACCATTATCGCGTTGTATTTCGTCGTGGTCGTCGGGATGGGATTCGTGTACCGGAAACGTGCCTCGCAGGATCTCGATGCATACTTTCTGGGCAGCAAGCGGCTCCCCTGGCTTTGGCTGGCCATGTCGGGGTCGGTCTCGAACTTCGACATCACCGGCACCATGTGGATCATCTCGATGCTGTTCTTGTTGGGCATGCGTTCGATGTGGATCCACTGGATGTGGGGCTGGATGATGGGCGCCTTCTTCCTGGCGTTCATGGGCAAGTGGGTGCGGCGCTCGAACGTGATGACCGGCGCCGAATGGATGCTCACCCGTTTCGGCAATGGGGCCGGGGGCCTTGCCGCCCGCCTGTCCGCCGCCTTGATCGCCGTCATCACCATGTGCGGGATGATCGGCTACGATTTCCAGGGCATTGGCAAGTTCGCCTACGAGTTCTTCCCCGTACTGCACCCCCACACGCTGGCCTTCATCATCATGGGCATCACCACCCTCTACGTATTGTTGGGGGGGCTGTTCAGCGTCGTCATTACCGATGTCATCCAAACCGTCTTTGTAACGGTCGCAGCCATTCTGATCGGGGTGATAGCGTACGTCAAACTCTCGCCGGAAGCATTAAGCGCCGCCCTCCCGGCGGACTGGACATCGCTCGCACCCACGTGGCGCATCGAGACCTATACGAGCGGCGGACACGGAGTGTACGACATGTTCGGACTTCTGGTAATCACGTGGGTGGTCAAAGGGATTCTTCTCAATGCCGGCGGGCCCGGCGGCATGTACGAACTCCAGCGGTTCCTGGCGGCTCGCGATACGCGGGACGCGGCGAAAATCGGCGCCGCATGGAGCGGCTTCATGATCGTCCGCTGGGGAATGGCCATGGGGATCACGCTTTTGGCGCTGGTTGGGTTGGGACTCAACGACGTCGAGGACAGCGAGACGGTGATGCCCATGGTTCTTCGCGACTACATCCCTGCTGGGGCGAAGGGTCTGGTGCTTGCCGGATTGCTGGCCGCGTTCATGTCGACCTTCAGTTCAACCGTCAATAGCGGCGCCTCGTACCTGATTCGCGATTTCTGGCAACCGTTTGTGCGGCAGCGGAGCGATGAGCGCCATCTGGTACAGGCAAGCTATGTGGCCACCGTGACCATCGTCATCGCGGGCATTCTTATAGGGTTCCAGGCCAAGAGCATTGCTCAGATCTGGGAATGGCTGATGACGGCGCTGACGGCCTGCGTGGTCGTGCCCAACGTGCTCCGCTGGTATTGGTGGCGCATGAACGGGTGGGGCTATGCGGCGGGCACCATGGTCGGTATGGTCGCGGCTTTCATCCCGCCGATTGTGGCTCCCGGCGCACCCATGTACGCCGTGTTTCCTTTTGTAACCGTCTATTCGCTGGTGGCTTGCATCGCGGCTACCCTGGTAACGCGTCCTGTAGACTCCGAGACCCTTAAGAAGTTCTACGCCACGGTTCGCCCCTTTGGTTTGTGGCGCTGCGTCAGAAAACAATGCGCCCTGTCCCCCCGACAAGAGGCGGACGCGGCCGAGAGCCCGCTACTCGCCCTCATGAACGTAGCCCTGGGAATGATTGCCATCACCAGCTGCTATCTCCTGCCCATGTTCCTGGTCGGTCACTGGCATGTGCGGGCAGGCATCTGCCTCGCGCTCACGGTCGCTGCCGTGGGCGCACTCTACTTCACGTGGTACCGAACCCTTCCACAGCCAGGAGAGTAAGACATCTTGCCGTCTACGGCAGGCAATCCTTATGCCGTCGCGAAAGCTATCATCTTCGCCGTTCGTCTCTCTTGTGACCCCCGCCGTTGCTCTCGATTCGGTTGTTGCTGGCGTAAACAGTTCGAAAAGTATCGGAATTCGCGCCGTTGGCAGTTGACATGTGCACAATCGAGTCCATTTGTTATTCAGACATGACAACTATCGCCTCATGTTGATCAGATGTCAGCGGATGCCCGGTTTCCTAACCAAGGATGCCGTTTGGCTTGAGACAGCAAGCGGATGACAAAGAGCGCACATTTCATCTTATTCTTAGAAACATAATGTAAAATATTGATTGGCTTATACTTATAGCGCGTGAGCTCTCCTTGAGGGCCTTCACCCCCCTTGGGGCTTGTTGGAAGACGGGCTTCTGCCGATTGACGTAAGTGATTCAAAAAGCGTAGGATACAGCAGTTCAAGGCGAATGTTTCATGCATGACAACTACTTACTCACTCTTGAATATAATAACTCTGTGAATAAGTGGCACGCATCTTGCTGATCTATCCGTTGACAATCAGCTGCGGAAATCGTCTCATCGCGTAAAGAGGAACGGTTACGCCCTCTTCTCAAAGTGAGAGTGATGACCCCGCTTGATTGACACGCTCATTGAGCAGTTGCAGCCCTCCATTCCGCTTCCTCCTGGAAGCGTGGCCCTGGTTCTCCCCACCAGGGCCTTTTTCTTTCTCGGGGCGTCATTCCTCGACGACGTGTTCGTCGTTGGAGTCGAAGGGTGGACAGACGACATTAATGATCTCGAGTTCGCCATCGAGCGCGTGCCGGGTGCCTGGGGCGACCATGATCACGTCATTCGGGCGGACCGGGATGCGCTCATCGTCCGGCATTACCTCGCCCGAGCCCTCGAGAATAATGTAATACTCCATAAGCCATTGGTGATAGTGGACTTTGGCCGTTCCAGAGATGGAGACGCGGTGCACGCTGAGCAAGTCATTGTCAGCGCCGGTTATAATGCGCCACGCCTGTCCGCACGGACAGGGCACAGAAGCGACATCCGCCGTATTCCTTATAACGTAAAGTCTTGACATGCCTCGACTCCCGCGCTATCCCCACGTGTTCCGTTCCGCTTACACGCGTTCACGAGCGTCAGCGGGAACATGATAGCAGAGGACGGCTCGTCCGTGCATGGGGACAAAGCTGCGGTCGCGCAGTAAATGGGCGGGAAAGAGGCGAGAACACAAGGATCGACAGGTTCATTCCCCTCGGGCCCGGAGCGAATAATCCTGTTCTCGGTGTTGTTTGTGTGCAGATAAGCATGAACACGATAACCCTTTTTAGGGTTTGAGGAGAGACCGATGACAAATACACGGCGTGACTTTATAAAGACTGCTGGAGGGATAACGGTTGCGGGGGCGGCGCTCACTGGCGGCCTGACGGCTTCCCCTGAGGCGGCGGCGCAAACTTCCGAAAAGGGGAAACTCACGGAACACACGCTTCCGCCCCTGCCGTATGCCTATGATGCGCTGGAACCCGTGATTAGCGCGGAGATCATGACCTTGCACCACGACAAACATCATGCGGCGTATGTGAAAGGCCTTAACGCGGCTGAGACGGCGCTGGCCAAGGCACGCGCCGCAGGCGACTATGCGATGGTACAGCATTGGTCCCGTCAAGCGGCATTCAACGGAGGCGGCCACTATCTGCATTCGCTTTTCTGGAAGGTAATGGCGCCCCCGGGAGCGGGAGGAGGAGGAGAACCCGGTGGCGCACTGGCGGACAAGATCGCCGAAGACTTTGGGAGTTTCGCCGATTTCAAGGCCCACTTTTCCGCGGCAGCCAGGAGCGTCGAAGGAAGCGGATGGGGACTCCTGCACTATCGCCGTGAGGACAACCGTCTCCTGGTGTTGCAGGCAGAGAATCAGCAGAAGCTCTCGCCCTGGGGCAGCACGCCTATTCTCGGCGTGGACGTTTGGGAACACGCATATTACCTTGACTACAAGAATGACCGGGGGGCGTATGTCGATGCATGGTGGGGTGTCGCGAATTGGGCTCAGGTAGCCGCCACATTCGAGCGTCTTCACGAAGGCGCATGACAAAACAGACGTAACGGCGGCATGAAATGAAGAACGCCGTCCGGGCACTGAAACCCGGACGGCATCTGCTATTTCAGCCACACGAGAATGCTACTAGAATTTGATGCGCATTTCCGCGGCGAGAAAGTCCGCATCTTTGTCATCCCGGCCGCCGCTGAAAATCAACCCGTTGTTGTAGATGAAGGCGCCATCGGCAACTCCGTCGCCGACCCAGAAACGCGAATACTGGAACGTGCATGTAACGTCTTCGCTGTAATGATAGACAACGAAGATAGACGTATCCCATCCGATTTCGTCGCTGTTCTCCTGGGTCCAGAAGCTGAGCGCGGGCGCAATGGGTATGCGGTAGCGGCCGACCTTGAAATGAACCGGCGCATCGAAGGGCTCGATGGCCTCGAAATAGGTCGCCGCGAGAATGACATCAAATGCTGGGGTCGGGTGGACAACCACGCCCGCCCTGCCGAGCCAGCAGTTCGAGAGGTCATTGAAAGCGTCGATTGCGCCGCAATACATCGAGTTGGAGAAGAGGCGGTTGAAGCTCACGCTGGCCTCGGGCTGGTCGAAGGGATTGAGCCACTCCCAGAACGAGATGTCGCGGTTGTCCTCGCCGCCGAAGTACGCGCCGCCGATGAAGGGCCTCGGTTTCCAGGCAACATCAAAGGTGTAGCCCACGTCGAAGTGCCCGCCCCAGGTATCAAACTCGGCGTCGTCATCGCCATAAACAAACGGCTTGAAGGTCGTGCCGACCTGACCCGCATCGCCAAATTGATAGGCAGCTTCAACTTCATAGTCGAGAGCGCCTATCAGACCCGACGCGCGGAAGCCCACGGTATGCAGGTTAGTGGGGTCATAATCGTCGATGTTGAAAAGGTCCTCGACCCACTCGCCGAACCACGCGAGGTTCGTGTCGGCAACACGGCGGGCGTCGCGCAACCACAACCAATACAGGTCAAACGTGTGGTTTTCGATTGCGGTGCACGACGCGTAAAGGCCGTAGAACCAAACGTCTTCGTCCTCCTCGAAGGGGCCGCCTTCAGCCAGTTCCGCCGCGAAGGCGTCAACGCTGAAGGTATCGGTCTTGTAAGTCAACCGCGCGCCATCAAAGGAGCGGCCATAGAAGAAATACACATAGTCCTTGGGGCCCACCAGCCACTCGCTGCCGAAACTCAGTTCCTGCCGCCCCACGCGCAACCGCAGCGGCAAATCGAACATGTTCTCGGCTTCGATGTATGATTGGTACACCTCCACGTCGTCACCCGTCCAGCCAGGACTGTCGGCCCCGGTAATGTAATTGAGAGAGCGGAAGTCTTGACCCCAGATATCGTAGCTGTCGAACTCGATAAACGCGCTTACATCGTCGGTGAAGTCAGCGTTGATATTGAGCCGCGTGCGCTGCTCGACAAAACCGACGTCACCACCATCGGTATCGGACCATTTGACCGGACTTACAATGCCCAGGCCGTTGAATCCGCCGGCCGCTCCGGGTCCGCCGATGGGACGCCCGGTCAGCAACGACGCCGGCCAGCGCACTTCCGGAATACCCATGAATGTCGTGCGCACCAGACCATTCGTGATGAAGTTTCCGCGGATGCGGATTTCGCCCCCTACTTGAACATTCTGCAGCTCAGCCAGAGCCGAGCCCGTACACGCCAGTACAAGCAGCAGGCAGAGTACTCTCCTTTTGTGACGGGAATACATTGGTCATCTCCCTCCGAAGGTTTTGATCCACCCCACTCTTCGCGGCCGGTCCCCCATGGTTACAGGCTCCACTAAATCAGAATACGCCAATCGGCCTGATAACGCAAGTTCCCCAAGTGCAGGACTGCCCTGACCGGGCATGGGGCGCGCCGGGTTGCAGGCGGTTCTCACCCTTCGGGCGTTGGAGCATGCCTGCTCAGATCACGCCCTCTTTACGAAGTTTGGCGCGCTCTGCTTCGCCGAACCCGGCGGCATCTAACACTTCGTCGGTGTGAGCACCCAATGCCGGCGGCGCCTGGCGGTGGTGTACAGGCGTTCGCGAGAACTTGACCGGCAAAGCGGTCGCCTTTATCTCACCGCCCGAGGGCTGATGCACGCTCTCGATGGTGCCGCGCGCCTGAACGTGCGGGTCGAGGCAAGCCTCCTGGGGCGTCAACACGGGTGCGATGGGGAGTTTGCTGTCGATAAGTTGCTGAATGATTTCTTCCCGGGTCCGCTCGGCGCACCATTCCGCCAGCATCATGTCGACATCGTCCCGATGGCCCAAACGCGAGAGGAGATTGCTGTACCTGGGATCGTCCGCGGCCTCCGGCTTTCCCATCACCTTGGCGAGTATCTTCCAGTGAGAATCGAGCAAGACGCCGGCGTACACATACCCGTCCTTGCATGCATAGACATTCGTAGGCGCCGCATAGGGGACGATGTTCCCATATCGCGGCGTTGCAAGACCGTGCGCCGCCATAACATGCAGCCCCGTGCACGAATCCATGGTCGCATCGAGCAACGAGACGTCGAGGTGCTGTCCTTCGCCTGTATTATGTCGGTGGCGCAGCGCGGCCAGGGCACCGATGGCGGCGTGCAGACCGGTCAACTCATCGCAAATATACACGGGAACACGAACAGGCGTTGTGGTATCGTCGGAGGCATTCATCCACAGGAGTCCGGCCATTGCCTGTATGCCGGGATCGTACCCGGCACGGTCAGAATACGGGCCGTACTGGCCGAAACCAGTGATGGAAACATAAATGATATCCGGGTTCACTTGCCGGACATCTTCGTAACCGCACCCCCAGCTTGGCAAAGCTCCTTTCTTGAAATTCTCGACGATGACATCAGCGGTCTCGGCGAGTTTGAGAAACACCTCGCGCGCGCCCGGCTTGCGTAAGTCAAGAGTGATGCTTCGCTTGTCGCGATGGAGCGCCGCATGCTGGTAGCCCTCGGGCGGGTCCGTATCGGGAAGCATTGGAGGGATCATTCGGGTGACATCCGGTGACCGGGCCAGCTCGACGCGAATCACATCCGCGCCGTAACCCGCGAATATCGCCCCGCAACGGGGTCCCGCGATAGTGGTCGCGACTTCAAGCACCCGAATACCTTCGAGGGGACCCCGGATGTCTGTGCGGGCCTCTTTGAAGAACGCTTCCTTTTCTTGGTTATCGATTTCCATGTTGTCACCTCCCCAGCAGTCTGACCCGAGCTCTTCCCTCACGCAGTCTCTTGCGGCGCACGAAGCAAAAGACCGAGGATAACCGCGTCAATCTTCAAGTTATAATATCATGAGAGGTTGGAAAGTTGTAAATGAACGTTTGGAGGGCTCTTGAAGCCGCATACCATGTGCGAGTTCCGGGCTGCGGCTGCGAATGGCGCGTGGTAGCACCGCGTTGTCGCACACCGAGGAGATGAAGTGAAGGGATACGCCCGTTTGGTAACCGGTCTTTTCGCGATTATCATGTTGTTATCTGCTTGGGCGTATCACATCATGGAAACACGGAACCTGACAAAGTCTCTAAATACTGAAGCCGCGACTATTATCCGTGCGCATACGATGTCCGAAGGCGTACCATGTGGAACACAGGTATCCCTCGAAGCGAGCGCGGGCAGGACTCTGCCGCTTTTCGGCGCCGTATGGGGCAAGATCACGGTTTTCACGCGCGGGAACGGCGCGTCGGGGAAACCCGTCTATGGAGCTATCGAATATTTCTATGTGTTGGAAGAAGGCCAATGGCGTATGACGGAGAGCGGCGGCTGCACGGGGCCCGAGTGCCGGGTTCGCGCGGAGAAGGCCTTTGGTGAGGATGGCGCAGGGAATTGAGCGAGTGGGACGAAGCATACAGATGAGCGGCTTTTTTAGAACAGTATCCAGATACCTGCCGCGCAGACGCTCCGGCCGCCTGCTGCTCTTTCTCATGGTTGCCGTTCTCGCGTCGTTTGCCTGCGCGACGCTCATGAGCTGCGGCATGACCGAAGGCCTCGAGTTGCGCCG
>Ga0116148_1005502_pt1 | contig 10553 bp, 4 predicted proteins | sample AD_UKC055_MetaG_FD_89786 | JGI IMG/M metagenome (GOLD analysis project Ga0116148, IMG submission 89786) | Active sludge microbial communities of municipal wastewater-treating anaerobic digesters from USA - AD_UKC055_MetaG | ecosystem: Engineered > Bioreactor > Anaerobic > Digestate | place: USA... | reverse complement strand
TCTTGCCGTCGCCCATGGCGAGGATGACGGTGGCCCCGCCGCGGACGATGTCGCCGCCGGCGAAGACGCCGCTCATCGAGGTCATGTGGTTGTCGTCGGTCTCGATGTTGCCCCACTTGTTGAGCTTGAGCTCGGGGCAGGTGGCGGTCAGCAGCGGGTTGGCGCTGGTGCCGACGGCCACGATGATCAGGTCGGCGGGCAGCTCGAACTCGCTGCCTTTGATCGGCACGGGGCGGCGCCGGCCGGAGGCGTCGGGCTCGCCCAGTTCCATCCGCTGGAGGCGGACGCTACGGACCCAGCCCTGCTCGTCGCCGAGGATCTCCAGCGGGGCGACCAGGAAGAGGAACTCGATGCCCTCCTGCTCGGCGTGGTGGACTTCCTCGAGGCGGGCGGGCATCTCGTCGCGGCTTCGGCGGTAGGCCAGGATGGCCCGCTTGCTGCCCAGGCGGCGCGCGGTGCGGACGCCGTCCATGGCGGTGTTGCCCCCGCCGAAGACGACGGCGGTGGCCCCGCGCGCGACGGGCGTGCCGGTGTGGTCGGCCTTGTAGGCGCCCATGAGGTTGACGCGGGTGAGGTACTCGTTGGCCGAGTAAACGCCCTTGAGGTTCTCGCCCGGCACGCGGAGGAACACGGGCAGCCCGGCGCCGTTGGCCACGAAGCAGGCGTCGAACTCCCGCATGATCTGGGGCACGGTGATCGTCTTGCCGACCACCACGTTGCACTCGATCTTGACGCCGAGCGCCTGGAGGTTCCGCACCTCGATGTCGACGATCCGCTTGGGCAGACGAAACTCGGGGATGCCGTATCGCAGCACCCCGCCGGCGTCGTGCAGGGCCTCGAAGACGGTCACGTCGTGGCCCAGGCGGGCCAGCTCGCCCGCGGCGGTGAGCCCGCCCGGCCCCGAGCCGACCACCGCGACCTTGAAGCCGCTGGCGGCGGCCGCGGGCGCCGCGGGGACGGCGTGCTCGCCGGCCCAGTCGGCGACGAACCGCTCGAGCCAGCCGATGGCGACGGCCTCGCCCTTCTTGCCGCGGACGCACAGGGCCTCGCACTGCTTCTCCTGCGGGCAGACCCGGCCGGTGGTGGCGGGCAGGGCGTTGTCCTGGCGGAGGACCGCGGCCGCCCCGGCGAAGTCGCCCTCGGCCAGGCAGGTCAGAAACTCCGGGATGCGAACCGCCACGGGGCAGCCCTGGACGCACGGACGCGTCTTGCACTGAAGGCAGCGCTTGGCCTCTTCCACGGCGGCGGCCTCGCCCAGGCCCAGGTTCACTTCCTGGAAGTTCGTGGCGCGCCGGGCGGCGTCCTGCTCGGGCATCTTCGTGCGGGGGATGGCCATCCGCTGCTGCGGCGTCAGGGGCGTCATGCGGCACCTCCCGCGGGGACGTCCGCGAGCTTGCAGCGGTCGTGGATCTCCTGGTAGGCCTTCAGCCGCTGGGCCAACTCGGCGAAGTCGACCTGGTGGCCGTCGAACTCGGGTCCGTCGACGCAGGCGAACTTGATCTGTCCGCCGACGGTGACGCGGCAGCCGCCGCACATGCCCGTGCCGTCGACCATGATCGGGTTGAGGCTGACCAGCGTGTGAATGCCCAGCGGGCGGGTCTGTTCGGAGATGGCCGCCATCATCGGCACGGGGCCGACGGCGATGACGGCGTCGGGGCGGCGGGCCGGGTCGGCCAGCAACTCGCCCAGCACGGCAGTGACGAAGCCTTTGACGCCCAGGGTGCCGTCGTCGGTGGTGACCAGGACGTGCGTGCAGAAGGCGGCCAGTTCGTCTTTGAGGATCACGTACGGCGCGCTTCGCCCGCCGATCAGGGCGGTCACTTCGTTGCCCGCGTCGGCCAGGGCCTTGGCCAGCGGGAACAGGACGGCCGTGCCCACCCCGCCGCCGACACAGACGACCTTGCCCCACTTGTGGATCTCGGTGGGTTTGCCCAGCGGCCCGGCCACGTCGCGCAGGGCCCCGCCGACCGGAGTGGCGACGATGTCCTTCGTGCTGTGGCCCAGCGCCTGGATGACCAGGGTGATGGTGCCGGCCTGAGGGTCGGCATCGGCGATGGTCAGGGGGATTCGTTCGGCGCCTTCCTTGAGTCGAACGATGACGAACTGGCCCGGCTGGCGTGCGGCCGCCACCCGCGGCGCCCGCACCACCATCCGGTGGACCTGCGGGGCCAGGACCTCGTTGCTCCGTACTTCAAACATGGTCTGGGTCTTCCTTCTGTTCCGATGCAAAAGCAAGAAACCCGGAGCATACCATGCTTCGGGCGGAAAAGGAAGGCGTCCGCGTAAGGTTTTCTTATTCGGAGCCGGCGAGTTTTCACTCCCGCGACGCCGGGTCCTCCGACGAGGCGGGTGGCTGCGGCGGGTCGGGCGGAGCAGACTGGGCGGGGCTTCGGCGCAGTCGCACGTGGTACAGGTACGAGCCGGCCAGCAGCAGCAGACCCAGGGCCATGAACGACAGAATGCGAAAGACCGCATGCACGTGGCGCAGGTCGACCAGGAACACCTTGACCAGCGTCACGCCGAACACCGCCAGGGCCAGGTACCGCAGCACCGCGTGCGTGAGGGCGAAACCCGCCACCAGGCAGCCCACCGCGCACAGCGACCACCAGATGGAATAGGCCATCTGCATCGCCTGTTGGCGGTTGGCGAGTCGGCGGCCAAACGGCAGTTCGAAGTAGCGGTCGATCTCGAAGCTGCCCGCCCACAGCAGCAGCAGGGCCGCCAGCGGGAACCACACGTGCTGCATCCACGCCAGCGCGCCGTCCAGGGCCGCCGCCGCCCGCTTCAGCACGGACCGCCCCCACAACAGCAGGATCGCCAGGGTCACGCCCGCGCCCGCCTGCCAGTTCAGCACGACCAGGTCGTCTCCGTAGCGGTCGTCCATCGCGGTCACCAGCGTGTCCATGAACATCCACTTGGCCGTCGCCAGCGCCAACAGGCCCAGGCCCAGGGCGACCAGTCGCGACGATCGGCGCCACGCACCCACCGCCAACGCCGCCGAGGCGTAGGCCGTCCACCACCACGTCGCAGCCAGCAGCGGCAGGTCGCTCGCCGTCCGCCAGAAGAACAGCGTCGTGCCCGCCAGGGCCAGCACGGCGGCCAGAAGACCTTCTTCGCGATCGCCCAGAAGCCGGCAACGGCGAAGGATCGCCGCCATCGCCAGCATCGCCGCCGTCAGCGCCACCGCCAGCACCAGCGAGTACGGGATGACCACGCCCAGCGGGCTGGCCACCACGCGCTGCACGGTCGGATCGCGGGGCAACTCGATCAGGAGATAGTGTCCGCCCGCCAGGGCCAACACGATGGGCGCCTTGAGCAGCAGCATCCAACTTCGCAGCCGCCTGGCCAGCACCGAGGCCACCACGGCCTGCGCCGCCCACGCGATGGTGGTGGCCGAGAACTCGAACTGGATGGGCACGGCCATCGTCAGCAGCACCAGGCCCTGGGCGATGTAGGCCCGGGCCAGCACGCCCTTGGCGAACCGCAGCAAGAGCAGCACGCCGACGGCGAGTGCGGCGGCGCCCAGGGCGGCCGTGTAGCCGCCCATCCACGCCTCGTACGGCAGGTGAAGGACGCGGTAGGTGATCCAGTAGGCCATGGCGGTGGCGGCGGCAGCCATCGCCGCCTCCACCTGCGCTACTCCCTCGCGCCGCCCGCGCATGGCCCGCGCCAGCAGATCGCCGGCAAAGACGCCCAGGAACGTCCACGCCCACGGGGCGATCAGCCACGCCTCCAGCGGGCAGCGACGCCAGACGACGAACACGGCCGCCGCGGTCCAGACCAGCAGGACCGGGCGGAGCGGCGTCCAGTCGCGGATCCAACAGAAGCCCAGCACCAGCAGGTCCATGGCCAGCACCTGGCCCAGGAAGGCACTGGGGGCAAGGTGGTCGCGCATCGCCGCCCACGCCACTACCGACACCGCGGCCACCAAACCCACGTTGCCCGCGTGGAACCAGTTCCAGTTGTCGCGGCGCACCAGCAGGGCCGCCCCGCCCGCCAATGCGGCCACCGCCCAGCAGTACAGCGACACCGGCACGACGGCATCGGCTTGATAGTAATGCGCGAACCAGCCCAGCACGACGTTGTGGGCCGTCAGCAGCGTCAGCAGCGACAGGGCGGGCCAGTCCAGCCATGCCGCCGTTGCCAGCAGAATCACCGCCAGCACGAGCACCTGGACTGCCAGCAGGGGCCACAGCCCAAGCAGGGTGCAGGCAGCCACCATGGCCCTTCCGCCCACGACGGCCGAGGCGATGATCAGCACGCCGCTCAAGTCGTCGCCCGAGCCGCGCCGCCGTTCCGCGACGGCCGTCAGGACGAACATCGCCACGTGCAGCCAGGCCAGCGTCAGCACCGCGTCGGTGGCCGGGGCGAAGCGATAGAGCGGCACGTACCACGCGGCGAACAGGGCAGAGGCGCCGATCAGCGTCACCGTCGGCACCAGCGGGCGGCGAAGGGGCCAGCCTGCCGCCAGCGTCAGCGCCTCCAGCAGGGCCACCTGCATGCAAAACGCCCATCGCCCGTCCACCCCCGCCTGTCGCCAGGCCGCCAGCAGGACGCCGCCCGACACAGCCGATGCCGCCAGCAGCACCGCGCCCAGCAGGGGCTCGCGACAGCCGCGGCGGTGCTCGGCCAACGCCCACGCCGCGTACATCCCCGCGTGCAGCCACGCCAGCGCCGTCACCGCATCGGTCATGGGCGAGGACCAGTAAAGCGACACGTACCACGTCGCCAGCAGCACCGCCGCACCAAGCAAGAGGAAACCCGCGAGCACGGGACGGCGCAGGTGGAACACGATCGCCAGCGTGGCCGCCTCCAACAAGGCAAGCTGCATGCAGAAGGGCCAGCGCCAATCGGCGCCGCCGGCCTTCCAGGCGACCAGCAAAGCCGAGCCGGCCGCCCCGGCAGCCAGCAGCGCCAAACTGCCCAGCAGGTCGCCGTGGTCCTGCCCCCGCCGGCGCTGGGCAACGACAAAGCCGAAGAACAACCCCGCGTGCAGCCACGCCAGCGTCGTCACCGCGTCGGTCATCGGATCGAAGCGGCACAGGTCGCCGTACCACGCGCCGAACAGCAGGACGCTCGACAGCAGGATGAACGGCGCGAGCATGGGCCCGCGGATCAGGTAGGCCGCCAGCAGCGTCAGGGCCTCCAGGGCGGCGAGTTGAAGGCAGAATCCCCAGCGGCACTCGGGGCTGTCGCACGTCTGCACTGCCAGCACGCCCAGCAGGAACGCCGCCACCGCCGACAGGGCGATCGCCGCGTTGGTGGACAGCCTCCGCAGCACGCCGGCGACCGTCGCATAACCGGCGAAGAGAACGAAGAACGCCCATGCGAAGGTCGTGGTCGTCCAGATCGTCGGCCCGAACTCGTAGAACTTCGTGAACCAGCCGCCGAACAGCCCCACCGTGCCGACCATCGCCAGCGTGGCCAGCACGGGCCATCGCTTGAGCAGGGCCACCAGCAGAAAGCCCGCGTCGACCGCCAACAGGTACGTCAGCAACTCGACCTGACGGTTCTCGCCCGTGCTCAGCAGGACGGGCGTGGCCAGGGCGCCGATCAGGGCGACGACGCCCGTGACCAGCAGGCTCGTCCGCAGGCTCATGACCACGCCGATCAGCGTGACCAGGCACATGAGGGCGAAGGCGGCGATGGTGGAGTGCAACAGGCGGTAGGCCTCCGGCCCGTTGGGGCTGGCCAGGAAGACCACGCTGTAGAGCAGGACGATCCCGCCGCCGATGACGGCGGCCGCCCACGATCGCAGGCCGCGACGGAAGGCCCACTCCCCCACGCCGATCATGCCCAGGCCCACCAGCGCGCCGACGGCCAGGCGGACGCGCTCGTTGATCCAGCCCTGTGTGACGGCGTACTGGTAGAAGAAGACGGTGCCCAGGATCATCACGCCCAGGCCCGCCAGAAGCATCCACCGCAGGCCGATGGTCTGCTCGAGCGAACCGGTCGAACCGGCGGGGACCTTGGCCGGCGCCGTCGCAGGCGGAGGCGGCGGTGGCGGCGCGGCGGTTCGTGGGGGCGGTGCGACCGGTGCGGCCGCCTGCCGGGCAGCGGGCGGAGCCGGGGCAGGCGGAGTCTGCTGCGGCTGGGGAGTCGCAGGCCTCGCGGCCGGCAGTGTCGGCGAGGCGGGCGGCGCAGACGGGGGCGCGGGAACCACCGGCGCCGCGGGGGCGGGCGGCGCCTCGGAAGCGGGCGGCGACTCGGGCACGATGATCGCGGCAACGGCCTCGGCGTCGGAGTCGGGCTCCTCCTCCTTGATCACGGGCGCGACGGGAATGCGCGGCGCGACCGGGGGCGGGGCCGGAGGCGGTGGGAAGACGTCCATGCCGGGCGAGGCGGCGGGGCGAGACGCTGGCGCCGGCGGCGGGGCCGGCTCCGTCGACCTGGTCAGCCGGCCCATCCGCTCGGCCAGGGCGTCCATGCGGTCCTCCATCTGGAGCATCCGCTCCAAGAGCGTCTGGAGGGTCTTCTGGAGGTCCTGCGGCGCCTTGCCTTGTGGATCGGTCATGGGCACCCCTTAGGCGGTAAAGGTCTGGCAATATCATCCCGCGTAAGCGGGAGAATGTCCAGCATAAGCCAGGCGCAGGGACGCGTTGTGCGGGCGTCACAGGACCTGCGAGAATCATGGGACTTGTCGAAATCAGCGGGCGGCTGTACAGTACCGGTCTCTGAACGAGGCAGGATATGGACTTCTTTGAATATCGTAACGGTGAATTGTTTTGCGAGGATGTGGCCGTGGCGGACATCGCCGCCAAGGCGGGCACGCCAGTGTACATCTACTCGGCCGCCACGCTGCTACACCACTACCGGGCGATCGAGCAGGCGTTCGCCGAACTCAAGCCGCTGATCTGCTACTCCATCAAGTCGCTGGCCAACCTGAGCGTGCTGCGGCTGCTGGCCCAGGCGGGCAGCGGGTTCGACGTGGTCAGCGGAGGCGAGATCGCCCGCGCGCTGGCCGCGGGAGGCGACCCGTCCAAGATCGTCTACGCGGGCGTGGGCAAGACCGACCGCGAGATCCGCGAGGCGATCGCCGCCGGCATCGGGACGTTCAACGTCGAGAGCGAGGCGGAGTTCGAGAACCTCGCCCGCCTGGCGGCCGAGGCCAAGCGCACGGTCCACGCCGCCCTGCGCGTGAACCCGGACGTGGACCCCAAGACCCACCGCTATACCACCACCGGCAAGAAGGAGACCAAGTTCGGCGTGGACATCGAGCGGGCCGAGCGGTTCTTCGACCGCTACGGGCGCGACGAGTTCGCCCGCCTGGACGCCATCCATCTGCACATCGGCAGCCCGATCTACTCGGCCGACCCGTACGTCGAGGCGATCCGCAAGACGCTCGACCTGATCGCCCGCCTGCGGGACAAGGGCTTCAGCGTGACCGCGCTGGACATCGGCGGGGGCTTCGGCGCCGACTACGAAGAGCACCGCTCGCCGGCGGCCGTCCAGTACGCCCAGCAGATCGTGCCGCTGCTGCGCGGCAGCGGGCTTGCGATCATCCTCGAGCCGGGCCGCCAGATCTCGTGCAACTCCGGCCTGCTGGTCACGCAGGTGCAGTACGTCAAGCAGGGAGGCGAGCGCAACTTCGTGATCGTGGATGCGGCCATGACCGACCTGATCCGCCCGGCCCTGTACGAAGCGCAGCACTTCATCTACCCGGTGCGTCTGGGCGAGGGCGTGCCCGTGCCGCAGCGCAAGATGGACTTCGCCCCGCCCGCCGGGACGAAAGTGGACGTGGTGGGCGGCGTGTGCGAGAGCAGCGACTTCCTGGCCAAGGACCGCGTGCTGCCCCCGGCGGGGCGGGGCGACCTGCTGGCGGTGTTCTCGGCCGGGGCGTACGGGTTCGTGATGGCCAGCCAGTACAACTCGCGTCCGCGCCCGCCCGAGGTCCTGGTCGAGGGCGACGCCTGGCGGATCGTCCGCCGGCGCGAGACCTACGAAGACCTGATGGCGGGCGAGTAGCGCCATCCCCCCACGCCGCGATGCGGAAATCCTCTTCCCGGCGGGTAGACACCCCGGCGACATCCGATTACAATCGGTCACGTACGTTCGCCCTGTCCGGAAAGATCACAATGGGTTCCCACCGCAACGGCATCGGACATCCGCGGTCGCGCCGCCTTGGTTGGCATCTCGCGGCCTGTCTCGTCCTGGCGGTCTGCCAGGCGGCTCGATCCGACGAAGTCACCGTCAACGGCGTCCCGTACACCAAGGTCTACGTCGTCGAGTTCGCCGACGATCAGATCGTCTTCCGCGTCGGGCCGCGCCTTCTTCGCAAGCCGCTGGCCTCGGTGGACAAGATCAAGATCCTGGAAGAGCCCGAACTGACCGCCGCCGAGGAATCCGCCAGCCGGGGCGAGGTCGAAAAGGCCAAGACCCTCTATGCGCAGGCGAGCGCCGCGGCCCGCAGGCCCTGGGTGGCGGTCCTGGCCGGCAAACGCTTGAAGGCCCTCCAGGCCAAGGCGCCGCCACCCCCACCGCCGCCCGCTGGCGTCAAAGAGCCCTCGACGGATCGGCAGCCTGAGCGATCGTCCGAGTCGGCCGACGCGGTCCTCTCGTCCCTGGAGAGCTTCACGAAGTTCTGCGAGTCAGCCCCCGCCGACGAGGGCGCCGCCTGGCGACAGCAGATGCGCGCGTGCATCGGCAAAACGGTGCGATGGAGCGTGCCCCTGCGGCGCAGCGATCTGTCCGACGACCGCAAGACGTGGCGACGCCGCCTGAGCGATCGCGTCTGGCTGGCGGGGCGAATCGCAGCCCTGAATTTCGGCACTGACGACCACGGGCTGATCGATTCGGTCCAACTGACCGGCCGGATCGCCAACGTCCTGGTCCACACGGGCAAGAGCTATCAGCCGCTGACCTCGGTGACCCGGTTGGGCGCCGGCGCGATCGGCGTGGAGATCGCCGACCTGACCTTCACGGTGCAATCCGTGAAGACCCAGCCGCCGGCGGGCAACCTCAACGGCCTGTGGTACGGGCACTACAATGTCTCCCCGCGTGACGACTACAGCTTCTACCTGCTGATCTCCGTTTCGCCGCAGGGCAGGGTTGAAGGCATGACCACGTGGGCCTCGCCCGGCGACCCGGAGAACCCGGACGCCATCTACGAACCCTATCGGCAGGTAGAGGTCGTCGGCTCCGCCAGCGGCAATCGTCTGGCGGTGCAACTGACGGACAAGGCCCGGGCCGCCCAGAAGCCCAAAACCGCCAAGAGCCTTCCCATGCCGTTCATCCTCGAAGGGGTCGTCAGCGGCCACGAAATCGCCGGGACCTACCAGGACCCGTTCTTCCAGACCCGCAACAGCTTCACCCTGGCCCAGGCCCAGTTGCACTCGCGGGTGGAGGTAAACCTGGCGGTCACGGTCCGCATGCGCGATCCGATGTTCTACGAGATCCGGGGCCTGCTGAAGTCCATCGAGCCGGGCGGGGCCCTTCTGCTGGAGTGCCCCGGAGAAAAGGACGGCCGGCCAAGGCTCCTGGAGATTCCCGCCGAAAACTGGTGGAAGATCTTCCTGGGCAACGAGGCGGAATACGAACGGGTGAACCCGGAGATGCCGGTCGGGACGGTGAACTCCCGCCTCAAGACGGCGGTCATGCCCGACGACTTCAACTTCTGCATCCTCAAGTGCTCCACCTTCAAGCCCGGCAAGACGGAGCCGACATTCCGCTTCGCCACCGGACTCAAGATCGTCTACCGCGGGGGCAAGTGGAAGTCCGCCTGCTATCCGTCTCCGCAGTCCATCGTCGCCGAGTGGCGCCGGCGCGGGGACAAGCAGGCCCTCCAGGTGCCCTACACCTGGACGCCCCAGTACGCCGCCAAGGTCGCCTCCCGCGCCCGCCTCCTCCACCGCCATCCGATCCTGGGCAATATCGCCCTGGCGGTCAAGGACTACAACGACCCGACCAAATCAACCGTGCTCGGGTACGACAAGACCATCGTCCGGTTCGCCGTTTCCGGCGTCAAGAAGTTCAGCGAGCTCATGCAGGACGCCGCCGAGAACGCCCCCCCGGACTCCGGTACGTCCATCCGGGTGAACAAGTCCGCACCCGCACCGGCCGGCCAGAAGAAGCCCCCCTACTACTACGTGACCGGCACGATCATCGGCAAGAAGACACGAAGACCGATCAAGGGTCTCCTGATTACTCTTCTGCTGGACCCCCTGAACTTCACCAGCAAGGCCTGGACGGACGTGAACGGGAAGTTCAAGTTGCGCGTGGGGAGCGATGCGGGCATGCTCCCCGGTCTGAGCCCATCCATCGGCGTTTACCTCGAACACCGCAAGCAACTCTACAGCGGGAGCATCGACAGGGACCTGGACATCCAGTTCGAGTTGGAGGGCAGGTGACGCCCGGTCCCGACACGGAAACTCACGTATCAGGAGAAGCTGCATGAACCGCCGCCCGATCGCCCTGTTTGCCGCCGCGTTGATCGCCCTGCTGGCCGCAGCGCCCGCGTGGGCGCAGCCCAAGGCCGCCAAGGCCCCCACCGTCCGAAAGACCGCGCCCGAAGACCCCGTCGTCGCCAAGAAGTACGCCGACCTGGTCGCTGCCCT
>Ga0116148_1005496_pt1 | contig 10562 bp, 12 predicted proteins | sample AD_UKC055_MetaG_FD_89786 | JGI IMG/M metagenome (GOLD analysis project Ga0116148, IMG submission 89786) | Active sludge microbial communities of municipal wastewater-treating anaerobic digesters from USA - AD_UKC055_MetaG | ecosystem: Engineered > Bioreactor > Anaerobic > Digestate | place: USA... | reverse complement strand
GCTCTACCAACTGAGCTATTCCCGCTTTAAAAATGGGCAGGGAAGGATTCGAACCTCCGAAGCGTTGCCGCAGCGGGTTTACAGCCCGCCCCATTTGGCCACTTTGGTACCTGCCCGCTATAGCCGTTCCTCTCAGGCTGAGCCTGCATTCTAATCCAGAGCCAGCGAAGGGATTCGAACCCCCGACCCGCTGATTACAAATCAGCTGCTCTACCGGCTGAGCTACGCTGGCCAACATATTAATAGTTTCACTCAAAGAATTAAAATTTTTTATAATACTCTTCTTTTTGTTGATAATAAGCTAAATTAAGATAAAAAATTACCTCGGTAATACTAAACTACTTTAGGGTTTTTGTCAAGATAAGCAATAAATTTATTTATTTTCTTTACCAGCCAGCCTGGCTCGCCCCATCCTCTCCATCATTCCCCGGTTAAAATCTATATCAAATATAATATACCTGGCCTTCTGGGCTGATGTCAACTGAGTGAATAAGAATTTTTCGAATTCTGATTCTCTCCTTTTTATTCTTTCTCTGAGGTCGAGGATTTTTGCCACCCGCTCTTCATATTCCTTATCTGTTACTTTATCTTTATTGATGATCTGCCTTAAGTCCCTGATCTCCCCGGCCAGATTGGCCTGTAGTTGAGCTTTTTCTTTCTCAGCCCGGTTTAATTCAGGGAAAATGACCGCCGTCTGGGCTTCGGTCAGATCGAGGGCTTGAGTCATCCTCAAGGTCCTCAAAACAAACATATTTTCTCTGACATTTCTACCCCTTCTCGCTGGGTGTCCCTGACCATAAACTTCAGAAAAAGACGCCAGCAGAAGCATTATAAGCAAGTAAATTACGCTCGACTTTCTCATTATAAGCCCTCCTCAGAATTTATGTTTTCTATTTGTAAGTCTTCTGGCTGGATTGGTCTATTGTCTGTCTCATAGTAATAATCAATATCTAAAAATTCGCCTTCCGATCCAGAGAAAATAGTTTCTTGAAGGATAGCTTCTTCGAGGCTGCGGGCCAAATTGCTGGCCGCTTCTTCGTCCTCGGCCAGTATCTGGCTGAGATTAAAATAGGAATCTTCATAGGATAGAACTAAAGGAAGAGGCAGTTCCTCATTTTTACTGCGCCCTATATATATAATAAGGAAGAGCACCCCGCCCACCACGACCAGCAAGCTTACTGCCCGCAGGGCATAAGGTTTAAAAGCCCATGACCTTCTTTTTTTATCAGTCGTTTTGTTTATTTCTACCTGACCCGAGGGAACCCCTATCACTTCTTCAGCCGGAGTACTCTGGATAATTTTCTCTTTAAGAGCCTGTTCAAACTGCCGCCACCACTCCGGCGGATACTCTGCCTCCCCTATCTTCAGGGCTTCCCGCTGAATTATTTCCTGGGACAAAAGATAATCGCGGCACACCTCACAGGCAGTAAGGTGCCTGTCCAGCCTTTTTCGCCCCCACCAGCCGAGCTTCCCGTCAAGCCGGTCGGATATCAATTTTTGCGCTTGTTCGCACTTCATCTTAAACCTCTATTCAATGCTCAGAAAAGGTTGTAATTTCTTTTTGAGCATTTTTCTGGCCTCATGCATTCTCCAGGAGACAGTGTTTTCAGAGCAGCCCAGAACCTCGGCTGCCTCTTTATGGCTCATTCCATCCTGGACAACCAGGGAAAAGGTCGCCCGGAAGGCCAGCGGCAGTTCTTCCAGGGCTTTTTCCAGATTTGTTCTAAGCTCCTGAGACAGCCAGGAATCTTCAACTGAAGGGATTCCTTCGGCCTCCACCAGCTCTCCTCCTCGGCCCTTTTCTTCCAGGCTGTCAATATCTTCCAGATAATTACTTGCGCGCTGGTGCTTTTTGAGAAAATTCAGGCTCAGGTTAACCGCTATCCGGTGAAGCCAGGTAAGAAAACTTGAATTTCCTTTAAAGTCCTTTATCGCCCGGAAGGCCTGGAGAAAAGTCTCCTGGGTAAGGTCGGCTGCATCTTCGCGGTTTCGAGTGAGATTATAAGTCAGCTGCAAAATCCTGTGTTCATGTTCCCTGACCAGCTGCATAAAAGCCTCTACCCCGCCGCGGCGGGCCAGCTCGATTAGCTCGCGTTCTTCATCGGCTTTCATCATCTTATGGGCCTATCTCAATCAAGTCTACCTGCCTCTGCCCTCAGTCTGTCAAAACTCTTTTCGCCTGCATTAATTTAGACACAGATCAGGGCTAAATCTTTGATACTTTTTAGGAATAATACCAAAATTCAGCAATCTCTCCTATCAATTCACGGCTGATGTCTGTCAATTGACTGCTATCCTGTTAATTGATAAGATTATAGCCAAATTTATTTTCAAGGAAAGGAACCAGCCATGATCGAAAGATACACCCTGCCTGAAATGGGGGCTATCTGGTCTGAGGAAAATAAATACAGGAAATGGCTCGAGGTCGAAATTGCCGTCTGCGAAGCCTGGGCCCGCCTGGGACAGATACCAAAAAAATCACTCGACAATATAAAAAAGAAAGCTAATTTTGATGTTAAAAGAATTGAAGAAATTGAAAGGGTGGTTAAGCATGATGTGATTGCCTTTCTGACTTCGGTGGCCGAGTATGTCGGAGAAGATTCGCGTTTTATCCACATGGGCCTCACCTCTTATGACATTGTTGACACAGCTCTTTCTCTCCTGATGGTCCAATCGCTCGATCTCGTCGAGAAAAAAGTCCTCGACCTTAGAAAAGTGATCAAAAAGATGGCCCTGAAGTATAAAATGACTCCCTGCATCGGCCGGACTCATGGCGTCCATGCCGAGCCGATCACTTTCGGTTTTAAGCTTCTGGTCTGGTATGAGGAGCTGAACCGGCATCTTGACCGTCTGGAGCGGGCGCGGGAAGTCATAAGTGTCGGCCGAATCTCCGGTTCGGTTGGAACCTATATTCACCTTGATCCGCGAGTTGAAAGATATGCCTTGAAAGCCCTCGGCCTTGAGCCGGCTAAGGTTTCCACCCAGGTTTTACAGCGCGACCGCCACGCCGAAGTCATGAGCCTGCTGGCTCTCATCACGACTTCTCTCGAAAAATTTGCGCTTGAAATAAGACACCTGCAGAGAACCGAAGTGCTCGAAGTTGAAGAGCCTTTTACCAAAGGCCAGAAAGGTTCATCCTCCATGCCTCACAAAAGAAATCCTGTGCGCTGCGAACGCGTGGCTGGCCTGGCCAGAGTTGTTCGGGGAAATCTCCAGGTTGCTCTGGAAAATATTCCGCTCTGGCACGAGCGCGATATTTCTCACTCCTCAGCCGAGAGAATTATTTTCCCCGATTCTTTCACCATCACCGATTATCTTTTAAAGGAAATGAGCGATATCATCACCAACTGGCAGGTCTATCCCAGACGAATGAAGCAGAACATCAACGCCACCCATGGCCTGATTTTTTCTCAGATGGTCCTTCTAGCTTTAATTCGCCAAGGGTTGACCAGAGAAGAAGCTTATGCCCTTGTCCAGAGAAATAGCCTGAAAGCCTGGGAGGGAAACATTGATTTTAAAGAACTGCTCAAGGCCGATCCGGATATTACCAGGCACATGAGCGAGCGCGAAATTGAAGACTGCTTTTCGCTCGATCCTTTCCTTCAAAAAATTGATTTTATTTTTAAGAGGGTTTTATCATGAAAGTCAGAATTCTCGTCTCTTTAAAACCGAGTGTTCTTGATCCCCAGGGACAAGCCGTGAAGAATGCTCTTCTGACGCTTGGCTACAATGCCGTCAAAGATGTGCGCCAGGGAAAAGTCTTTGAAATTGAACTCCAGGACATAGACCGTCAGACAGCTGAAAAGCTGGTGCCGGAAATTGCTGATAAGGTCCTGGCCAACCCGATTATTGAAAAGTTTACCTGGGAAATAATCGAGAGCTGAAAAAATGGTTAATCCCGGGAGACAGGAGAAAGGATGAATAAAACCATGAAATTTGGAGTGGTGGTTTTCCCCGGTTCAAATTGCGATTATGACACCTTCCATGTCTTGCAGAATGTCAGGCAGCAGGAAACGGTTTTCCTCTGGCATAAAGACAGCGACCTTCAAAACGTCGATTGCGTTGTTCTGCCTGGCGGATTTTCCTACGGCGATTACTTACGCTCGGGAGCCATTGCCCGCTTCTCCCCCATCATGGCGGCGGTCAAGAAATTTGCCAAAGCTGGCGGGCTGGTGCTGGGCATCTGCAACGGCTTTCAGATTCTGCAGGAAGCAGGACTTCTGCCTGGAGCCATGCTGAGAAATAAAAACCTCAAGTTTCTCTGCCAGCATGTCTATATCAGGATTGATAATAGCCAGACGGCCTTCAGCCGGGCGGGAAGAAAAAACCAGGTACTGAATATTCCCATCGCCCATTTTGACGGAAATTTCTACGCTCCGCCTGAGATGTTGAGCGAGCTCGAAAGGAAAAATCAGATTGTCTTTCGCTACTGCGATGAGCAGGGCCAGCTCACCGAGGAAGCCAATCTCAATGGTTCGCTTCACCATATTGCTGGTGTCATCAATGAGGCAGGCAACGTACTGGGCATGATGCCCCATCCGGAAAGGGCTTCAGAAAAGATTCTGGGTAGCGACGATGGACAGGTGATTTTTGAATCGATCATTAATTATCTCGAGAAAAAAACAGGTAAAGGAAGAAAGGAAGCCAGGCAGAAGGTAAAACCGGTGGTTTCGCCTCTACCGCCGCTTATCGGAAATTTATAATTATAACCTAGAAGGAAAAAACCATGATTGACGATAAAACTCTCTCCAATCATAACCTGACTCGAGACGAATATAACTTAATCGTTAAGCTTATTGGCCGTGAGCCAAACCTGACCGAGCTGGGGATTTTCTCGGTAATGTGGTCGGAGCACTGCGGTTATAAGAGTTCCAAAGTCTATTTAAAAAAGTTCCCGACCAGGGGAAAATATCTGATTCAAGGGCCTGGCGAAAATGCTGGCGTGATGGACATCGGCGATGGGCTGGCCGTCGTTTTTAAGATTGAATCGCATAATCATCCTTCTTATATCGAGCCCTATCAGGGTGCGGCCACCGGTGTGGGTGGAATTCTGCGGGATATTTTCACCATGGGAGCCAGGCCGGTAGCTGTCCTCGATTCGTTGCGCTTCGGTCCTCTCGATCAACCAAAGAACAGGTCGGTGGCTGAAGGTGTGGTGAGTGGTATTGCCGGCTATGGCAATGCTTTTGGTGTCCCAACCGTTGGCGGCGAAGTTTATTTTCACCCTTGCTACTCTCAGAATCCGCTGGTCAATGTTTGCTGCGTCGGTCTGGCTGAAAAGGACAAGCTCTTTTTTGCTCGGGCGCAGGGCGTGGGCAATGCGGTCATCTATGTTGGCGCCAAAACAGGACGTGACGGTATTCATGGGGCAACCATGGCCTCGGCCGAGTTTGGCAAAGACACCGAGCAGAAAAGACCCAATGTTCAGGTTGGCGATCCTTTTAAGGAAAAGCTGCTGCTCGAGGCCTGCCTCGAATCGATGGCCAAAGGCCTCATCATAGGCATTCAGGACATGGGAGCAGCCGGGCTGACCTGCTCAACGACGGAAATGGCAGCCAAAGCCGATACCGGCATGGAAATCAACCTTGACCTTGTCCCCCAGCGAGAGGAAGGGATGAATCCCTATGAAATCATGCTGTCCGAATCGCAGGAGAGAATGCTTATCGTCACCAGTCAGGATAAGGTCAAGCCACTTCAGGCTATTTTCAGCAAGTGGGACCTGGAGGCGGTGGTCATTGGTAAGGTGACCGATGATGGTCAACTCAAGGCTTATTTTCAGGGCGAATTGGTTATTGATATTCCAGTTAAGGCGGTTGTGGACCTCTGCCCGGTTTACCGGCGGCCAGTCGAGGTGCCGGCTGTTGTCCGCAAACTGGTGCGTTTTAAGGTGCCCGGAATGCCGCCCGATCTGGATTTAAACCAGGTCTTTTTGCAGCTCGTGGCTTCTCCAGATATCGCCGACAAGCACTGGGTTTTCCGCCAATATGATCATATGGTCCAGATTAATACGATTGTTCTGCCAGGGGCCGATGCCGCGGTCTTGAGGCTTAAAGGAATGAAAAAGGGCCTGGCCATGACCCTTGACGGCAACTCTCTTTATGCTTATCTTAACCCGAAGCGAGGCGGAGAAATAGCTGTGGCTGAGGCCTGCCGCAATTTAGCCTGTGTTGGCGCCGTACCGATGGGTGTGACTAACTGCCTCAATTTTGGCAATCCGGAGAAACCCGAGATCATGTGGCAGTTTAAAGAGACGGTAGAAGGCATTGCCCGGGCTTGCCGGCAATTTGATATTCCGGTGACCGGCGGGAATGTCAGCTTTTATAACGAGACAGAAGGACAGGCTGTTTATCCCACGCCGGTTCTGGGCATAGTCGGGCTGGTGGATGATGTGGCCACGATTCCGTCGGCCGGTTTTGTCGGCGAGAGAGAAAGCATTATCCTGCTGGGAGAAAATAAAGAAGAACTGGGCGGCTCGGAATATTTAAGGCTGGTCTATGAGGAAGAAAAAGGCAACCCGCCGCAGCTTGACTTTGAGCTCGAAAAAGGTGTTCAGGAAGTCTGTCGCCAGGCAATAAAGCAGAAACTGGTGAGAACAGCTCATGATTTATCCGAAGGCGGGCTGGCCGTGGGTCTGGCTGAATGTTCAATAAAGAGCAAAAAAGGCCTAGGCTTTGAAGTCAGACTGAATGATCAGATAAGAACAGATGCACTTCTTTTCGGTGAAAGCCAATCAAGAATCATCCTGGTGGCTAAGGAAAAGAACGTCGGGAAAATTCTCGCTCTGGCCAGAAAGATGAAAGTCAAAGCTCGAGTCATCGGCAAAACAGGCGGGAAGAAAATGGTCATCTGGCACAGGAAGAAAAAAGTTGTCGAGCAGCCGGTGGAACTGGTGAGGGACGCTTTCAAAAATTCCATACCCGGTTATTTTAGAGTTTGAAGCGAGAGGGGGAAAAATGGCAGAAGAGAAAATTTTTAGAAGCCCAAAAAAGAGAGGTCGGGTGGCGGTGCTTCTTTCCGGGCGCGGCTCAAATTTCAGAGCAATTCACGATGCCATGGCCGAAGGCAAGATAAAGGCTGAGGTGGTGGTCGTGGTCAGCAATCGGGCCGAGGCCCCAGGACTCCAGACAGCCAGAGAGCGAGGGCTGGAGGCTCTTTACCTTGACCCGAAAGCTTATCCTTCGAAAGAAGCCTACGACGAAGCCATCGTGGCGGAACTCAAAAAAAGAGAGATTGATCTGGTTTGCTTAGCTGGCTATATGAAAATAGTTACGCCACTTTTCTGCCAGGCTTTTCGGAATCAAATCATGAATATTCACCCGGCGTTGCTACCTTCGTTTCCGGGACTCCACGCTCAAAAACAGGCTGTCGACTATGGAGTCCGTTACTCCGGAGCGACGGCTCATTTTGTCTGGGAAGAAGTTGATGCCGGGCCGATAATACTTCAGGCCGTGGTGCCTGTTTACCAGGATGATACTGAAGAGACTCTGGCCGACCGCATCCTGGTCTGGGAGCATAAAATCTATCCCGAGGCGGTGCGTCTATACTTTGAAGGAAAGCTCGAGGTCAGGGGTAGAAAAGTTTACATCCTGGAATAAAAGCAAGCCGCCGGCACCCGGCTCTTGAAATTCCTGCCTGATTAAGTCATATTTATAGTTCAAATCAAACAGATAAGACGACAAGACGAGGTTAAATCGATGTTCAAGCCTGTCGAAGAACAGATGAAGCTTCTGAAAAAGGGAGCTGTCGAGATCATCCAGGAAGAGGATCTCATCAGGAAGCTCGAAAGGTCCAGAAAAGAGAATAAACCTCTGCGAGTTAAAGCCGGTTTTGATCCGACCGCACCTGATATTCATCTGGGTCATACTGTCCTGCTGCGAAAGATGAAGCATTTTCAGGAGCTGGGGCATGAGGTTATTTTTCTTATCGGTGATTTTACCGGACTGATTGGTGACCCGAGCGGACGGTCGGCCACCAGACCAGCTATGACCCGGGAAGAAATCAACAAAAACGCCGAAACCTACAAACAGCAGGTTTTTAAGATTCTGGATCCAGAAAAAACGATTATCGATTTTAATTCGCGCTGGTTGGGTAAGTTGACCAGCTTTGAGATTATCAAACTGACTTCCAAATACACCGTGGCCAGAATTTTAGAGCGAGATGATTTTACCAAAAGGTTTAAGGCTGGACTGCCGATTTCTGTTCATGAGCTTCTCTACCCCCTGATGCAGGCTTATGACTCGGTTGCCCTGCAGGCCGATGTTGAGCTGGGCGGAACTGACCAGACTTTTAACCTCCTGGTTGGAAGAGAGATACAGCGGGAATATGGCCAGGAGCCGCAGGTGGTCCTGACCGTGCCGCTTCTTGAGGGACTGGATGGCGTGGAAAAAATGTCCAAATCACTCGGGAATTATGTCGGCATAAACGAGCCGCCCGAGGAGATGTTTGGCAAGCTGATGTCCATCTCTGACGAGCTGATGTTCCGCTATTATGAGCTTTTGACAGACGTCGAGACAGAGCAGATTGAGAAGTGGCAAAAAGAGGCGAAAGAAGGCCAGGTTAACCCGAGAGATTTAAAAGCCCAGCTGGCTAAGATGATTGTGACTGATTTCTGGGGCGAAGAGCTGGCCAGAAAAGCGGCCGAGGAGTTTGACCGCATCTTCAAGCACAAAGATCTCCCGAGCGAGATAGAGGAGAAAGTGGTTGAGCTCAGTGTGCAGAGCGGGAATGAAGTGTCCACTTTGGCCGAGCGGGTGGAGTCAGGAGAGGCGGCCAGGGAAACGGCTCAGAGTGGCCAGCAGCAACCGACAGTGAGATTAATCGATGTGCTCGCCAACCTGGGGATTGTGCCGTCGCGCGGAGAAGCCAAGCGGCTCATCCGACAAGGCGGAGTTTATCTTGACGGCCAGCGGATTGATGACCTGGAGCACCGGCTTGACGGGAGTAAACCCGAGCAGATTCTCAAAATCGGCAAGCGCAAATTCTACCGCCTGAAGCTGGTGTTGAAGTAATTTGAGCCTTCTTAAATCTATCCATCTAAAGCTATTAACTCTGGAAACCAGGGCCTTGATAAAATTGTTCTACCGTCCAGAAAGCCCGGGGCTTTAGGCTATGTAGGCCAGGAATGAATGTAAAATTCTGATAAGCCTTCGGTACCTGGCTCTGCCTTTTACCAAAGAAGGAAGTTACCTATTTTAGCCTATGGAGGTACCTTAAATCTCTGGTCCTAATTTTCGCCTGACAGGGAAGAACAATGCAAGCCAGGCTGGATTGTTTGTAAATAACCAGCGCTTAAAATCTACTTTTTAGCCTTGGCTATAATGGCCGAGGTAGCTCGAAAAAATTTAAGGCTTATTTTCTCTTACCATCCGTCATCTCGATTTCGCGGTTTATTTCTTCAATATCTACAGTCTGGGAGTAATCTCCAATCAAATGTTTACAGAAGTAGTCTCCTCTCAGCCAAAAAGAAATACTCATCCATGTTGCCATATCCGTGCCGCTGGCCGGGCAAGAAAAGAAATTGAAACGTTTATTGGCTCTGATCAGGGCATTAGCCAGCCGGATAGAGTTGGCCGGGTGGACATTGTTATCGATATCACCTGTGACTATTAGCAACCGCCCCTTGAGATTCTTGGCGATTTCTGAGTTCTTCTCGATGTCGTACTCGAAAGTGACATTTCCTTCTTTATCTACGATTTCTTTTACTCCATAATGCTTTTCACTCCACCAGCGGTTGTAAATATTATTTTCATGTCTTCCAGAAGAGGAGACCGCCACTTTGAAAAATTCTGGATAGACCAGCATAGCTGCAGTTGACATGAAGCCTCCTCCAGAATGTCCGAAAATGCCGACCTTTTTAAGGTTAATATAAGGATGCCGGGCTGCCAGTTGCTCAATGGCTGCTTTTTTATCGGCTAATCCATAGTCTCTCAGGTTTCCATAGCCGTAATTGTGATACCACTTGGAACGGCTGGGATGGCCACCGCGGTTGCCGACAGTAATGACAATGAATCCAAACTGGGCTAAGCGCCAGGTCCGGTCTCCCCTTGTGGAAAATGATATACTGACCTCGGTGGCCTTCATGACAGAGACGGCCGGGTTGGGTATTAATCAGATTTTATGTTCCTATGACAATCCACGGGGTAATGCTGAGACCGAACGGGTTATCCGAACCATCAAAGAAGAGCTGCTGTGGTTAAATGAGTTTAGCTCCTTTGAAGAAGCTGAGGCCAGAATCGGCGTCTGGATAGCTCAAGACTATAACCGGCTCTATGTCCACTCAGCTCTGGGGTATCTAAGTCCCGAAGAGTTTGCTCAGCAATGGGTTCAATCACAGGAAGCTGCGTCGGAGGGAGCTCAAATATGAACCGGGTTAAAGCCACAGCCTGTAATCCAAACGATATGGATTATTCTTTTGAAAAGAACTCTATCTCTCAAAGCGAGAAAAAGTGTCTTGCCTTTCGGGGTTCACTACAGTTTTGTCTACTTAGTGGTGGTAATGGACTGGTATAGCCGTTATGTTCTCTCTTGGGAGCTCTCTAACACGTTGGATTCCAGGTTTTGTG